>Ga0190367_1000721_pt1 | contig 22152 bp, 19 predicted proteins | sample 4872181011_MG_FD_171838 | JGI IMG/M metagenome (GOLD analysis project Ga0190367, IMG submission 171838) | Hydrothermal vent microbial mat bacterial communities from Southern Trench, Guaymas Basin, Mexico - 4872-18-10-11_MG | ecosystem: Environmental > Aquatic > Marine > Hydrothermal vents >...
CAGTAAAGCTGATGAGGAGTTTAAGAAGGAAGTTCAAGTTAAGTATCCTGACGAACTTAGAGCAATATATGAGAAATATCCTAAGTTTAGTTTAAGACTTGATGCACAACCACCACGTGAGATAGCACCAAAGACCTGGGAATTAGCTGTAAGATATCTCAAAGATCTATGTGAGAAGTACAAGGAGATCATAAAGAAGTATTGGGGTGAGTTCCCACAAGATCCTTGGAAACAATTAGAGTTAGCAATTAAGGCCGTATTTAGATCATGGATGAATCCAAGAGCGATATTCTACAGGATAGCTAATAATATAACACCCGATATTGCAGACTGCACAGCAGTCAATATAGTAACTATGGTCTTCGGTAATATGGGTTGGGACTCAGGTACTGGTGTGTACTTCACTAGGGATCCAGCGACAGGTGAGGATAAACCTTATGGTGAGTTCCTACCTAATGCACAAGGTGAGGATGTAGTAGCAGGTATCAGAACGCCACTTAGTCTTGATGAGCTTAAGAAGACCATGCCTGAGGTCTACAAGCAATTGATTGAGGCAGGTAAGAAGCTTGAGAGATTAAATAAAGATGTAATGGATATAGAGTTTACTGTTGAGAGAGGTAAGCTTTACTTCCTACAGAACAGAGCTGCTAAGATGACTCCAGCAGCTAGAGTTAAGACAGCAGTTGACATGGCTAAGGAAGGCATATTAACTAAAGAGGAGGCACTACTTAAAGTAAGCCCTGATACTGTATTGAAGTTAATGTATCCAAGGATTGATCCCAAGGCTAAAGCTGAGCCTGTTGCTAAAGGCTTAGCTGCATCGCCAGGTGCAGTTAGTGGTCAGGTGGTATTCCATCCAGATGATGCTGTTGCTTGGGCTAGACAGGGTAAGAAAGTCATTCTAGTTAGAGTTGAAACTAAACCTGACGATGTCCACGGGTTCTATGCAGCAGTAGGTATATTGACATCTAGAGGTGGAATGACATCTCACGCAGCGGTGGTTGCAAGAGCTATAGGTAAACCTGCAGTTGTGGGTGCTGAAGCCATTAAGATAGACTATGAAAAGAAGATGTTTAGAGTTGGTGACATAGTTGTTAAGGAGGGTGACTGGATAACTATTGACGGTAACACAGGTAATGTATATGTGGGTAAAGTACCGACAATAGAGCCTGAGTTAATACCTGAGCTAGAGACTCTACTTAAGTGGGCTGATGAGATAAGAAGACTTGGTGTTAGGGCGAATGCTGATGTACCTGACGATGCAATCATAGCTAAGAAGTTTGGTGCGGAAGGTATAGGTTTATTAAGAATTGAAAGAATGTTTAGGAAGCCTGAAAGACTTGAGTTACTAAGAAAGGTCATACTAGCAGAGAGTAGAGAGGAGCGTGAGGAATATTTAAGACAACTAGCACAAATGATTAAGCCCGACTTTAAGGAGATGCTTAAAATAATGGATGGTTTACCCGTAGTTATAAGGCTTATAGATCCACCACTACATGAGTTCTTACCAGCACCTGAGGAGATACTTAAGGAGCTGTATGAGACTAGAGTAGCTTACTACACGTTAAAGTCATCCGAAGCAGTTAAGGAGGTAGCTCCAGAATTAGTGAAGAAGTATGAGGAGAGAATCAGAGAATTAGAAAACTTGTTAAGAAGGGTAATGGCACTCAAAGAACATAACCCAATGATGGGTCATAGAGGTGTTAGAGTAGGTATAACATACCCTGAGATTTATTACTACCTAGCTAGGGCAATGCTTGAGGCAGCAGCTGAACTAATTAAGGAGGGCTATCACCCCAAGTTAGAAATAATGATACCTCAGGTTAGCCACGTTAATGAGATAAGATTCGTCAAGAAACATGCAATACTACCTGCAATAGCTGATGTCGAAAAGGAGTATGGAGTTAAGATACCGGTTAAGATAGGAACTATGATTGAAACTGTGAGAGCATGTCTAACAGCTGCTGAAATAGCTAAGGAGGTAGACTTCTTCAGCTTCGGAACTAATGACTTAACTCAAGCAACGTTCAGCTTCAGTAGAGACGACGTTGAGAATAAGTTCATGCCACAATACCTAGAACTAGAGATACTATCTGATAACCCATTCCAGACATTAGATATTGATGGCGTCGGCAAGCTTGTAGAGATAGGTACCAAGGAAGGTAAGAAAGCTAACCCACACTTAGAGGTTGGTATATGTGGTGAACATGGTGGTGATCCAAGGTCTATAGAGTTCCTGCATAAGGTAGGACTAGATTATGTCAGTGCTTCACCATATAGGATAGTAGTTGCTAGATTAGCAGCAGCACAAGCAGCTATTAAGGAAAAGTTAGGTAGGCTTTAAGAAGATTATTTTCTCTTAGACTCTAAGAATTCCTCAACATGGGGAGTCTCCTTAACTATTCTAAACGCTATACTAGTCATTGACCTCTTAACATACGGTATCTTTATTAACCTTTTAATGAATCTATCTAAATCATCTATACTCTTAAACGTAGTTATTATCGCTATATCATACTCACCTGTAATATCGTAGACAGCTCTTACATTCTTCTCTTTAGCTAGCATCTCCTCAACCTTCTCTATATATGCGCCATCAACCTGGATCAATGTTAATGCATTAATTTGGTAACCTAATTTTCTGTAGTCTATTAACGTAGTAAAGCCCTTAATTATACCTGCTTCTTCAAGTCTTCTTATGCGGAATACTATTGTACTTGGTGATTTCCCTAGAGATCTAGCTAATTCTCTAATGCCTTCGCGACCAGTTAATGCTAATCTCCTAATTATTTCTAGGTCTACCTCATCAAGCTTTATCTCACGTTTTGTAGACATAATAAGCACCTTAACATATTTTCGTACCAGGCTTTACGGGAGCTTCAACAGTTAGTAAGATAGGCTTTTCCTCATCACCGCATCCAGCAGCTAAGATCATGCCTTGAGACTCTAATCCCATCATTTTCTTAGGTTTAAGGTTAGCAACAACAATTACATATTTACCCTTAAATTCTTCAGGTTTGTACCACTTCGCTAACCCCGCTAATATCTGTCTTGTCTCGTTACCTAAGTCGACTATTAATCTTATCAATTTCTTAGATCCTGGAACCCTCTCAGCAGATTTTACATATCCAACTCTTAGATCTATTTTACGGAATTCCTCTATATCGATAAGTTCTGGGCTCATCTGTTCAACCCAAATTAATTAATGATCTATACTATTTTATAACTGACTGTATGTATTAAGTTTAGAACGTAGTAGATACATTGCACTACAATCATACTAAATGTTAAGTTTTTGATGTGATGGGCTTAAACTTTACCACATAGGGTATAGCGCCATCAAGAGTTCTTGCTGAAGGTGCTATAGTTGCTTCCACTTCCATACCTATCTTGATATTATTGGGATCAGCATTTATTATTTCAGACATTACTATGGCATCATTAAGCTTTATCAAAGCTATTATCAGTGGGGCTTCAAAGCCCTTTATAGGTACATTGAGTATCGTGTAAGATATTACTTTACCTCTTCGTGGTAGTTCTATCATTTGTAAGTTCTTAGAACCGCATCTAGGACATGCACTCTTAGGTGGGTAGGCTGTGAAACCGCAGTTATTGCATTTACTTGCCATAAGCTTTATTAACCTGTCTTTAAATCTCCATATACGCTGTATTGTCGTCATTTCCTATCACCTCCTTAAAATTACCGTCGTAATGTTAGATCCAACACCTCCTATATTTTGAGCTAGACCTACCTCACCACCAACGTTGATGCCTGGGAAATCCCCTCTTAATTGCATTACAACCTCGGCTATCTGGTAAATACCTGTAGCACCTACGGGATGCCCTCTAGACTTAAGGCCTCCAGATGGATTTAGAGATGGCTTATCACCAGGTTTAAATCTACCTTCAGCTAATAGCTTAGGTGCCTTACCTTTAGGTGCGAATCCTATACTCTCTATACTTAACATAGCGACTATGCTATAGGCATCATGTATTTCAGCTACATCTATATCCTTAAGTTCAACTTTAGCCATATCTAGTGCTTTCTTTGTTGACACCCTAGATGCGTATAATTCATCTAATGCGTATCTAGAAGTTATGTCAGTGCTATCAAGCGCGTTACCTACACCCGCAACTAGCACTGGTGTATCACTTACCTTCCTTGCAAGATCCTCACTAACTAAGTAGACAGCTGCTGCACCATCACTTATGGGGCATGCATCATAGAGTCTTATGGGGTCGGCAATTACTGGAGAATTAATTACCTCCTCAAGGGTGACTTTCTTTCTTAAGTGAGCATATGGGTTGTGATACCCGTTCTCATGCATTAATACAGCCCATAACCCCATCTCTTCTCTACTTACATTATGCTTCTCCATATAGTACCTCATTACTAAAGCATTAAGACCTGCGAAACTAACACCATATATTAACTCGTAATCAGCATCAGCAGCCCAAGCTAGTCCCCTTGAGGTGTCAGGTGTTGGTCTCTCATTAAGCTTTTCGATACCTACGACTAACACTCTCTTAAATAATCCTGATGCGACAAGAGAATAACCAGCTAGGAATGCTGCCCCCCCAGAGCCGCAAGCTCCCTCAACTTTGAACCCGGTAATACCTCTTAATCCCACGTAATCAGCTATTAAGGATGCTAGGTTCTCCTGCTCAATCAAGCTACTTAACATATTACCCACAATAATGGCCTCCGGTTTTTCATTACCTACTTCATCAATTGCCTTAAATATAGCCTCAGCAGCTAACTCCCTCAAGCTTCTATCTATATGTCTACCAACTTTAGTCATTCCTACACCAACAACGTATACTTTAACCATGATTAACACCAAAACTATCTTTTAGTTATGAATGCTACCATGCCTGAATCCATGTATGGTGAGAGAAACATGAATAAAACATTCTTACACTTATTCACTACTTGTTCTAAAGTCATGAATGCATGAACTATAGGATCTTCAATATTCACCTTAAGTATGCTCATTAATGATTTAATCGATTCTGAGTTAAGTCCTAAGTTAGAAGCAACTTTAATCATGACCTTAGGTATAGGTGAGTAACCTGCTATACATACTTCATTACTAACATTAATGCTACTGCAAGATATAATTTTACTCTTAAGCTTCTTAATCCAAACATCACTTAAGAAGTCATAATATGCTCTCAAATCAGCTTTTGAATCTATCATGAAAAATTCATTCTCCCTTAATATATCTAAGTACTCAATCTCCAAGCATTTCTCCCTACAATTACTTGATAAATTAACCATTGATATATGCTTTGATGGGACAATATATGTTATTGTTAAAGGATCAAAACCTAAGTTAATTAAGGGGTTAGTTAATTTTATTGCATCTATTATGTCATGAACTATTATTATGTCCTTATTTAGAAGCCCCTCCAATATGCTCCTGAAGTTTGTATTGGCTATATTACCTAACGATTTACCTATAAGTAGTAATGTCTTAGATTCTGAAATATATGGATCATTATTAATGATCTCGTAGAGAGCTTGAATTGTGTCTTGACGTGATCCACTTATATCTTTACTTACCCAGGATATGATTTTCAACACAATTTCACTATACCACACTCCTTACTACACCTTTTATTGTTTCCCATATTTAACCAATGAAATAGCACTAACGCGGTATCTCAGTGTAATAATTATTAGTTAACTAGTTAAGGTCATAGCAACAAATGTTAATAATAAATCCCAATAATTTTTAATGCTTTCGCTACATCTGAAGTTGGCGGAAATTGAGGGCAAGTAAGCTAGTAAGATTTATCATTGTTAGTGTTGTAATTGGGTCGGCCTTTTACATACTCCTATTTATGCTTGCCTATAGAGGTAGCTTAGAAGTGTTTATTAATAGTTTTAGAGGAGGTAATGGTTTATTTATCATTGCATCATTCGCCGCTAGGGTCACCGTGCTAACTATTCACGGCCTTGCATGGTGGGTATTAATGAGGGTATTTAAGAAATTAAGTCTTGGTAAGGTCTTGAAGGTAACGTATACATCGGTATTTACGGAGTTCCTAATACCGTTAGGTGGGATAACAGAGATAGTCAAGGTTGCCTTAGTAACTAAGCTAAAATTACTAAATACCGCCGATACTCTTGCTTCACTCTTTGCTCATAGAATAGTTCTGTCATTGTCGATACTAACAACGACATTCATAGCTTTAATAGTTATCAATGCACCCTTGATACTATACATAGTATTATTAGCTCCCGCGACATTGCTCACGCTGGGTAATATCATAGGCTTTGTAGTTCCATCATCCAAGAGAATTGAGTTATTCATAAATAAGATCATAGCTCGATTCGGTTTCAATATTAGTGGTTTTTCTACGAAGTACTCCAGTAGTATGAGGTCTTTAAGCAGTAATCCTGTATCTCTAATCCTTTCATTCATTGTAGAACTCCTTGAGAGATTCATTAACGCTACATTTGGTTATTTCATAGCTTTAAGTATAGGTATTAAAATAAGTCTACTCAAGTCTCTACTTGCTTTCGATTCGTTATATGTCATCATGTGGTTATTACCTCTAGTGACTCCAGGTGGTTTAGGTATTTATGAGACAATACAAACAACCCTCTTAAGCTTCCTTGGGATAGAAATTAATCAAGCAGCAACAGCCAGCATCATATCTAGACTCATATATCTAAGCGTCGGATACGGACTATTCGCACTATCACTAACCAGTCTAGGTATTGGATTTAAATCTCTAATTAAGTCAATATCGAGAAGTAGTATTGAAGAATAACGACTAAGTAAATAGCTAACTAACTGCTATTAATTTCATGAAATTTCTTTAAGTTTAATGTAGAACTTTACCTTAGGTGAAACTCTATGATTGATACAGATAAGGATAAGCTGAGGAGGAAGGTCATAGAGGTATTGAAGAACGTGTACGATCCTGAAATCCCTATAAGTGTATGGGATTTAGGCTTAATATATGAATTAAGTATTGATGATGAGAATGTAGTACATATTAAGATGACTTTAACAGCTCCTGGATGTCCAATAGCAAACTTTATTGTTAATCACGTAGCTGATGCTATAAGAAATATTGAAGGCGTTAAAGATGTAGATATAGAGCTAGTTTTTGATCCACCATGGAATCCAACAAAAATGACTGAGGAGGGAAGGAAAAAGTTTAAGGAGATATATGGATACGACATTGTTGAGGAATTCTTAAGACAGAAGAACATTCGCTAAAGTAAGCTCTAGGTTTATTCACATACCTTCCTCAATTTAATATTTAAAAGGCTATTGACTTTTAGGCTAAGGGTGTAGCAGTCTGGATAGACTCCTACTACATCCTAGACAGTACGCCATAGTTAGAGAAGTAGCTAAACATACTGAGGGTATCGATGCTAATGAATTAGCTAGGACTATGGGTAAGAAGGTACAAGACATTATGAGAGATCTTGAAGAATTAAGTAGTAAGGGGCTGTTGAGCATCGAACGAGTAAGAATCATTGAGGTAAAAACTACTGAACTAGGTATTAAGTACTTAAGTGATGGATTACCTGAAGAGAAGCTCCTCAATAAATTGTTAGAGCTCAAGAAGGTAGTAAGTATTAAAGAGTTGAAGGAAATTGTTGATCTAAGCTCTAATGAGTTCTCAGCAGCAGTAGGTATTCTAAGAAAACTAGGTATTGTCGGTATTGAGGAAGGTAAAGTAAAGTTAATGATTGATAAAGTCGACTTACTGAAAACTCATTCCTCCAGGATTAAGGAATTATTAAGGAGGTTTAAAGAACCCAAGATAGTTAGTGAGGATGAGATTAGAAATTTGAGAGAATTGAGACGGAGAGGCTTCGTAGAATTTAAGGAGGTTAAGTATATTCGATTAAAACCTACACATAAGTTACTAAGTTTAATTGAGAAGGGACTTATTAAGGAAGCTAAAGTTATTACAGCCTTAACTGAGGAGGTAATAATTTCCGGTTCATGGCGGGAAGCATTATTTAAGAAGTTTGATTTAAGTGTTGAAATACCGACCATTCATCCTAAAAAGAAGCATCCATACATACAGTTCCTGAATTATGTCAGATATATAATAAGCAATATGGGATTTAAAGAATTCAAGGGACCGTATGTAGAGAGTGAGTTATGGAATTTCGAGGTCTTATTCGTACCTCAGTACCATCCATCGAGAAGAGGTACGGATGTGTACTTCATACGTAATGAAGATTTGAATATTGACATACCTGAAGACATCATAGCTAGAGTTAAGAACATACATGAGAGAGTACTTAACTACTCTTGGGATATTAATAAAGCATTAAGACCTATCTTAAGAACCCATACTACACCTGTGTCTATGAGGGCCATATATGAGTTAGGTGGTGGTGAGTATAGAGTGTTTTCACTAGATAGGGTATTCAGGCCTGATACGCCAGATCCTACACATTTAATGGAGTTCCACCAACTAGAGGGCATAATAGTGGGTAAGAAAGTAACCTTCAAACACTTACTAGGATTCTTTAAAGAATTTGCTAAGAGATTAGGATTAGGTGATGTAATCTTTAAGCCTGCGTATTTCCCATTCACTGAACCAAGTGTTGAAGGATACATAAAGCATCCAAAACTTGGTTGGATTGAGGTCTTCCCAGGAGGTATGTTTAGACCTGAAGTACTTGAATCAGTAGGTCTTAAAGGGTATAAGGTAGCTGCTTGGGGTATAGGTATAGATAGGATAGCCATGATATTCTTAGGTATTGACGATATAAGAGACTTATACACTAATGATTTAGATGTGATTAAACGGATGAAAATACCTAGTAAGGTGTTCAGGTAATGCCGGTAATTAATGTTAAGTTATGGGATATTGAAAGATTAACCCGTGAAAGCATCCTACTCAGTGAATTAGAGGAATTACTCAGTAATTTAAAAGCTGAAGTCGTAAGCATTGAAGGTGATAATATATACATTGAAGTAAGTCATGATAGAGCAGATCTCTTCTCTGCAGAGGGTATCGCTAGAGCAATTAGGTTTTGGAAATCGATAGAAAAACCCAAAGAGGTTAAGGTATCTATACATAAGGACTTTAACCTTGATATTAATAGAGCTCCATCATATAGGCCTTATGCGTACTTAATGATTATAAGAAATGTAAGATTGGATGATGAAAGTATTAGACAGATATTTCAATTACAGGAAAAGCTTCATGTAACGTATTGTGATGATAGGAGATTAGTATCTATAGGGTTATACGACTTAGACAAGCTGAAACCGCCAATAAGATATATAGCTATCTCTAAAGCATCATTTAGGCCTCTTGACCATACTGAAGTTATGAGTCTTGATGAAATTTTAGTAAAGGTTGACAAAGGTGTGAAATACGGTCACTTAGTACGTAAGGGCGAATATCCTCTCTTAGTAGATAGTCTGGGCAACGTACTTTCTTTCCCGCCAATAATTAATTGCGAGGATAATAGGGTAACTAAATCAACGAGGAACATATTAGTGGATGTAACAGGTACGGAACCTAAGTTAATGGCTAAGATAATAACTCTCATAAGTTTTAATGTAGCTGAAAGAGGTTATGGTAAAGCGGAAATCGAGCTAGTACCAACGAGTAATGAAGAATTAACTAAAATCCTCATCGATACTTTGAGCTATAAAGAATATACTGTAAAACTCAATGATATTGAAGACCTCATAGGAGTAAGAATGAGTATTGAGGAAGTTTACAATTCATTGAATAAGAGTGGCTATATTGTTGAGAAGCTAAGTGGTGGGGAAGTCAAAGTAAGGGTACCTCCTTATAGGATAGATGTGATAGGAATCGTCGACATTATTGAGGATATAGCAATAGGGTATGGCTATAATAAGATAGGAACTTCCGTTTACCCGCCAACTCACCATGGTGAAGTTTTAGGACTTGAAAGATTCTCTGATATTGTTAGAGAATTAATGGTAGGTTTAGGATTTGATGAAGTTCTAAACTTCATGCTTATTGACAGAGATTTCATATCAATGCTTACGAATGAAGAATTTATAGACCTAGCTAATCCTAAATTAAAGAGTTACTCAGCTATCAGGAATTCGCTAATACCATCAATACTCTTAAGCATTAAGAGAAATGCTGAAAAATACTCAAGTATGAAGATCTTCGAGATAGGTGACTATGTTAAGGTACGTAAAGGCCGTATGAAAATAGAAAGGTCATTAGCTTATGGTATCTATGGTGATAAAGTAACGCTAACAGATGGTTTAATAATTGTGAAATCATTGATGAACTCCTTAAATATGAGGTATGAGTTAAGGGAAACTAAATTAGGTATATTCATTGAGGGTAGAGCAGCTGAAGTATTAGTTAATAATGATGTTGTTGGTGTAGTTGGTGAGCTACATCCTGAAGTAATTATTAAGTTAGGATTAAGTAAGCCTATAGTCGTTGGTGAGTTGATTTTAAGTAGGTTATACTCAAAATTAGGATTACCTTAACAGAGAGTTATTGTAAGTGAATGTATGCGTAATCACTTATTCTTAAGTTTTTTAGCTTCATTAACTACGCTCTTAGCAAGCACTTCACCTATCATCGGTATTTTAGCTATGCGTTCAATACCTGCATTAAGTATATCATCGATTTTCCTAATACCATGCATATACAATAACCGAGCTCTTACACGACCAATACCTTTAATCCTCACCAAATCCATCAATTCCTCCTTAACACCGTACCTTACCCTTAGAGACAACTTATTCAATTCGTTAGCGTGATTCTTTAGACCTACACTTTCACATATTCTTGAAGCTGCATAAGTGAGCCATGATGCTGTCTCTATAATTAGGTTAAGATCGCCTGCACCTATCTTAAATGTAGTTATTATGTAGTCTTCATCTACTTCATTAATCCATTGGTTAAGAATTAACCCTATTTTATAGGCTTTTAACCAATCATAGAGACTAACACCTCTAATAGGGCCTGGTATGAGGCCTGATTCGTATGCTGAGTAAGCCTCTCTTTGAAGTCCCTTATAACCAACAATTCTGACCCTAGTAAAGTCGGGTGTCATAGCTATCAGTGTTAAGTAATATAATGGTGTGGGTTTACCTATCCCCTCCAGCTCATCTATTATCATGATTGCAGTTAATGGATCCACATATAGTCTACTAACGGTTAGACCTAGTCTGGTCGGGTATAGGTATCTCCCATCAGCTCTAATCATATCCATTTCCATAAGTCTAGGCAGAATATTCTTGATAACGTAATTAGTTATATCAACACCACTACTCTCTAAGAGGTTCTTATAAGCAAGAGTTTTCATTAATAAATCTCTTAACTCATCAATACCTTCAACATAGCCTGAAGCTATTAATGACAGGATATGTATTCTTAATGCCCTCTCACTGATTAATGCTGATTTAACAGGTTCAGGTCTTCCATTAATATACCTCCACCCTTCGCCTTCATCTTTTACATCAGCTATGATAGCTTCACCTATGACGTCATACTGTGGCCTACCAGCACGACCTGCCATTTGCTTATACTCAGCAATAGATATAGGCTTCATATATCCGCCTTCAAATCTTTTAGTATAGATTACTACCCTTCGTGCAGGCATGTTTATACCTGCAGCAAGAGTTGGTGTAGCTACAACAAATCTGATTAAGCCATTACGAAATGAGTTCTCTATAGCTAATCTAGCGCCATGAGATAAGCCAGCATGATGATAAGCAACACCATGCATTACTAATTTATCTAAGTCCTTAATCTCACTTCTCAATGCTTCATACTTCTTAAATTTATCTATAATTTCTAAGTAAGTATTTCTATCGATTACTGGCACTTTTGATGCTATATTCTTAGCCATAGACTCCGCCTTATGTCTAGCTTGCTGGAATATTATGACTTGATAATGCTGATTTAATGCACTTCTTACAATATGGTCTATTAAGTTATTATTGAGTACTTCCTCAATTCTTCCGTCATTAAATGCTATTATGGATCTTCTCTTTATATAGAAGCCCTCAATAAGCTTCACTGGCCTCCAATTACTTAATACTAACTTGCATCCAAGCCATTCAGCTAATTCTTTGGGATTGCTTAGCGTGGCGCTTAGACCTACAATCTGAGCTCCAAGCTTTAAAGCATAAATCGCGATTAACTCTATAGTAGGGCCTCTTTCTTCATCACTAATATTATGAAGTTCATCAATAACTACAACACCTACTTTTCTTAACCATTTAGGTCTAAGTCTAAAGAGCGAGTCAAGTCTTTCGTAGGTAGTTACTATTATATCGTACTTGTCAAGCCATTCACCTGGCTCATCATAATCACCTGTACTAATACCTATCTTAGCACCTATCTTAGACCATAAACTAAACTCTTCATACTTTTCATTGGCTAGAGTTTTAAGGGGTGTTGTATAAATGCCCTTACGACCTCTAAGGAATGCATTTATCAGTGCTAATTCCGCAATCAAGGTCTTACCGCTAGCTGTAGGTGAAGCTACAAGTATGTTCTCTCCACTAAGTAATCCCTTTTTAACAGCCTCTTCCTGCGGTGGTGTTAAGTACTTTATGCCCCTAAGTTTTAACTCATTAATTACCTCCTTAGGAAGCCTTAAAGATTCTACCTTCGTTTGCTTTCGCCCCAGTACTTAATCTTTAATTCTATAGTTCTTAAGTTTGATTACATATTAAAGAACTGTAAAAATTTTAGGACTTCAGACGTAATCTTTATGGATGATCGATGCGGTCGTAGCTGATACTTGATGATGTGATCGGCGGGCTTTGGTGACAAAAATCATGGCTAAGAATGCTTTACTACTATTCATTTATGAGCGTGATAACAAGTACGGCACTCATGTATTAATAGGGTCTCTTGAACATGCAGGTATTGATAAATACTTCAACATACTGCTTTTAAGCCTTAAGAGGGCTTTAGAAGTCATACCAAGTCTTGCTGATAAGTATAATGTTAAGGTATTAGCGTATTCAATACTAACAACACACCTAGTTGAGAGATTAGAGACTATTCTTAAACTAACTAGGTTAGCGAGGAAATTAAACTTCATAACAGTGGCTGGAGGCCCTCATGCTACTGGAGATCCTTATGGTACGATATTATCTCTAGGATTTGACTACGTAATTGTTGGTGAAGGTGAAAAATCTTTCGTGGAATTCCTTGATAAAGTAATTAATCGTGATGATGTGAGGATGATTCAAGGAGTGGCTTTCAGAGATAAAGATAGAATCGTAATTAATGGAAAGGGTTTTATATATGATTTAAGTATATATCCACCATTCTCCATTAAGTACGGATTATTTAATCCAATAGAAATAACTAGGGGTTGTCCCTATGCCTGCAAATACTGTCAAGTGAGTTACATGTTTAGTGCTAGACTAAGACATAGAAATGTTAACGATATATTAAAATACTGTAATGTATTACTTAGGAAGGGTATTAAGGATATACGATTCATAACTCCTGATGCTCTAAGTTATGGAAGTAGAGGTTATGATGTAAATTTATCAGCATTAACTGACCTCATAGAGGTGCTTCAGAAAATTAGAGCTCAAGGTGGTAGAGTATTCTTAGGGACATTTCCTAGTGAAGTTAGACCTGAACACATCAATGAGGAGGTAGTTAGGTTACTCAAGAATAGGATTGACAATAAACGTATCATAATAGGTGCTCAAACAGGTTCAGATAAGCTTCTTAAGGCTATCGGTAGAAGACATACCGCTGATGATGTAATTAACGCTATTGAAATTCTACGTAAGTACGGCTTTAATGTGGATGTGGATTATATCTTCGGTTTACCCCATGAAGATGAGGAGGATATAGAATTAACCATTAAACATATGGAAAGAGTGGCATCTATGGGCGCCCGAATACATGCTCACGTATTTATGCCGTTACCCGGCACACCCTTCTCGTTCGCACCACCAGGGAAGGTCAGTAATAGGTTAAGGAAATCCCTCTATAAACTACTCGGTAAGGGCTTAGTATATGGTCAATGGGAAAGGCAAGAAAGAATAGCTGAGGTTATTGCTAAGTTGAGAGATAGTGGGGTAATACTAATAACACCTCAACGTGTTAAGGATAAGCTTTAGAATAGTAAACGTTCACAATTCATCATCCCTTTAAAATTAAATTATTTGCTATCTTAAAAATCTCTTAATACCCCATGTAATCCTTAATACCTGAAGTCTTAACGATAAAGAGTCCAGATTGTAAATAGGTATTGTCATGCCTTTCCTTATTGCTTCAAGCACATCCTCAACCTTATTTGACTTAGATTCGATTAAAGTATAGGTAGTCCCTATCGCATTCAATATATGTGCATCAGAATTAGCTATTTTAGCTACTGGAAAACTCTTAAATAATCTGTAAGTTAAGATGTTAGTTAATGGATCACTAGCACCATTAAATACTTCAACACCATCCCACACATTCATGTAGTACCTGACGGTATAGTAACCCATACCTTTCCTAAGTATGGCTAAAGGATGAGCTGGTATAAGTAAACAGTTATGACTTCTTGCCGTATCAATTAACTCATTAAACCGTGTTGACACTTCCTTAAAATAGTCCTCACAAAGCAATAAGATATCCCCGAATTCTGTTCTAACTTCATTTCCATAAATTACGGTAACATCCTTAACGCATGACTTACTAGCTATGATAGCACCTAAGAACGTATTATGGTCAGTTACAGATATCACGTTAAGACCTATTCTATGTGCATACCTAACTATATCATGCGGATGTGCCATACCATCACTAACTATTGAGTGAATGTGTAAATCGGCTCTAATCATCACCTATACCGTAGGTAGATTTCTATGAAGCTTGTATTAAACATTATATTTTGTGAGTAAGTAATGGTATTGGTGACTACTTGAGGATTCACTTAAGCATCGTAGGTAATGTATCTCACAATGTAACTAACGATGTAGTAAGCACCTTATCTAGGGCTTTCCATGCTGAAGTAAGTTTATCACATATTGATGTAATACCATCAGATTTATATGTACCCTCAAGGGCGCAGTATAGAGCTGATGCAATAAACTTATGGCTCTCATCAAAATTCAATAGAGTACTTAGAAAAGTCAACTACTTAGTGGCGCTAATTGAGTATGATGCCTATGTCCCAGGATTAAATTTTGTTTTTGGTCTAGCATCACCGCACTTAAGACTTGCTTCAGTATACCTATACAGGTTAAAGTTCTTATTACCTCCATCCACTGAGGGTGAGAGAATACTTAAAGAAAGAGTTAGGAAGGAGGTAATGCATGAAATAGGTCACCTCCTAGGACTTAACCACTGCCCTAACATCTACTGTGTCATGCACTTCAGCAACAGCATTATGGACACTGATAGAAAAAGCTGGAAGTATTGTAGTTCATGTGCTCAAAGAATAAAATCACTAGGTATTACATTGGATAACAACTACATACTATAACAAAAACTCTTTTGACTAAAAGTAAGTAACACTTAGCTACTCATGAATTTAGCAGGTAATTAACTATTTTAGTAACTCATGATTAAACATGCAATATTCCCTCATAGGTAACACGTTAACTAATATCAAATTATTATAGCTATTAAGTAAAGGTGTTATAAATATTTAAGTAATTATGTACGCTTGGGTGCGTATAGATAGCAATGTTTAGCACCGTAATTAAGGAATTAATTAATGCGTTACTATCGATGAGAATTGAGAGACCTAAGTATAAACTATCTTTAGAGGACTACGATATTAAGGGATTAATTAAAGAAGTAGGTATCCATAAGCTTGAGAGACCTAGTAGATTGTTAAAGGTTGGAGCGATAGATGCAGCTTCTGTTAATATTCATGTAGGATTTAGTGAGTTAGCTATCGCTGCAGTTAGTTACGTTGGTCATAAATTATTCATTGCTCTACCTAGCTATAAGAACATTAATGTAAGCTCAGACATACCACCAATAATTAGTTCGTACATTTCATTAAACAATGTTAAGTGGGTAACTAATAAGTATGTCAAGATAGGAACTAAGTACTTAGATGATCCTGAGTTACCTGAAGGCGCTCTTGCTCATGACATCAGAATATCCCTAGAGTCATATATGATTAAGGAATTAGCTAATTTCGCGGATGCTGATGTTGTGATTATTGATGGACCTATAGAGTATCCATTAAAGCATCCAGTAGAGGAGAGTAGGTGGAATAGAGAAATAAAGTTACTTAATGAAGAACGTGTTAAGAGCATAAGAGGACTTGTGGAAAGAGGTGTAATACCTGTATCTATAGTCAAGAGAATATCAGGGTCAAGATACTTAGTAAGAAATCCTAAGGAGGCCATTAACGATGCGTTAGTAATAACTAAGATTATTGATAATATTGATAAACCCTCCTACCTGGGACCTATAATTACTAGAGGTAGGTATTCAAATATGACTAGATACTTGTATTACATTGTAATTCCCATTAAGACTCACTTAACATCCTATAGTTTATTTAGGGTGGAATTACCTAAAGAAGCTATCGAATCATTTAGTACTGAATACATTAGTAATATTTTATCGTACTTAGCTTACAACTCACTAGGTTATGGTTTATCCTTACCTTATAAGCTCGTACAGGCTGATAGAGCGAGTAAGAGGATAGTATCGATGATTTCATCATTAACTGAGGGGATTTTAAGACTTAAAGGCATAACGTTAATTCAGGGAGGTATGTTGTATGAGTGATAACTCTATGGATATCGTTGGTAAGAATGTGGTATTAGCTTATGAGAAGGCTAAATCGTTGGGCGAGGTAATAGGTATAGTATCGAGGAGGTCGCCTTCTAGAATAGTTAAGGAAGAGAACAGAGTGTATGTTGAGGTAAAGCCAGACATATACTATAGGTTAGGTCTAGAATTAAGTGTTGGGAGTTATTTATTAACTGTAGATATAAGGACGCTTAAAGTTGTTGGTTTAAGAGTTCAATCTATCAATAGATTTGATGCTGCATCAGATTTACAGTTATCGTCATTGATATCATTAGAGCCTGAACCTGAGGGGTTATTAACTAATGTTATAGTTGAAGCAGCACCATTGTTAACTGAAGATGGTGAGCCCTTCGGTACAGCTATAGAGCCTCAATCCCCTGTAGTCCTACCATCAAAGCCTGACATACTATCCAGACTTATAGGTATACCTGAGGAAGGCATTCTTATAGGGTTCTTACATAGTGGTGTAAGCCCTATAGCTAAGGGATTAGTACCCTTAAGAGTTCCAAGGAGGGAGTTCTTTAAGCATATGCTAATTATAGGAACCACAGGGTCGGGTAAAACAACATTTGTTAAGAACTTAATGTACTCAATTATTAACTCATGGAGCGAAGCCTCATTAATTGTAATTGATGCTGCAGGAGATTATACGCAAATAATCATACCGCCACCTGAAGAACCTCACGAATCAGCAATATTTAGAAGGTACTTGAGGAGGAATAAATACATTGATTGGATCTCAGTATTAGTACCTCTAAGAAAGGGTGATAATGACTTAAGATCCTTTGCATTGAGCTACGTAAAAGACAGACTTGAAAGGATATGTAGAGAGTTTCATGGGAGTGATTTAGAAGTATCAATCGAAGACACACGTGATTTTGGGTTTACATACTCGCTAGTTACTAAAATAACTATCGATGATTACAGCGCTTATGTAGAGGTAATACCTATATCATTAAGCTACATCCAAATAAGGGATCATTTAGAGATATTCCCTCTATTCTCTCGTCAAGCTAAGGTGTTCTTAAGAAATGTTATTAACTATCTTGAATCATATGCTAGCGGTATAACTAATTTTACGTATCTATATAGGGTATTTCAAGACAGAAGTACTGATTTAGTAAGAGTTTTAAAGATTCATAGAGGAACCCTAGAGAATATAGAGAGAGCTCTTAATTTCATAGCTAGTTCTGAGGAGGTTGACGTTAGTATCGGTAGGAAGATTTTTGGTATGCCTTCTATAGATGCATTAATGAAGAAGTATAAAGGACCCATAATACTAGACTTAGATTATGCATTAATAAGGGGTGCTCATTACTTAATAGCTAACTTAATCGCATATGAATTTCTTAGATCACTCTATACGTGGAAGAGAAGTTTAGGCTATGGTAAACCTGTCATAGTAATTCTTGATGAAGCTCATAGATTCTTCCCATCTGAAGGTACATCAACAGAGGAGGTAGAACTACTTGCTGACTTCATATCTAGGATAGCTAGATTAGGTAGGTCAAAAGGTTTAGGACTTATATTTTCAACACACTCGCCTAAGGATGTGCACAAGATAGTGATTCAGTTAACAAATACTAAGGTAATATTTAGAAGTGAGAGGGAATACTTAGAATTCTTAGATGTACCAAGGGAGTTCATACCCATACTTGAGTTAGCTCAAGATAGAGTTGGTTTATTAAGAACACCAGCCATAAGGTCAGGTTACGCATTATTTAAGACATCAGAACCATTATTGGGTCATTACGATGTGGGTAGGTTAATCAAGTAATTCTCGACCAATGATTATCTTAAATGGATTACATCACCTGCCTCAATACGTTTGACCTCATCATTAACTTTAACTAATAATCTACCGAGCTTATCAACACCTACCGCTTTACCCTCAATAATTTCACCACTTACAATATGCACTCTTACATGTCTGCCTATAGTTGCAGAATTTCTTAACCATTCCGTAATTATGTAATCGATATGACCCCTTAACAATTTAGAATATAGTAAGTCTAAATTTATAAATATTGAACGAAGTAAGGTTACTCTTGGTACATAATTACCAGTTACATCCTTTAAACTTATTGCCGAGTTTCTTAGTTCCTCAGGTATGGTATTATTTACGTTAATTCCTATACCTATCAGAGCATAAAGTAATCTATCAGCTTCAGCTTTCGCCTCAATAAGTATGCCTGAAACCTTTCTATTACTTATTAATATGTCATTAGGCCATTTAAGCTTGGCGTTTATGTCTAGGATGTCCTTAATAGCTTTAAGAACTGAAAGACCTGCGATGAAGCTTAGTAAGTGGAGTGATTTAATAAATGGGGGTCTCAATATTAAGGTGAACCATAGACCACCTTCAGGTGCATACCAATATCTACCAAGCCTACCTCTTCCTTTACTCATAGTTTCACAAATAACTACGGTACCCTCATTAGCACCATGACGTGCTAATTCCTCAGCGACATCCTGAGTTGTAGTGCATGACTTCATGTATAAGACAGTATATTTAATGTTAGTATTTAGATCTCTTAAGTACTCATTAGCTTTACTTAAATCATTCTCGTCAACTAACCTATATCCAAGCCTAGGGTGAGATTCTATTATGAACCCTTTATTTCTTAGAGAATTAATTATCTTATTAACCATGGATCTAGAGATGGAAAGCCTTCTAGCTATTTCCGATCCGGATACGTAATCATTATAATGTGATTTCAGTATTGAAAGGACCTTCTCTTCAAGCAATGAATAGCACCCAATACGTAAATTGATGTAAGCATTATAGACTTTAATATCACCTTATCTTGAACAGTTCAAAACTATAAATAGTTTTATCTTATAGATATATGGTGTACTGTTTATGGACTTTAAGAATTGCAATGCTTACATCTTACTCATGATATTTTGTACTGTTATGACTATAGTGGGTGCTCAAATAGTGTTTAAAGTGGGGCTTATACCATATACTTTTCAGAATTTTGGTCTTATACTTGCAGGTCTGCTATTACGGCCTAAATACGCGTTGATGTCGCAATTACTTTACATCATTTTAGTAGGGTTAGGATTACCCGTAGCAGCAGGTTTTAGGGGTGGTCCTTATATCCTCATAGGACATACCTCAGGTTATCTCTGGATGTTTCCAGTAACGTCATATATCATGTCACTTATTTCACGTAAATACATGGAGATGAGAAGTAAAAGCTTAGACCTTATAAATAAGTTTGACATCATATCTCTACTAATACTTTCCTTTGTCTCAGTATTACCTTTATACTTAGTCGGGGGTTTAGTATTTGCCATCTACACCATACCAGTACTACCTAGTGAGGACATCATTAAAGTTATCTATGAATACTTTAAATATTCATTACTACTGAATATTCCCTTCATACCTCAAGATTTACTCATGGATCACTTAGCTGCGATAATCACTGCTAAGCAGATCTATAAGTTGTTAAGAGTTAGGGGTATGATTCCATGATTATTGCTAAGAACTTAAACGTAAAACTTAGGGACTCGGTCATAGTGAGGAATTTAGACTTACAAATTAGTGAGGGTGAGATCGCCTTAATTACTGGACCTACAGGGTCAGGTAAGTCGTTAATACTTAAGATATTATCGGGTGTTGCCTATTTCCTTTATCCAGTATTAGAGATAACTGGTTATGTAAAGGTATTTGGATTAAACCCTCAAGAAGCGTTTCTTAAGGGCTTAACTTACTACATACCCCAAGATATCAGCTTAGGTTTAATAAATGATTCATTTATTGATGAACTCGCATTCTATAGTATTGAGTCAATTCCATATGAAGTTATAAGTAAGCTTGGACTTGAGCATGCTGTAAGGAGGGCATTCAATAGTTTATCAGTTGGTGAGAAGTACTTAATTATGATTTTACTCTCAATACTGACTAGGGCTAAGGCATTATTTATTGATGAGCCTTCAACTCATTTAGATATTGATAGTTTAAAGCGCATACTTAGCATACTCAGAGAAATAGCTGTAACGAGTGGTCTAGCCATCTTAATAGCTGATCATAAGCCATCGCTTATTGGAAAATTTACTGATAAAGTGTATGTTATTAGCGATAACTATAGAGAGTGTAACATCCCAACTACACTTCTAAAGAGGTCTTCAAGTAAAGCATTAAATAAACATCTCTTAGTTATCGAAAATCTATGGTTTAAGTATCGTGGTTCAAGTAAATGGATATTCAAAGGATTTAATGAAGTCCTAAATAGAGGCTCTGTAAGTACGGTCCTAGGTCCCGTGGGTTCAGGAAAGACCACATTAGCGCGTATTATTGTTGGGTATCTAAAGCCTATTAAAGGAAGCGTGAAAAGAATTGACAGTTTGTTTTACATCCCTCAAGAACCTATTTATTGGTTCATTCATGAATACGTAGAAGATGAAGTTAAGCATCTTTGCGATATTGACTACAAGCAATTACTAAGATATGTAGGCCTAAGTGAAAAGTTGCGTGCAAATCCACATACATTAAGTGTTGGAGAGGCTAGAGCTCTTTCCGTCTATATAGCCTACTTTAGTAACAGAGATTTAATAGTGATTGATGAACCTACGTTAGGTCTTGACTGTAAATTAAGGGAATGCATAACTGATTTAATCAAATTAAGCTGTAGTGAAGGTAAAGGTTCACTTATTTTAACACACGATAAAGAGTTTACTTCTAAGGTTAATGGTAAAGTAAGTGTTATAGGTGGGTAACTTGATAAAGAGCCTATATACCAGCTTAATCGTTAGACTACTAACATTAATAACTTCATCAGTTATTATAATTATGCAGAACTGCATAATCACTCAATTAGTCATTCTTTGCTTACTGGTTACTATAGCTCATACGTTATTAAAGCGTATTAGATTATTCCACATGTACCTTACTTACGTCACTATTTTTACGATGTTTTTCTTTATAACTTCGATTTCTATTCAATGGATAATTCAAGGTAGTCCATACATGCTAAGCTCTATATTAAGAATGATGAAGATGTATAACTTAAGTCTCATTGCTTTCCTAATTTTTGCTAGGTTAAGATTGAATATTAGCATGATAAAATCACCCATTGGTAGAATATTCTTTTACGTATTAATTACATCTAAACTAATGCTTCATATCCGCTTATTAGTAAATGACTCATACCATGTTGTGAGAATTAATTATGGGTTTAGAGGTATTAAAGGTTTATTTAAACTTCTTCACTACTCCATTAGAGTGATTTCTATTAATGCCTTAATTAAATGTATGGAGTACTATGAATCTTTAGTACTTAGGCTTCTAAGAGGTATCGTTAATACCTCTCACTCATAGTATTTCTTAGCTAAGGGGTAAGTATGGACTGTGGGATAATCGCTATAGCTGCTCAACCTAATACACTTAAAGTTAAGTTAGGT
>Ga0190367_1000722_pt1 | contig 22148 bp, 18 predicted proteins | sample 4872181011_MG_FD_171838 | JGI IMG/M metagenome (GOLD analysis project Ga0190367, IMG submission 171838) | Hydrothermal vent microbial mat bacterial communities from Southern Trench, Guaymas Basin, Mexico - 4872-18-10-11_MG | ecosystem: Environmental > Aquatic > Marine > Hydrothermal vents >...
TAGGGATAGTCCAGGGTCTCTATTATGCATCATTCTCAATAAGATTTATGACCAAATTTAGCAAGTTAAACTCGAGAAGGTTTTACATGGAGCATTTCCTGAGTACAATTACGGCGTTAATAATATTCTCGCTGGTTCTATGGCTAATACAAGTAGCGTTCTACTATATAAAATTTAGTGAGGTATACCTACCAGAAAGGCCGATCGGCCTGGCACTCGCGGTATTATTATCGGCATGCTTTATCTATGCGTTCTCAATATTTGTGACATACCTAACGATATGCCTTAAGAACAAGGTAATAAGAATGCTCATGTCCTATATAACACTAATGCTTGGTTTTGTAGCCTATGCAGGATTCTGGATAGACTTCAAGAAATTAAGTCTGCTATTGCCCTTCTACTTGATATCAGCATTGACATTCTACTTTTACATGAATGAAAAACCATATACTGGGGCCATCATAGATAATATGCTCGCGCAAACACATGGTAATGTCAAAGAAGAAGCATTATTGGAGCCATCATTAGCAATAGTATCAATGATCTTATGGACAATAGCACTCTCAATAGCAAGCATTTTCCTCATAAAGAAAGCGAAGGGGGTGAGTATAGAGGAACTACAACTATAGATCACATAACTAGTTATTAAAGTATTACATATCCAGAGAGGAGAATCGGATGGATCGGTTTGGAGAAAGGACAAAGGCTATTATTGAGATCCTTTTCTTTCTCACCATTCTCATATCTGTTTTTGTAGCGGTTGACATCATCATTGAGCAGGCATATGCTCATTGGGTAAAGAAGGGGGTAATGATAATTCTGGGTGTGCTTGTAATTTTGCTTAAGAAAAAACCTAGGGAGTATGGTATAGTACCCAGTAATCCTAAGTTAAGTATTAAATGGTCATGTATTATAATGCTGATCTTTATAGTCCCAGCAGGCATACTAGCTATCCCAAATAGTGTTGTTTCCTATTCAAGACTTCTAGTAGACTTCATATGGTTTATGATCTTTACTGGTGTTGCCGAAGAGGTTGTGTTTAGGGGGTACATCCAGTCTAGACTTAATGAGTGTTTCACGAGGGAGTATCAGGGTTTCGTAGGCTTCAGGGTTAGATGGCATGAGGGGACCCTGATCACAGGCGCATTAATCTTTGGGCCAATGCATCTATTGAATGCGATAGACTTCAGAACAGGAGAAATAAACGTTGATTTCTCGTTGGTATTTGTGGTTATTATGGCGTCACTATTTGGTGTTTTCTTCGGGGTGATCAGGGAGGTATCTGGCGACATAATCATATGTGCAGTATTCCATGGGATCCTGAACTTCACCACAATGTCTCTGCTCATGAGAGCTATGGGAACATCCTACTGGGTGCCTCTGGCAATAAGCTTCTCTGTATTCTTTGGTTTTCTATTCGAGAAATTTATTGGGGACTTCACGCGGGAGGCGACCTGAGGCTTGATCCAAGCTTTCTAGTTTTTATCCCCCAGTGATAGTTTGATCCCCTAAACATATGTTAGTCTACCGTTTACTATCCTGGCACACTTGGTATATTTATGCTCATAGGTCTTGTCAGCCTCTATTATGTGGATCACTCTGAATCCTGCTGCTAGTAGGGCGTCAGATATAAGCTTCCTGTGGCATCTCCATGGTATCCTCTCCGCACACATGATGACGCTTCTTTTTCTTCTCGCTATACTTACGATCCTTCTGAATGCTTCCTTCCATGTGTTTGTCTCCATCCATGCCGCGTAGTTTCTGTATCCCTCCGCGCGGAAGCATTTATATTTTTCGGCTCCCTCTACGTGCCCCCTATACCCACCCATTTCCTTCATCCAGTAGTACTCTATGCCTATATTTCTAAGGGCTCTTTCTAGGTTCTCCTTGGTGAAGTGAGGATACTTTCTCGATGTTGGGAATCTCCTCACATCAAATAGTACCTCTATGCCGAAGGTCTTTAGGATGTCCATGAACTCGTTGATGCTTCTGTTAGAGTGCCCGATAGTATATATAACTCTCATAATACCCCCAAATATTTCTGGAAAATTCAGTTTTGAATAATTCACCTAGTTTTCCCATAGCTCATCTACAGCCAGATCATGAAGTCAAAGCAATGATTATATGAGGAGAGCTGTATGTCATTATTTCTTCTGGAGTTTTTCTAATATGCTCGGCGCAAGGTCTAGCGTTATATTGTGTATATCCCTAATTATTAGATATCTAAAAGGGTAGTTATGGATGTACTATTGCTATCATTACCTACGGTACCACTTCCCAAATATCACAACCGTTTTCTAGACCGATATTGTATCGGTATATGTGTTCTTATATGGTATGCGGATATCTTTATAGACAGTTGTAAAAAATCTAGCAGACATCATATCAATAGTAACCTTTAAATAGGTTCATACAATATTGTTATATAATTGGGGAGGTGGTATCGGATGAAAAAAATATTCAACATAAGATTTGGGACGGACACATATTGGGACACGATGCGTGCATTGGATAACCTTAAGAGGACATATGGGGATGACATAGAGATACACATCCTTAGGAATGGTCGGGATGTAAACATAATCATAGACGTTAAGGATGAAAAAAAGGTTAGGCTTGGAGACATCGAGGCAATAAACTATTTACTCTAATGTAGCCTATTCCCTCTTTTTTATTTAGCCCAATCAATCTTTTTCTCCATCAGTTGAATTATTTCTTCCTCTATACCCTTTTCTCTCATCTTGCAGAGTGAATATGTACATGTCAATGGTCCGGTTCCCGACTCCCGTAGGGATTTTGCCAGTATTTCACCAGTCTTTCTTACAGTTTCTAGGATACATCGAGCCGAAAGGAGTGTTCTATAGCCCCTAATCACCATCACCGTGGCGTGCTGAGGTAATATACTTAGTAGGGTATTCCTGAGGACACATGGGATCTCGACATAACCAAATAGGGGGTCGCAGGCGAGGCCTTGGAGCCCAAGCATAACAATGCCTACACCACTAAATATCTTCCCGATTTTTTCCTCCATAGGCATAGTACTATTGCTCAGTCTGAGATCGATCAGGGCGGCTGTGGCCATGGCGATAGAGGTTCCGATCTCCGCAAGACAACCATGCTGGGCTCCAGCCACGGACATGTTATTGGCAATGAACGCACCAATAGCCGCCGCGGTATAGTGGGCATATAAATACTCTCTAGATTTCTTCTTAAAGCCATGTTCCTCAGCAGACGCTCTTAAATTCGCAGGGAGGATCCCAGAAGCCCCACCCGTTGGTGCACTAACAACGACTTCCATCTCAGCATTAAGGAGTTGATTACGTAGAGTATAGCTCAGGAGTTTTCCAGCAAGATCACCTCCATCAAACCTGAAGTCCTCTATCTCCGAGCGAATGTATGTGGAGTACTGTCCATACTCAACACTCTTCACATTATTATCCCACATGAGATCCCTAACAAAGGCCATGAATTTCTCCGAATTCTTGAAGATGCTTGTCTCGTAGCGATAGATAATCTCACCAAACATGCCTGTGTTTGGGTCTTTATGTCTCTTAGCCAGATTCTTGGCGATGGAGTCAAGTTTTAGGTACATATTTGTGCCCTTCTCGAGGGAGTCCCTAAAGCTATGGTATCTCCCAAAGTTTTTAAGTGTATTGGCATCAAAGTATACCCAGATTGGTATCTCGGAGCTGAAGAGATCCTCGATATCCCTCTTGAGCTCCTCACCATCAGGTACCGATTCGGGTATCTTATAGAAATCATGGATATTTTCGACACCCCCGTCTCTCCTATGTCTATGCAGTATAGCTCCAGCAACACTGATTACGCCACCACCCAACGAGTGGAAATTAAAGGAAAACTGATAGCTCTTTTTCTGGTACTCAGTATATATAGCTAGGCCATAGGACCCAGAAAAATGGCCTCTGCTCAACCCTATGTTTTTATGCTGTAAGAGGTCATTCTCCTCCTTATATTTATCCCTAAGTAGCTTCTTGTAGTCGCCAAGCCTCCCTATGTTTTTGGCATCAAAATAACCCCCCATAAGCCCCAGAATTGTCGCTCGAATCGTCCTATGGCCGATAAAAGACGGCCTCTCAAGCTCTGGATCGGAGCAAGTAATGGAGATCGAGAGTGATTCCAGGTACTCATCTATGTTCTTCTTAGAGAAACTAGGGAATTCCTCATCGAGGAACGATAACCTATATGCTAAGTATCCAGCAACAAGTGGGGCAGAGGTATGGGAACTTGATGGACCAAGTATAGGCTTCAAAACCTGATGTACAGTCCAGATCTTCCCCAAACCAACCACCTGCGGGGATCAACACCAACAAAATAACTACTAAAAAAGGAAATAATGAAAGACTATATACATCTATCCTTTTTGATGGTCATACAACTAATGAGTAGGGCACAATTAACTAGGATAATCATTGAAATGATGGGTTGTGATGCATGCTACATATCATTGGTCTACTCGGTGTTCTCCATGAATTCTAGATATACTGGTTTTCCATTCAGACATACGAGAAAGCCCATCACATCATCGCATCTTATGATGTAGGCCTCCTCGCAACCAATACTATCTACTCTCTCTAGGTGTGCCTCCATGAGTTCTCTTAGAAGTGTCCTGGTGGGTTTTCTCTTTCTTCCTCTTTGGGCCTTAGCATAGATGTCTATAAGTATGGACTTTACTGTGTCATTGAGGTGTTTTTGTGGGTTTGGAATATTGTATATTTCTCCCCACACCAGTTCGTTTTTATAGTATATTATTACGCCGTTCGCATTTTTTGGTACCTCTATATCGCCCTCTATCCCCTCAAGAAGTTCCACTAGATCGCCCGTTCTTGAATGTATATGGAATGCTCTCAAGTGGTTAGCTATGGCACTCCACGTCCTACCCTGAAGCATCCTCATTGTTGACAGTTTTGCTCTAGATCTCGTCATAACCTCGGACCTAAGTGTTTCGAATCGTGAGACGTATAGGCCCTTACTCACATAGTCGAAGTCCTCATCCCAGTCGCTCCATCGTCCAGGCTCGACGCAGAGGCATAGAGCGAGGACGTGTCGTCTTGTGGTTGGTATTGGATGGATGCTTCCTGAGAGTTTGTGGGGCTTTATGGAGATTTGTTCTGTTGGGGGTAGTATTATTGTTGTGCCCAGTACCCTGTTTTGTTTTCCACCTTTTAGTACATCGCCTCTGAAGCAGATCACGTGTTTGTCTGATAGATTCTCGATCCTTAATAGGTTGACGACACCCTCTTCGCTTACTTCAGTCACCTTTACTAGATTTTGTCTTGTGGCTATATCGAGGGGTATAACATCAGTAGGTCTTGTTTGTGTATTTATGAAGACTATTCTGAAGTCCTTGATTGAGAGTTCATCTACTATCTCGACATTCCCCAAAAGTTCGTCTAAAGCTACCAAACTAATCACCCATGATGTTTGGGGTCGTTTATTGCTACTGGTTAGAATCTACTATGAGTATTTATAAGGATATCTATTTTTCTTCGTGCTCAATAATACCTGTGAAATCGTCCCCATAATATAGCGTCAATATATGGCTATATCTGATTGGGTATAATAAATCCATAGTCCCGATGTAGTGCTATCAATCTGATTTCTATATGTGTAACAACATTAATCTGTTAGATTTGGATGATTTTATTCTGTGTTTTTTCCAATAGTGATTGGTCTTAGATTCGGTAGTGTATATGGATACTTAAGCATTATCAATATCCCCCGCACAGGATTGGTATATGGTGCGAAGTACAATACTATAGCAATACTGGATATCAGTAAGTCAATGTAATAATATTAGTATCGATAGGACAGATAGCCAGATAATAATAACCCACTGGAGCATAGAAATCCTCTTATCTAGAGAGTCTATTCTTTTGTCCAGCGCGTCGATCCTCTTATCTAGTCCGTTGATTCGGGCAACAATGTCTTCAAATCTCGCATCAACATATCTTATTAGATCCAATTTTGTTGATTCTATTAATCTCATGAGTCTATCAATGTCGTCTTTTGACGCCACCCTACCAAGTGCGGCTCTCGCTATCATCTCCAGAAGGTTTGGGTCCTTACATATTTCTACTGCCACGGCCTTGACTAGTGAGGGGTCGACATCATCATCCAAAATAACCACCCGTAATAAGAATATCTAAAGATATATAAAAACCAAATACAAATTTTCACTCATCATTTATGGTGATTTTCTGGGAATCTATATCCATATCGTGTCCCCAAGACGGGATTTCTTGACTCCCTTAAATAGATCCTAAGCTCATCAGGAGTTTCTCCCCCATGAGATTATCGGTTTTTCCCTGTACTTTTGTGGATGATGGCATGCCTTTTCTCCCCTATGGCGAATATATCGGGTGCATCAAATATGCATATTACGTACCCAATAATCTGGTACATATCAACGCTGAACGATGCCTATAGTACATCGGTATACTTGAACACGATAAGTATAAGGCTGAATAATGGGTTTTATTACATTTTTTATTGAATAAAATTGTTCACCAAGGGGTACATGATGAGCGAGGAGTCACTCAAGGAACTTGAGGAATGGCTATATGAGGAGGAAAAACCAGCTACAAGGGAGCATAAACCACCAGAGGAGAAACCTAAGGCAAGAGTAAGAGTGAAGGTTGAGGCACCCCCAAGATATAGGATTCAAGTAATAATGGGTATTATTGGTGGCATAATCCTATTCATTGTTGGTGCCGTGGGTAGTGCGGGGTTCTATGAGGTAGCCACAGACTATGCAATAAGTATGGGGATAATCCCAGCGGAGTATGGAGGCTTGTTCATGAGTTTTCTCAAACTCTTAGCCTTGGGGGGCGGCCTAACCGTTATTGTGGGGAGCCTCATGATACCTAAGATTCGTGGGCTAGGGAACTGGCTTATTGGTATTGGTGCTGGGATATCCCTAATATCCGTCCTCACTAAGGTATTTCTCCTCGGGCCCGTGATCCAACAGTACGTCTCCCAGTCATATAACAATGTATCCTATCTGTTTGAGGCCCTCAGGCTACTCGGTGTTGAGATAGGAGTTATGGGTCTTGGGGTCCTCCTCTCATTTATGGCCACATTTGAGAGGTATCGATGGACAATAGTGATTGGGATCATGTCCTTCTGCTCCATGCTGGCTGGGCTGAGTGCTGACCCCAAGATTTTCGAGTACATAAGAAGTCTCCTAGGGATACCGCCAGAGTATGGGATATATGTGGAATACCTAGTTAGGTTCCTAATGTATATCGGGGCTGTTCTTCTGGTAATAGCATTGCTTGCTGGTGCAGGATATATAGGCCTATCCAAGTCTGTCATAATAATATGTATGATAGCCACAATATTCCCAGTAATATCGATAATACTCGACTTCACAAGCATATCCAGCTATCTGAGTATCCATGCCCTCGTACAATATATAAGGATGGGTAGTGCCATAGGGGTATATGTCGGCGGCATATACTTTATCAGGAAGGCCTAGCTTTTCTTTGTGATTCCGAGATTTTCCACTATTTTTTCTAGGGCCTCTTTTGGGTCATCTATTCCCAGAACCAGTCTTTCGAAGGGACATAGATCACCCCTCTCTGTTCTTATAGCATCCACAATTTTTCCGAAACCATAGCTTATTCTTCTTCTCTCCAAGAAATCCCTTGCGTGGGTGCTCATTATTAATCCAAACACATATAGGGGCCTCCTGTTCGCAACCACCATCGCCGCTGCCTTACCAATAACCCTATCAGCAACAATATTTTTGTCTATTTTTTCTCCCTCATACAGTACGGCCTCAACAACGGGCCTTATGCCTCCTTTCTTTGAGTAGTAAAGTATTTTTCCTCTACTATCCACTATGACTAGCGTGTATTCCCTGAGTAGGTCTGCTAGGTAGTCCTTCCTTGGGATCGGCATCTCAACAACCTAGAAGCCATACAGTTCGGATGGTTGATACAGGCCCCCAAATATTAGGAAGTATATTGCCGACCATAGATATATTGACAATAGTGTGGAGAACCAGAATAGGATGAACGGTTTTTGGAGGGTCCTACTTAATCCATCAGACTTCTCCCCCAAAATGGCTATAAGCACTACATACAGCAAGATCAGGATGAACGCATAGTAGATGAATTGTCCCTCTATGAATGCTAGGGTGAGGGTGAAGCCATGGAATATCCCGAATGCCACAAGTATATGCTTGGGGTATTCCTCCCTATGATAGCTGGTGTATATTGCCTCGGAGAGGGCTAGGGAATAGACGAAGAGTAGTAGTCCCCCAAACATTATGATATGGCCAAGTATCTCATCCAGAAAATAGGCCCACTCCTTCACTGTAGGTTCTGAACCCTCCGGCATCCTTACGTCAATAGCATTCGCGGACCAATGAAACCCATGTCCATAGAAATGTAGGATTGCCGATAGAAGTATTAGATATTGGACTCCCTTGGGCGCATCATTAGGCATGATATTCCTTATGAGCTCGATAAATATTATACCTATCACTGGGAGATAGAGTACTAGGTCTACCATGTCTGGGAGCCATCTAAGACCAGACCTCGGGGCCACTAGAACTACGAGATATGGGGCTATGACAACCAAGAAATATACCACCGAGTATGTGGTAAGGATACTATATACCCTCAAGGCATCATTTGCCTCTCTCAGCTCCATACTGGCACACCTTTCTGAGGATGCATCTCTCACATAGGGGTCTTGCCCTACATACCTCCTTACAGTGTCTCACAATTAATGCCCGAAATTCCTTATATATCTCCAAACTCTTAGGCATATTTTCCTCCACAAACCTCCTCACGTACTCATAGTCATCATTCTCTATGATTCCAAGGCGTCTAAACAGTCTGATAGTATACCTATCAACGGGAAATATTGTCCTTCCACAAGCATAAAGTATTATGTTATCAGCAGTCTCTCTACCAATACCAGGTATATCAAGCAACCATACTCTAATATCCTCAATGGGCATCATACACAGTCTCTCCACGCGGCCATCAAGCTCCCCCACTAGACGCTCAATGAACCTCTTTATCCTTACGGCCTTCACCCTCTGAAACCCTGCGGGCCTAATAATCTCCACAAGCCTGCCAATATCTACAAGATATAGAGACTCAACATTCAGCATCCCAAAATTCTTCAGATTCTGTATCGCTCTAAAAGCATTATTCCAATTAGTTCCTTGGACAAGTATCGCACCAATAATTATCTCAAGTTTCGTCTCCGCTGGCCACCACCCCTGTGGACCATAAAAACCAAATAACATATCGTATATCCTATGGAGATAGCGTTTATGGATGCTACTGGCGATAGATTTCAACAGCTTCACCAGGAAATATCCATCAGTAGCCAAACACATCCACTTACCACATAATTATATCTACAATACCTAGTAGAAAAATTCCAAACAAATATGAATAGTAACCCTGAAAGTGATGGCGAGGCAAGTAATATGTATCCCCAACATATTCATACCAATAGCCAAAGCATCAGCTAGAGGAATTAGGAATGAGTATACGAAACTGAAGCTGGTATGATTATTTTTTCCTCGTACAAACCTCAGACTAGATGTTCATTAGTGATTCTCGTATTTGGTCTAGATTTTCCGAAATCCTAACTTGCTCCAATATTCTTCTCACCGTCTCCGGATCTGCAGTAGTGGTTATTTCGGCGATAATATAATAACCGTCCCTATAATGTACCACTATTTTTGATCCATCGATCTCTGCGGTGGAGATATTTTCCCCTAACATGAATAGGTTATCGATTATGCCTGGGTCCCTGTTTATCCTGTCGGAAAGCCTTGTTGATGAAGACACATACCTCAATATAAGTCCCTCCTCCCTACTTACCTCATATATGAAGATATTCATTATTCCATACCTAGATAGTAGATGTCTTGATACTTCTGGATCTAGATATGTGCCTCTTGGAGCGAGGCCTCTTATCGCCTCAACATATCTCGTGACAGCCTCTATATTCACTAAGTATCCATGCCTATGTCTCTCTATGAATCCACTGAGTTCCAATGCCTCAGAAATTCCTGCTGGTAATTCCTCGACATCAAGTACTGTGTATTTGGTAAGTTTTTCTAGGATATCTGGTGGGATCACAATATAGCGTGTTCTCCTACCCTCCTCTATAGTCTGCCTTCTCAGCATCTCGTAGCGTGCCCTTAGGTGTTCCATATGCCTTCTCTCGACACTCAGGTATCCAGCAAGTATTCTAATGATCCTCGATACTATCATCCCCACGATGAAGGATAATACGGCTAGGGCTATTAGTTGCGTTATCCCCACTACCATCTCCACATGATATCTCTATATCTCTCCAAGTATCTTTTTCCAGCATCCCTACAGTGTTTCAGTACCTCCTTTATATCCTTCCTAGAGCCATAGACACCCACAAGTATGCGCTCCTCATCCCCGCCCACTGACACAAGAACGATGTTTTTCTCTCTGAAAAATCCAATGAGTGCCCTGATACGGTCGATTTTCTCCATACTGCATACGACATCATTAATATGAAGAATAACTCTGTCCTCAGCTTTTGGACTGAAGGCTAGAGGTAGTATGTGTCCATCATATATAAATGCTAGTTCGGCGCCACAGAGCCTCCTGAGCGTCTCCGCTATGTCATCAACCCTTATGGCGTCCCCACCATGTATAACCTTAAGCAACCCAGCAATACTCCATGGGTCATATATCGTGGTATCAACAAACTTTACGGGAACACCCCCACTATCAAGACCAAGCCTCCCATATAGCTCCCGCGCTGGGATAGAACCCTCAAGATCTCGCTTATGAGCAACAAAGACGATCTCAACATCACCACAGTACTTCCTAACCATCCTCATGACATAATCCCAATACCTCCTAACCTCATCAAACCGCTCGTGGTCTGCCGAGTCAACAACAAAAACGATTTTCCTAGCAACTCCAAAGTATACTTGATATAGCTTCTCATTATATCTGAGCCTCCTCTGGCCTGGGAATACTTCAATCTTGAGCCCGCCTCGCTGGTATACCTCAATACCATTACTCATCTTGGTATTCTTTGCAATCTCGATATTTAGTGTCTCCAAGTAAACCTTGATACTACTCTTACCAGCCCTATCAAGACCAACAAATACACAGATAGGCATCCACCCACCCCATCAACAAATAAAAAAATACTTAAAAGGCAAGTATTGGTGATAACTTGGAGAAACGAAAGACATTCGGTGTAAGAAAGAGGAAGCACTTCATCATCAAAAAATAGAAAGATTCCAAAAAGTCTTGGTTATTTATCTAGAATTCCCGCTGTTTTCTCCTCCTTAGAATCATGACGACCGCCACTATTGCCACAATAGCAACCGCAGCAACAGCAACAGTTATTATCATTCTCTTCTTCTTGGCGACCTTGTATGGTGTTACGTCCTTCCACTCTCCACTACTGAATGATGGTGGATCGGCATCAAGCTTGTCCCACTGTATCTCCCACCCCGAGGAGGTCGCGGCTACGCTCGTTTGGGTACTAGTTTTCTTTACAGCTACGACCTTATTTACGACAACCTTGACGGTATATGTTTTGCTTTCTTCATCATCCAAGCTACCATCCATATCAGTATCAACTTTACCTGTGATCTTCGCTTCTATTCCGGACTCCACTAGGTAGCCACTCCCCTTATAGACATACCACACTCCCATTGATCCAGAGAAACTGAACGCTGGAAGCCCTGGCTCCGGATTGGAATAATCAACTGAGAATGATATGTTGTCAAGCAATGCGAACCATGATTGTTCATCCTTCTCACATTCCAGTACCGATACATCGCCACTAACATCAATACTCGGCATCTTCATACCTTCCTCCTTCTCGGCGACATGTATAGCTATCTTGAGGAATTTGGGTATGATTTCTGTTAGTATTATTCCATTAAACTGCATCTGTCCGTATAGCAAACCGGTATCAGGCATTACCCTTAGTGAGCCAGCAGTTAACATGTGTCCATATGCGTATCCCTCATCAACTAGTTCTAATTGGTCTGTGGTTTTGTTATAATAGTATAGTTCGCCCCAGTATACTGCATCGAAACCTGTTGGATTAGAGTCATACCAGAATATCGCTCTGAAGTTTTTGAGTAGATCCCATGGACTGATATACTGACTGGAGAGACCTAAATTCGTTGTCCATCCAATATTGCCGCTCTCTACGTCGTCCTCGAATAGGATATTGTCTCCAGCTTTAACAGTAATATCGTCGATTGCCCATCCATCATATGTTATTGATTCATCAGATTCCAAGACAAACTTTATCTTCATTGTTGATGCACCACCCGTAGGTATTAAGTATTCCATGTATTCCCATCCAAATGAATACCCCGTATAATTAGCAACAGATGTCTCAGTCGAATCTAATATAACATATACGCGGCAGTAGTCGAAGTCTTCCTCAGTGTCATACCATGTGTAGAAGGACAAGTTGACCTCCGAGTATCCACTAACATCTATCGTTGGGCTCTCCAATACCCAGTATGCATCATTAGTATATTCTCCAGTATACCAGGAGTGGCTTGGGCTATGGTAGTATTCCGTACTTATGTGCCATCCTTCAGCCTCTTCTGGTGGTTCCTCATAAACCTCCTCTAGTAGTTGCTGTAGATCTGAGGATATCTGTATCTCACTAATTTTGTATGCTAGGGGCTCACCGTAATCCGTCCATTTCCAGTCGCTTGGGATCTCTGTTGTTTCTTCATGTGACATTTTGAAGTCATAGCTAAAGTCGTATTCTAGATCTACATCTTCATATTCCGCAGTATATATGGTGTCTTCCAACCCCTTCATACTGAGGCTTTCCTCTAGGCTCATCAGGAGGCCAGAATCAAGACTATACTCCATCCTGAGCTCTACTGATATATCGACACCCTCCTCGCTTGTTGAGCCCTCAGCAGTAAATATAGCCTTACCATCGGACTCCTCATACGAGAAATCTATGTCCTCCACTTCTTCGTTCAATTCCTCCCACTGGTCTCCAGCATCTTTAATTTCGTCAGGGTCTCCAACTGGCTGCCCTGGTGTGAAATCTGTCCGTGATAATGGGATTGTTGTCGATGGGATTGTCATGTATTCCTCCGCATCAAGTATTTTATTATATATAGTCACCAATAGTCCTGCAATATATAGATTAAACCCGTTGGATATAGAGCCGAGCCAACATGGTGTGTTTGTCTTAATAATACCAAGCATATCTATTCCCATTGTTTGCGATATTTCCCCATATGTTATCGGGATCACCGATTTTTCTGGTATGCTGAATTCCAACTCATCTGCTATATCGGATAGGTAAAGTTTTTCTCCAGCAAGCCAATCAAGTATATCATCTATTGTTCTGTATAGGTCTGCATCGATCTTAATATCCTTATCTATCTCATGATACATCGCAATATATATGTATTCTGATGTTACCTCCCCCACATAGCCATGGACTATATCATTCTTTAGCGACCCAACAATGTCCTCTATGAAGTCCATAAGCTTGTTCAGATCATCCCTAACTTCAGATTCATCAGCATCTACCGTTACGGATAGGCTTGATTTATTGATCTTCCATTTATGGTGCATATATTCCTCGGGCTGTGATTTGACTTGTTGCATTGAGGCAAAAGCTATTGTGGCTGTCAAAAAAAGAACCAGTAGTACCACTTTGCGCATACATACCACCCAGATTCTAATATTCACCAATAAAAAATGGTTTTTCTTAAGCTAATATATACGTTATATAGTACTATTTCTATAACGAATCCCGGAAATTATTAGTCATTTTTTACTTTTGGCTTTCATGCGATCTTAGCTCAAAGGAGGACTATATGGTGATTGTAGAGACTGTTTTTATAAAGTTTCTTTTCTTTCTGTATCTCTGAGTATCGGCTATGTGTTATATAACGGTAGTCCGGTATGGAGATCAATTGGAGGAAAATATCCATATTGTCAATATGCATAATTTTCCTTCTATATTTACCACTCATTATGGGTTTTCTCTCTATCGGGAGGATGAATTTCTCCATACTTGGCATTAGAGCTAAGTCTTCTTATGATTCTAAATTGATTTGTGATATGGACATAGTAATCACAAATAATGGTTCCTTCCCAGTATTTATATTGGGGGGCAGACTAGACGTATATATTAATGGTGTCCTCTTCTGCAGAATGAGGGTAAAGCATCTGACTATTGGTGGACATGGGGCTGTGAGATATACTACGCCAGTAGAGATACCTAGCCCCTTATGCCTAAATATTACCGACAATATAACGATAGATATTAGGGGATGGCTATATATGTTGCTACCAGTATATGTAAGTATTAGCCGTAACAAGAGCCCTAGTGAGTTCGCTGGAATTCTCGACATTATTGATGTAGTGGGACTTCCCAAGAGGAGACTGATGGTCTCTCTATCGGCACAATCATCCATTATCATAAAGAATGTATTTATGAATGCCACCCTAGGCATCTATGGGGACAATAGTTACCCTGGGGTTCTCGTTATGATTAATGACACATGGGTCTCGCAGAGTAAAAAAACGGTGAATGCCACGGTATATATTCCATCAAACACATCTATTGGTGGGTTGATAAACAATACGTTATGGAGGGATCTCCCAGCGAGGATAACTGGAGTGATACTCCTCCACCGTGATTCTTGGTTATTGAGGGTAAACATAGATACCATGATGATGGCTGATGTTCCATTTCCCCACATGTGTATAGGGGAGGTATCCCCAGTATTTTCTGGCAATCGATCCATCAAGGTAGAACTGATAATCAATAATGAATATTCCATTGAAGCGAGAATCCTCAATATCACAATACATATCTATATTGGTAATGACCTCATCGCGGTGGGGTATGGGGGGAATCGAACAATATATCCGAGAACGCTGAGTAGAATCGCGATAAATACCATTGTGGTTGGGGGCTTAGAGAGTCTACCAGAAGAGGAGGTTATAACGATCAGAGGATCAATGTTATTACGTATAGTTGACACAACATATATTGTCCCAATATTTGTACAGAGGAGCATTATTTGATTAGGCCGATACTACATGGATTATTATTCTGGAATGCTTAAGTTCTCCTTTAGATCCACTCTTGATATGTTCACATGGATGGTAAGTAGTATTGCTAATAGTATTATTATCGCAACATAGATACACTCGATATATGTACGTGGTGGGCAATATGGATGAATCCATAAGGGGGATAGCGTACTATTTATGATTTCGGTGAGGAGTAGTATTGTTGTCCAGAGCAGGATGCAGGAGATTATTGTTGACAACAACAGTATAATGCCATACTCAATCATGTACTGTTTAACCATCTCTCTTCTTGTCAGCCCCAACGCATATAGTATTGCTATTTCCCGGTTCCTCCCCTCGAACTCCTTTCTTATTATTATTACTGTAGCTATTCCCAGAAAGATTTGGCTCATGATTACCGCTGGTATGATCCACGCGAGGAATCTTTTCTCTACATGAAACGCCTTTCGCAACATTGCGTCCCTCGCAACAATATTTCCGTCTATCTTGTTCTCATTCATATATCTGGCCAGATCATAGAGTGTGCTATTTACCTTTGATTTGTCTGTCATTTTTATTAGTAGGGTATTGTTTATTGTTCTGTTTACCCCAGCAAGGCTCTGTAGTTCGTGTGGGTGGATTATCAGTAAGTATCCCCCCGCGATTGATGTATCCACTATCCCAACAATGGTTAGATATACACTAACCTCAAAGCCAAGATAGTGATAAGCAGATATCTCAAGATAATCACCAATGCCTACTCCAAGAATCCTAGCAATTTTTGTTGATATTACGATCCCACGTTGAGCAAGTGTACCATCAGTGTATCTAAACTTGATCAGTCTTTCCCTACCATTCATGCCTATAAGGGTGATTATTGAGAATGGAGGCCTTATTGATGTCCCCCCGCCACTAATCCTAGCTATGGGGAGTCCCACATATAATATTTCCTCGCAGATTTCTACACCGCCGAGACGCCTTACATATTCCCTAATCTTGTCATACTTTGTTACATCATAAACATTAATCATAATATCCCAGAGCATCGAATGTTCTATTGATCTCCTATAGCTCTCACTACCAACAACTATGATTGATTTGAGTGCGATTGGTAATGATATGGTGCTGGCGAGTAATAGTATTAAAAGAAATGTCCTATGTTTTTCTTGGCTGATCCTCCTCAGGACTATTCTTGTCTTACATGATCTATATTGCTTCGTTTTTCCTTTTTTGTGTTTCTTATGGACCTTGAGGCTGTAGCCTCTAACGATGTCCTCAACTGCCAGATTCCTCAGCGATAGCTGACATAAAATCCAGCATGAAAAAAGGTCAATTATTACTAGTAAAGATATTGTTTTGATTGGGATATTTAGGATCATTGGTATGTATATATCAAAGTGGAGGAAGCTGACAGATTTTGTGACTAGGAATAACGCAACAAACGAACTCAGCAACAATGCCACCAACACGCTTAGAGAAACAACAATGATTATCTGCAGTAGGTACATGTTTGCTATCTCGGATAGTGTCGCACCCATAAGCTCAAATAGACCTAGCTCCCTCCTTTTTTCTCTTATATCTAGGGCCACGTACGCGAGAGATATTAAAACCACGCTGGAGAACATTGTGAGCTTTATTATGGACAAGAACTTACTGAAGGATTCAACGAGGATCTCTATATTCCTATATTGTGGATGGATCACCAAACTATAGTTAAAGCTCTTACCTAAATCATAGATACTATAGGCGGTCTCCATGATTCTTGATTTATCCCTCAGCCTTATGTTCAATGTATTATACCTGACGGAATAGTTGAGTAGTCGATATAGGTCATAATAGTTTATAACCATGGCGCCCTCCCCAGAGAGCTCCAAGCTTGGAGCCCAAAGAATCCTGGCGATCCTATACACGACGAAATATTCCCCAAATATGTCTATATGATCATTAACCTTAATATCAAGTATGCTTGCTGTATCGGAGTCAACAATTACTCTATTACAGCAGAACTCATCCCAATCAATATCCGGTATTGTGTTGACCTGTGGGTCTTTGGGGATCCCATAGATCTGTATTGTATATATGTTGCCTCCCATATTTAGGTAGATCCTGTGGGTGAGCAGGGGTGTACAGGCCTCAACATTGTTGAGCCCCATCACAGCATCGATGAACTCTTGGCTGAATGAGTCCCCCCATACGACCAAGTCTGCGGCCCTAAAACGCTGAATTTGGGCCTCCTCAATAAGGAGTGAAAGCTGGGCAACATTATCCAGAATAAAGGATGTTGAGAAGCAGAATATGAGAGCGAGGGTCATGAGTAATATTTTGCGGTTTCTCAACATCATCTTAATGCCATACTTATACATGACAAACCCCGTGCTTAAATAGGGATGAATCTCCTATTCTGTATTCTGACAGCTCTATCAACATACGTACTTGCTAACTCCACATCATGTGTGGCGACAATAATGGTACATCCATGTTTCCTGTTGCTACTCTTCAATAATTCAAACACAATACTCTTATTTTGCTCATCTAGATTGCCAGTTGGTTCATCAGCAAGTATTATCTCTGGTCTATGCGCCAAGGCTCTGGCCAAAGCTACACGTTGTTGTTCACCACCACTGAGATCCCTCGGAAAACTATCGGCTCTATCCTCAAGACCAATAAACCTCAGGAGCTCATAGGCTCTATCTATAGCCTCCTCCCGGGGAACACTGTTGAGCTCCATGGGTAGGAGGATGTTTTCTAGAATTGTTAACTGGGGTATCAGATTGAAAAACTGGAAGATTATTCCTATATGTTTTCTCCTAAAGAGAGTTTTTTCCCTTCGTGTCATCTTAGTCATATCCCTACCCAAGACATATACCCTTCCTCTGTCGGGGTCGATGATGCCGGCCACCATAAGTATAAGGGTTGTTTTCCCCATACCGGATGGGGCAAATACCCCCAGAAATTCCCCCTCCCCAACAGTAAGACTTGCGTCATCAAATACCACAATTTTGGAACCATTGCTATAAGACTTGGTTATTCTATCTATATGTATAGCCACCATGAGAGCCACCAAAGAAGAAATTAAAAAAAGAGAGTTAAAAGCATAGAAAGCTTGGATAAGACGTCCATAATATTGACCACATTTATGACTATTCTATCATAGAGCATACATGATGGTTCCGTCCAGATGTTTTTCGCAATATTTTTGTGCGGTTCTTTTTGTTATCCAGTAAGGCATCCTAGTATCAATTTTCCCCGAGTAGAAGGTTCCTAGAGATAGGCCAGCAGTATTTTTATATAGTCCCTATCATATGTTTGGTTTTCTGTGCGTGTTTGTTTGATCTCTCCAGATGCTTATGTATTAATCATATATCGGTTTTCTTGGGTCATGTTTTTGTTGGTTAGGTTTTTTCTTTTTCTGCTCAATTTTGGCAGAACATGTGCCTCAATATTTCTTGAGCTTAAATATTTTTATTCAACGTACTTTCTTACTAAATAGTTAGAAGAAATTGGGTAAGGATAATGCGCAGTAAGAAGGCCTATATATGTGCTCTTCTTCTCCTTGTTGTTGCTGATGTTGTTGCCTCAATTGGTATCCTAAGTAGTGACGCAAAACAACAGGCGGTTGATAGAAAGAATATGCTGACTCATAGCAAGTATTCACGGGGGGTATCCATCCGCGCAATGAGAAGGAGGGGGCACACATATAGGGTTTCTGGCGATGATATCCTAATAACCAATCTCACCGACCATGGGTGGGTGGCTAAAATACCTGGTAAAATAGGCAACTACACAAACCTCACCCTTATTGATATTGAACATTATGAGGGGAACGAAAGTATGCTCTACGCTATTGTTGGGACATACAGTGAATACGTATTCACCAATGAGACCACAGGAAAGAATACAACTTTCGCCAACTATACCTTCCACTTACTCTACATATATTTCTCCAAGCCACAGATTAGTGGCAGGGATGCGAATGTCTCATATGATGAAGTAGCATGGTTCAACATAACGATAAACAAGACATGGGAACCATATCTAGCCGATATGGACGCAACAATACTTGACAATGGCACGATGATTGTTGGTGTGAGCATAACGTTTGTCTTTGACGTATTCAGAGAGACAAACACATACATACTCAAATATGACAATGTTACTGTACCCTACAGGAATTTTACTCTTGTTGATGTAATATACTTTACTAATTATTTCTGGTGGCCACCATATTATCTAGGCCACTTCGTCAAGGGTCTGAGTCTGGCTCATGAAAATAATAACCTAATAATAACGATGGGTGTTGGATACTACTATAACGACACAGACACTGGAACAATCTATACTTACTTCGCCATATTGTTTAGGTATCACCCAGCAAACAACTATAGTAACTACATAGATGATGCTGTATATCTCTGGTACTATACACTGAAGTATGTGGGCAATGTTATTGTCAGAAACAATATTACTTATATTGGCTCAACATTCTACTACGCGGCTATAGACCAGGATGCTGTACTATTGGTTGCTTGGAATATAACGAATGGTAACAAGTCCTTTGTTGGTATTGCTCCAGCCGCGAAATTTACTGACCTCATGGGAGACGTCCCCCAGTATAAATATGTGTCTATAGGACTCTATAATAACTCCACGGATATAAACGTGATAGCGGTCTGGGAGGGGCATACAGACTTCAAGCAATACTTGTTCTATGCCACGGTAAACTTCTACCATTGGCGTAATGCTACTACTGGTCGTGAATCCCTAAATGCTAGTGTTATAAGGTATGACCCCATAGTCCAGGTGTTTCATCCCTCACAGATACAGAATATAGATAATAACTACTCTGATGATAAGTCCTCCTTTATGATGGTTGAGTATAACCCATTGAGGGGAGTATATACAGTATCACACCTATTATTTTCATATAATGGTACTGTTGGTGGGAATGAGACATATAGGTTTATGGGCACCTACAGTTTTGACCTTGGTAGCGAATCTATCTCTAGGATAGCTCTAGCGATAAATTCTAGTATAGATGTGTATGGTATCGGTCTTAGGCCAAAACCAGAGGGGGCAGATCTTGTCTCGCTAATAATGTTTTATGATAGTGATAGGGATTACCTTGGGGATTGGGAAGAGAGAAATGTTTTCAACACAAATCTGACAAATCCAGACACGGACTCCGATGGTATTGTTGATGGCAGTGAGGAATATAAATACTATACGAACGCGACTAATCCAGATACCGATGGTGACGGTCTGGACGATAAATTCGAGTTGGAGGTAAGGCCGACCACAACATATCCAGAGTATGGTGGGATAACAAATGATTACCGAACAAACCCAAATGACAATGATACGGACAATGATGGCCTAAACGACTATATGGAGGTAACAGGAAACTATACTATTGATGGTAGGCAAGGATATAGGACTGATCCAACAAAGAGGGATACTGATGATGATAGGCTAGGGGATTATATAGAAATAGTGGTGGGGGTAAAGTACTGGATTAATGATACATCAAATGTTTTTTATGCCTATCCAAACGCGACCACAAATGATACTGATAACGATGGCATCCCGGATGGGAGGGAGGCATATTATAAGATAGACCCAACAAGCAACGATACTGATGGGGATGGGATAACGGACTATGACGAACTATATAAATACCTGACCGACCCCCACAAGAAGGATACAGATGATGACATGCTTGGTGACGGGGTAGAGATAGATAAATACTCTACGGACCCGCTGAAAAATGATACCGATTTCGATGGACTATTGGATGGTGACGAGGTACTAAATATAGGTACTGATCCCCTCATCCCAGATACTGATAGTGATGACTTGCTGGATGGTGACGAGGTAAAACTATATAATACGGATCCACTCAATAACGACACCGATGGCGATAAAATTACAGATGGCTCAGAAATAAAGGTCTATGGTACAAACGCCACCAATCCAGATACGGACTATGATGGGTTGAGCGACTACAAAGAAATCTATGGAGTATACATATCGACACTCAACAAAACATTTAGGACTGACCCCCTAGATAATGATAGTGATGATGACGGCTTATCCGATGGCGATGAGGCCAACAATTATGGGACAAACCCCCTGGAGGAGGATACAGATGGTGATGGGCTAAGTGATAGTGAAGAGATACAACATGGGACAAACCCCCTGGAGGAGGATACAGATGGTGACAGGTTGGATGACTATGATGAGGTGGTAGTATATGGTACAGATCCTAATGACAATGATACTGATAGTGACATGTTGTCTGATTATGATGAGGTAGTAATATATGGTACGGACCCAAATAATAGCGATAGTGACAATGACAATCTCTCAGACTTTGAGGAAATAAATGGAACATACGTTCCAGGAGTTGGCTATGTAACGACAGATCCCCTATCGAATGACACTGATAATGATGGCTTATCTGATTATGATGAGATAAATGGATATGACATACCTGGGCTCCCTGGGAGGCAGTACTCGGACCCAACAATCTCAGACTCAGATGAGGATGGACTAAATGATTTTGAGGAGGCAAACAACACATATACTGACCCCCTAAATAATGATACTGATAACGACCTATTACTTGACGGAGAAGAAGTAGGAAAATATGGAACCAACCCCCTAGATAATGATACCGATGACGACCTACTAACAGACGCTGAGGAGGTTCTCGGGGTATATATTAAGGGGATAGGTACCGTAAAAACAGATCCACTAAACAATGATACCGATGGTGATGGCCTAACAGACTATGAGGAAGCAAAGAACTACTATACTAATCCACTGGACATAGATACTGATGACGATGAATTAAATGATACTCTCGAAACAAAAATAGGATGGAGTGTCACAGTAGTATATCCAAACGGAACAACATTAACCTATAATGTATACTCAAACGCCACAAAGTACGACTCGGAGGGTGACGGTTTGGATGATTGGTGTGAGTACTACTATTCTTCAGATCCTTGGAAGAATGATACTGATCTCGATGGCCTATCGGACTCGCGGGAGGACTATGTTGGGACTGACCTA
>Ga0190367_1000723_pt1 | contig 22123 bp, 23 predicted proteins | sample 4872181011_MG_FD_171838 | JGI IMG/M metagenome (GOLD analysis project Ga0190367, IMG submission 171838) | Hydrothermal vent microbial mat bacterial communities from Southern Trench, Guaymas Basin, Mexico - 4872-18-10-11_MG | ecosystem: Environmental > Aquatic > Marine > Hydrothermal vents >...
CAATAAGAAAAATGAACTTCAAAAAAGCAGCACCATACCTAGTATTAATAGTTCTCTCAATACAGCCACTAAGCATGCTAGGAACATTCCCACTACCAATAACATTCTTCGCAGAAAAAAGACAAGGCGAATTCACAGACTTACTGGCACCATGTATATCTGAAGAGCAGATAGAGGCCTTAAATTACTTTAAACAACACATAGAAAAACATCCAGAAATAAAAATAATAGGATTTCACCCATGGTACTTAAGCGGATGGGTATCATATTTTTACGGGGAACACAACTTAGCATATTATGGAACAACATTAGCTTGGGCGAGAAAAGGAAAAACACTATACTACATAACGTTCAACGACCACAGAAACCCTATGTTAAAATACAAGAACATTAACCAAACAAAAATAGCAACATACAAAGAACTAGCACTCTACATACTAAACCCCAAATAAACTGCTCTTAGAAGAAATAAATGTAATACAAGTTCAGCAACATGTTTTAATACCTATCGAAGTCTGTGTCCATGTTCTATAACGCTCCACTAACAACACCATTTCTAACATAGTCTTTAATGACTTAAGTAATGTATGTTCATGCCTATAACACTTATAACTGCCATTTGCTGCCTGCAAACATATATCATAGAAATTGCTATTAATTATACTATAAAGTATACTAGTGTACCTTCAATAAATTAAAAACTCTAGGATAATCCCTATTGTGAGCATGGCAAAGCCTGCCGCTGTTAATATCAATAAGAATTCTACTCTTCTTCCTCCAGTAAGTTGGGCAAGTACGTTAGCCAGTCTTTCAATGAACTCATTATAGTCCTTGGGAAGAACCAGCGGCCTCTTATACGCGTAGAAACGTATCCTCATTAAACTTGGTCTTATCTTACGGTATGACCATAGTGTATAGACAGTTACCCCTGATAAAAGTACTGAGCCAATAAATTGTAATAATTTAGCTGTTAAGTATATGACACTTATAAACATCTTAATACACAATTAGTCCTTCATTATCTTCAAAAACTATTTGACTACCAAAATCCCTCACTACTAGTGGTGCAAGCACATTTCCAATTTTTACCTTTCGCAACTTAACAAAGCTCCTACTAACATCAATCCCTATTTTAAACCCTTCAATTATGACATTGGATATGTAAATTTCTTTACCATTATTAATTTTAATTGCAGTTGACATACTGTATCCCATATCTATACCAAAGGTTTTCCAATATATTTTGTGATGCTTAAAACTACTGATCTAACACTGCTTCGAAGAACATTCTCGCAGGTTTATTCTTCAAGAAGAGACATGTTAAGAGAATGGTTCCAAAAATTGCAATCAAAGTTAAACAAAGAACAGTAGCAGTAACTAGGGATATGGAGAACAAATATAGAAGATTACGCGAAGGAAGAGATATATGGTATACTAGAGATAACAACACCGAAAGCGAAGCGTAAAAGCCCACGTAAAAACCAGGTATATGAATAAGAATAACTCTACAACAACTCTTACCTAGTATACTAAGTATCGCTTTTTGCGCTTTCATGGCCTGCTCTACTTTATTGTCTCTTTTTCTTAGCTCTTCTAGACTTTTTAACCTCTCAACTGCTTCCTCAACTTCCTTACTAATAAAAGAGTAAAACCCAAAAAACCATATTAAAAGACCGCCTAACCATAACATTACCATGTCAAACACTCTAAGTTTAGGTAAGAAAACAATTCGTAAAACGTGAAGCAAACAAAAAATCAATGAAAAAATGAAAGGTAATGAGAACATAATTACCTTAAAATACAATTTACAGCCGTAACTACAGCATGTATGACGTATAAAACCACATAAGACATCAATAAAACGCTTTAACCTTTCCACCATAAACTATAACGTCTCAATCATTACCCTCTTGAAATCGCCTCATCTATGTAGAGTAAAGTAGTCTAAAACTATTAAGAAGTATAGTATTCTGCACAATTAGGAACAAGAAAACTCTCTTGGTAATTAATTCTAAGTATTTCCATCAACCCTTAATTATATAACAGCCGGAAGTAGCTAACACCACAATTTCTCGCAAAGTATCCCGACGCCACAGACGTATCTAGATACTGTGGAAACTATAAACAGGAGGAAAAAGTGCTCAAGGTCACAGAGAAATATAAAGCCAGGTTTCACAATTATATGAGACCACAGTCTTATGCAAGTAAAACTCTGCATGTAGGAATAGCAGTAATCACAGGTTTCTATAGGCATTAGAGGATGTAGGTAGAAAATGTCTTGGGATGCGAAGAGTAATTCTATGCTTAGAGCTCCTTGAGGTGAGGTGTAGATGACTTCCGCCCAACAGCTTTGAGTTTACGGAAGCTTGGGATCAAAAGTCTGCATAAAGTACCATTGATCCCTACAACAGGGCATTAGAGCGAGCTGTTCAGCTAGTTATTCCTTGAAGAATTCCAGGTAATTTCTGAAGAATGATGCTATGAATGATGACAGGAGTGCTATCAGAATATAGTGAAAGCACAGGTTTATGAGTAGGGATTCTAGCCATAGAGACAACAAGAATACTGCTATGAAGAACAATAACTCCAGCCCCGCCTCCCTTAGAAGGCTTCTAGGTACAGAGACATCCTGGAATTCCTTCTTTCTAGGTAGATAGGCTATTGAGAACAGCTCTGTTAAGTAGTATATGGCTATGCAAACTAGGGGGACTGAGTAGGCTAGGTAAGGCTCCAAATACCTTATGTAATCTATCACATCCTTTGAAAAGATTAGTTCCTTTACTTCTCCATGGAACAAGATCGACTTATCAAGGATGTTTTTGAAGAGTATGCTTAGAAAGGGTACGAGGGCATGGATTCCGTAGACCAGTATTATTGATATAACGATAGCTGAGCCCATGCCAATCCTTAAGAGCTTAAAGTCGTTGAAAGGATTTGAAGCAACTTTCTTCTGCGTCTTCAAGTACGCCAGGCTTACTATATAGCTCAGGTAAACTACGTATGGCGGTGCGAGCACAGCTATATAAAGAGCGAAACCGTTCCCAGTAGCCAGTAGTATAAGCATGGCGAGGAATCCTAACCCCACGTGGAAGAGTATGCTATATGGGTGGAGTATAGCCTCTTTCAGAAACCTTACATTCATACTGGTGCTGTACCTATATCTCTCTACATTAGGATAGGCTTTCGGTAAAAGTATGCAGTAGAAAATTCTCCAGAAAATCTCGGCTACTTCAAATATCAGTGATAGTACTAGCGCTGTAAGGAAAAACGTTATGAAGAGGCGATAGAAATAGTCGTTCAAAATATCCTTCGTGACTGGATGAAATTCGTTCAGTCTCCCCTCAAGTATAAGAATCTCACCTATGGCCAGTATGCTGGTTACGGCTATTATCGTGTGAAATATGAGCATTCTTGCCTCCTCTGCTTTTACATATTTCCTGTATTTTGTGGGGAGAATTCGGCCAAGAATCCTGCTACCCATGTCGTCTACGGTTAGCCTCAATGGTACTTGGAGAATGAAGGAGAGTAGGATTCCTAGGAGACCTACTTTAAGCCAGTTGAATGCATTGGTGTAGATAGGTCTCTTAGCGACGAATTCCTGGCGTATTCTAACATGGGCTGATATATTATTGTTTCTATTATTCAGCACGACAAGATAATATGTCTGCCATTTATTAGATGGTGAGAAGCTGAGATTAACTTTTTCAATCCTCCCCCTATACAGCTCAGCCGTATACTCAGAGATCCTGCCCTCTTTAAGCTGAGTTGCATTCACGACGTAAAGGTCTACCTCATCTGCAGCCTCAACCATTATGTCTACGGTACGGTTGAGAAGCATGTTAGAAAGACCTAGTACATAGTACTCCGTAAGCATGGCATTGGCGAAGGGGCTTATAGCCATGGTCTCATTATTACTGGGAAGCAAAGTGAAATCATACAGCTTATCCCAGAATATCGAGGTAACCCTTATTTCCGGACCCGAGAAATAAAAGTATAAACCTATTAGCGAGGCAGCCAGAGAAGCTAGGAAGACAATACGCATGAACTTTCCAATAAATATACGCAGCCTTGAGCACTTACGGCCTAAACCAATACAGTTTACGGAGACCCTATGAAGATGCATAGTTTACTATATGCTATAAAATTTATTTTAAGTAAATTGTCCTGCTTGAAGATGAATTAAGAATAATAGCCATATTAAACCATGACAGATACGGCCCCTACAGCTCCAGACAAATACTAAGGGTATAATAGGGTAACATAGTATTAAAATCAGGTGCTAAACTAGTATGTGTGCAATCTTCTCTATCAATAATCATCTTAAACTCTCTGACCTTTCGTTGCTTTCTTGTCTTCTCCCAATAAAAGAGTAAAGAATGAACAATCAGATCAGGAATCTATCAATCCATGTAGCATCATGCATAGACGTTCAATACACCAGCATATTTTGAGTGACGCTTTAAATTAGGTAGCTTAGCGCTCTGAAACAAGTATATAATGTGTGTCGCGAACAACTGTTGCTAGATCTTGTGAAGCATTAACTACGGGTATTTGAAGATATTTTGAAAGTATGAGAAAAACCCTTCTCTTAAACTCTAATTCTTTACGCGATATAATGTCCCTCTTCCTCCGTAAAGCTAAATCAGCATTAATGTCGAGAATTATTGCTTTAGATGTTTTCTTTTGCGCAGATAAGTATAGCTTCAATATAGATGTGCTGAAAGATCTACATGAATGCAGAACGTCTACTAAAGCGTCGATGAAGAACCTATCGTAAATTATGACATTAACCTTCAGAAACATTACTAAAAGTGTATTTAACAAATAATATACTGCTAGATCTAAAAAGAGAAGATAGGGATATAATACCTTAGCCACAGGATCTACATGGAAAACATGTATTCCAATCTTACGTCCTAGTGAGGGAATGTGGATCTTTAAATATAATCTTCTAAGCCTAGAATATAGATATAACCCATATAGAATTAATGCTCTCCATCTAAACCATAGAATTTTTACTTTAATACCCTTTGAATTAAAGTAATGCTTTAGCAGAGAAGCAACTGTAGATTTACCGGAGCCATCAATGCCCGAGATCGCAATTTTTTCTATCAATTGCGTCACCTTAGAGTTGCGCATACCTATTGAGTATATCACCTAAGGTTCTAGTAACAGCTTCATAGGAGAAGGTCTTTCTAGCATACTCAAAAGCTTTTCTTCGAGTAGCCCAGTAGTAACTACTATCATGTGTCTCGTAGAGGTATTCAAATGTATTCACCAACTCTTTAACAATGTTTTTAGAGTTAACCATGAGAGCAACGTCCTTATCTCCGATGAAAGATCTGAGAAGATCTGTAGTTACAACAAAGCTACCTGTAGCTAAAGCTTCAAGCAACGTAAGAGGAGGTTCTATAAACTGCCTAAACCTATAGGGCAACACAATATATGATGAACACACATATTTTCCAATAACTGTATCGACAACCCGTCGTGGGGATAGAGAACCAATTCTAACATGCTTTAGCGGGTTCCACACACGGATCTCTATACCAGTACCGATGAGCCTGAAATCCTTCTGCACACTCTCACTAAAGGTGTCAATAACCAGTCTAGCCTTAGCATCGGGTCTCTGGGTTTTAAATTTCTTAAATGATCTGAGAGCCTCGACAACACCCCTGCTACGGTGGAATCTACCCATCAGCCTAAACACTACAAAATCTTGCTGAGGCTTATCCCTTAGTACAGAGCTACCTGCTTCAAAGAACTGCTTATGTATAGGGGGATATACTTTAGCAAACCCAATGTTATCTACTTCAGCATTGTGAAACGGGTTCAAAACCACTAACGTCTTCGTTCCAAATATTTTACGCTTATATTTAATAACATTATTAACAACGTTACGTGAATACGCTAGCAAAACGCATCTTTTATGCTTGTTCAGTAATAAAGATAGAGGTAAATAAGGTCTCCACCCAATTACTGTGAACTTATCAGAAATAAGACCTGTTATGAAATCCTCTAAAACTACTGGAATAATGGGTACGTATTCTCTTAAATCATAAATATAAATATTATTCCTAGCTAGATTCGTGAAAAGGCTTTCAACAATCTTCTCAAGGTCAATTACACCGCTATTCACATTCATTATAATTACAGGCTCTTCTCTTCTCAACTTTGAAATAATATCAGTAAAGCCTAAGGTAATCTTAGCATACCCTTCCAGAAAATTTTCTAAGTGAAAACCAAGTGTGAGCATTTTTAATCACATACTATGCAAGAAATTAAAGCTTCGATGACGCAACTCCTCGTAATAAGCTTTAAAATTAACATTCCTTTTGAGTAAGTTCTTGAACATTACCTGTAAGGAGAAAAACGTCTCATAACTCATAGGCATTTTAACCTTTCCACATAAAAATAACTGCTTAATTGTTTTACGATTTTGAACAACTTTATTGAATGATCTTATTGTGTGCTTCACAAAGTTGTTTAATGACCATTCTTTCAAGTCTTTAAAACCGCCAACACATAGAAATTTAAGTAAATCCGATAGGTGTAGATACCCATTATTATATATGTGTAGTAACTGGATTACAAGATCAATGTCTGTATTAATCGTGGATATCTCCACATGATCTCCGTTCGGGAGAGAAACCCTTGCTGCTTCTCGTGCTTCTAATATCGAGGCATTTATGTATTCTAGCCCTCTCCACCCAATATAGTAGTATAGATCAATTCGTAAGGTTATGTTATCTAAGAATATTGTCAGACCTTTAAGCCCTTTTAAGATTTCTCTTATTGGAAGATTTTTCTTTAGCACCGAAAGTATGTTATGAACATCTTCTCTTCTTACCAGTAAATCAACGTCGTTCCAAATATTGGGGATAAAGGGCTTTACCTTAATCAGCGCATAAGCATCTTCTGGAAGGCATGATATAGCCTCTAATAGCATAGCAAATTCCTGACATTTCCTAGTAATAATCGTTTTTCTCCCATATAGAAGTGTATTTAATTTAGCTTCACTAAGAAATGTATAGTCGTCTATTCTGTGCGCTATGTAATCAATTATTAAATCTGTAAGTCGCGTTTGAGTGCACGAGTTTAATTCACTACGTAAATCTTCGATCTAATATGATACGGCATTCCGATGTCATAACCTGTCAACTCATCTCCTAACGATTTTAGTATCTAACATAAAGATAGTTGCTGTCATGCTTATCTGCCAGTCTCAATCCTAAACTCTTTAAATGCCTATGCATGATTAAATCCCTTCTCAATAACTCGATCATAACATACTTACTGTTCCTCAAACTCCAGGCCATCCCGGGTAAGGCTTTGCCAACATAACCTTCTATATCGATCTTCAGAAAGTCAATAGAGCTTAAACCTAGGCTCTGAACAATATCATCTAACGGCTCTGCTAGCACTTTTATCTTTAATCCCGGCTCTGAATCCTTCTGTATGATTGAAGCCGTCTCAAGCCCTGGTTTTCCGCCTTTGAGAGGGATATGCTTGATGACTTTCCTTCTAACAGCATCAATAGCCTTATTTATTAAAAACACTTTCCTCTCACAGCAATTCAATCTAACATTTTGCCTAAGAACCACGAAGTTTATAGGGATAGGTTCTATAGCAATAACCTTTTCAGCCTCTTTACAAGCAAACACAGTATATTTACCAATATATGCACCAACATCCACAACAACACCCTTAGCTAAAGGCAGAAACCACTTTTTTCAATTCATACTCCTCCTCAACCATAATATTGTATAAGTCAGATGTATATGGCCTAACGACAAAGAAAGCTCCGTACTTATGTCTAACGATGATGGGTTTACTAAGGTATTCCTCGACTGTTTTAGTGGAATTATAATGAATCATTCTCTTAAACAATGCCTTTATAAGCATAATCTCGTCAGAAAATCTGGCACCGTGTGCGTTGATGACGGAGGTAACCCAGCTTAGGTGCTTCATATAGTAATCCCCTACGCTAGATTATATAATATAGTTTAATGGCTAGCCTTTTGAAGATGATAATATATGTTAGTATGCTTTTAGTTATTAAGAGCATGGGTAACCATATAATACCAATAATTACCTGAAGTAGAGGTTTCATTGTTTTAATACCCGCTGTTGTAATGAGTAATAAAGTGTATAGTATTAATGCATATAATATGTGAATAAAGCCTATGAGTATTAATGGGACAAGGATTACCGCCAAGATTATTGGTAATAGTAGAGCGAGCCTTACATCTCTAAGCTTCAACATTTCCTTCAAACTTCCCTGGGAGCTGTAGTACCAGTTTAATCTTCTATACATGAACCTTAAGCCAAAATCCTCAATAGTGTGTCTAATATCCATTACCAGAATGTCACGTATATGAACATGTTTCTTACATTTAATGACGTGTTGATTTATTAGGCTCCTGAGATCTATCTGGTCAAGCAAAGATATCTTAGGGTTCATGATCCTAGCATTACAAGACAATATATCCTTACGCCATATGTACAAGATGTTTACGAACCCGTATTTCCAATCGAATCTCAAACCCCTCCTTATCAGAGCGCGTAGTTGCTCAGCATAAAAGAGAGCAGGAATCCTGCGAGAGATTACACTTCTGGAGAGGAAGGATACAAACGCCCCCTCCTTTAAATAGTTAATAACGCTAGCCATAAAATTATGAGTAAGTATGTTGTCGGCGTCTAAGAAGAATACGTATTTCCCCTTACTAGCTTTAAGACCAATAAACATAGCGTCGCCAACGCCAGCACCACTACCACGAAGCTTCTTCACCTTAACACCTGCTCTGCTCAGAAGGTCAAAACATTTAGAAACATACCTTTCATATTGAGGATCACTATCATCAACAAGCACTACCTCAAAAAAATCTTTATATGGTTGTTGCGAGATGCTTTCACAAATCATCATAAGATTAGCTCCTTCATTTTTCACAGGCAATACTATAGAGAGAAGAGGTTTCGAAACTCTCATGTTATGCTTCACTGAGTTTTTACCAATAGTCTATAATGATGAATAAGTAAAATGCATAGGTTCTTTAGAAATACGGAGGGTTTAGAAAGCATGAGTAAAGGTTCTGAAAAGTCCATTGTCATAAATTTTGCAATAGTTGCAATTAATGTAGAGATCTAATTGTTGAAAATCATGGAAGAGTGTATTTAGGTAAAGAACAAACTTTTCTCGAGGGCTCGCCACGAATACTCTCCCCCCATATACTGCTTTCGCAAATTTCTCAGCGGAAAGGTAATCTGACGGGAGCATTCTAGTTCGAGCCACAGCACCGCTTGTCAAATGCAGATGTATGCTGTTCACAATTCCATTAAAGTTTAGTATGTAAAAATAAAACTTGAGAGCACCTGATGGGGCACTTATATCATAGTTAAAGCTGCAGTAGCGCGCTAAAAAAATGGAGGTAGTGCACTCGTAGGGACTTGTTATCGTAGCTACAGGGTTGTTATTTGTTAAAAACTCCAATAATGCCAAATGGGATAAGAAGGGAGATAGGAGAAGAAATAAAAATAGTAAAGATTTAGACTGCTTTTGTAAATGCAAAATTTTTCTCATACGCGGAATTTTAAGAACACGTGGGACACCTGTTACGGATATGGGCGTCATTGTAACTATTATAGTGCTAGCAAAGTACATTAGCCTATGAAAGAATGATCCTGGGATAAAATTGAGTGCAAGGGACCCTACTAATACTCCAGTAACAACCGCTAGAACTCTTATCTTTAATAGAGTCTTGCTGCTCAGGAGCAAGATCGCCGATAATAACCCGATTAATGCTAATAAAAGTATGCAGGTATATCGGTACACGGCCATCAACCTGAAGAATATATCCACCTTATAAACGGGAGCTCTAGCCACAGGGGGTAGAGATTGTAGTACAGGTCTACCAGACTGTAGTGTAAGTCTGCCAAATAATTCATTCAGCGCTGATCTAACGAGGTTCTCGTAGTTTAGATTCCATAATACGAAGAATACCACGACGCTTACAGCGAGAGCAATTAAATTACGTGATTCTCTAATTCTTTTAGCCGAAACGTAGAATATGGTGGATACCATTACTCCAGCTACTACTAATGAAGCCGGCGGATGGGCTGTAATTATTGCTGCCGAGAACGTGAACAAAACAACTAAATCCGCTCTTGTTAACCGCGTTTTGAGAAGTACTGATAAAGAGAGTGTAAATAGTGTAAGTGCATATATTTGGGGGCATAAATGTAATATCTTGTACGGGTTGATTATCGCGTAGGCTAATACTGAAGTCATAGTAATTTCTGGAGCTATTGTTGGGGAAACCCTTCGACTTACGATAAGTATTCCTAGACCCAGTAATAAATAAGTCACCACCATAAGGAAAACTGGAGCTTCAAAAGACGTTATACCTAAGGTACTGGAGAAAATGCCCTCCCAAATCCATGTAGAAGGCCAGTTGAAGTAACCGCTTGCTTTGGATGCTTCTTCAAACGTTATTTGACCCCCTGCCAAGAGTGAGCCTAATGCAAACTCCAGCCTAGGCTGATCCCCTATAACATACCCGAAGAGCAGGAAGTTAAGCACCACAATCATGGGCCACATGAATATGAGGAAAATTGTGATGTAGCGCAATAAACCCTCATTGAGCATGAGGAAGCTCATAAGTAATAGGGGAATGAGGATATAGATGGAGAAGAGACCAGGGTATAAGGTATAAGTTCTCCCGCAGGCTACGTCTTGGGATAAAACAGAATAGTTAATGCTGGGAACAGAGAATACTATCGAAGAAACAGTTATTAGCAAAGTTAAAAGCGCTATCTGCATGCCTTTATCCATGAAAAGTGCCACCTATGTGCTTAAGTTAGCTTCCGTTAAGTACTCATTAGCGTAGAGCTTGAATGCTTAGTAGCAACACACAATGCGTAGGGTGTAACATCTCCAGTTAAGAGTTCCCTTAGGTAGGAGCATTTATAGCCTATTTCAGCAAGCTCTTTAAAAACACCTTTATCGTTGACCTCAACAAGTACTACGGGCTTATATCTCGTAAGAGTGGCGCGAGCGCCTCTAATGACATGCTTCTCCGCACCTTCGACGTCAATCTTAATTATCACAGGCTTTAAGCGCAATGTAGTCACAATTTCATCAAGGGTTGTTGCCTGCACTACTTCAAACACCTTGCCTCGCTTGAACATGATGCTATGTCTGCCAAGAAAATCACTAACAAACAATTTCATCAATCCCTTACAACTATAAAGCGCGCGTTTAATGGCTATGACGTTTCCTACATTGTTTATACGTATGTTACGTAGGAGATGCATAAAATTTACCTTGTTAGGCTCAATTGCTACGATTTTTAATGAAGGATACATTTTTGATAAGGTTATCGAGTACTTCCCCACGTGAGATCCGCAATCGATGAACGTACCTTCACATCCAAATTTCTTAATCAAAGCAACTATTAAATTCAAGTTAGTAAATTCAAATAACGGTGAAACTATTTCAATGGATTCCAAGTCTGGAACGCTAAATGCGATCCATATGTCCTCCCGCAACTTGTACTTCACCAAGCAAGAGGTTCTACTTAAGATTGTTTTAGCTACTCGGTTAAAAAGTACCTCAATTGCTCTGGTAGAAAGCCTAAGTGCTGATAGCGGTACTAAGCAAAACAAGTATAAGACATAGTAATAACGGATGAGCGGGGGATTTACACTATGCAATGCGTAAAGAAGCTTAAAGGCATCCAGTTTTCTCCATTGTAGAAATTTCTGCAATCTCCTAATTAGCTTGTGCTTATTCATTCAGGGTCTCCAGAATCTTAAGTATCCTGTATGCCACTTTAGATGGATGGAATAGCTTCCTACTAATGCTATATGCTGCTCTAGCCAGCTTATCATAATTATCTATTGCCTTTCCAACGGCCTCCACAAATGCTTCAGCCGAGTCTTCCCTAAATCCTGTAGCATAGCCTAATTTAACATGTTCTTTTAATGCGTAAGCTTCCCTGACTACAGAGGGCGTGCTAGCTGCAGCTGCCTCAGCTACTGGTAGGCAAAAGCTCTCCCAGTATGATGCAGTCACTAAAATGGTAGAACGCTCGTACAATGAATACAGTTCATCGTCTTTAACATAGCCGTGAATAAAAACCTTTTTATTCAAATTAAGCTTATGAACCATGTGATAGACGTAGCTTAATAAAGGGCCATTACCTGCAATATGTAGCTCCGCATCACGAAATTCCCTCACTACGTCTGGAAACCATTGAATTAACTTGTGAACTCCTTTAAGCCAACAGAGCCTCCCGACGTAAAGCAATATTGGTTTAAATGGTTTTGGTGTGTGAGATTTTTTCTCCCCTAATTGAAAGAAATGCTCCCTAACAGGATTGTAGGTGAGGGCCAATTTCTTAGGTCTCAAAAAGCTCTTGATTCTTTGGTACATGTATTTTGAAATTGCGGCATAACATCCTACACGCTTACTTACATAAAGTATTTCTGGATACGTTGTTAGAACTGTGATACCTTTAGGTTCAAACCTGAAGTGTATAGGTTCATAGAATCCCTGAGGAATCACTAAAGACTTCTTCAACATCCTCTCATTTAATCTTACCATTAATTCTGGGGCTATCGATATTATATACTCCGGCTTCAACCGCTCAACAATATATCTAACAAGTAATTGCATTACATAGTGATTTCCTTCGTTGTTCATAGGTACCGCTTTTACCCCTAAAACTTTTTCAGCTGCTATACCGTCGCTTGTTTCATTTAATGTATAGAATAAGAGCTTAAAGCCTCCAATATACTTTAAGAAGTAAAGTGCGTTAGGAGGGCCTCTTCCAGCCTTAAACCTTGGCGCTATAATTAGCACCTTCATGGAGATTCCACGCGCACTAGTGATAATACTTTCTGCCCGATAGTCTACGGTAAGCTACATTTAGTACTCGTCTAAGCTCCATCCAATACGTGTTAATATCTAGCTCCTTATTATGAAATATGTTGTCAACACTAGCTAACCAAGAAAAAGAAAGCGTATATCGTAAGGGAATGTAGCAACGTCCATTCAAAAGTATCTCTGTTAGGCACTCTTTAAGACTCCTAATGAAAGTACTAATTGCGTTGCTTGCCATCAATGATGGGATTCCTTCGAGACATATAGTATAGTTTATACTTGGATATAGAAGCAGTTTGGCGATGTCTCCTAGCGAAATATATCTATTCGCAAATATCATGTGCAGTACGTCGACAATAAACGCGTAAGGATAGGGTAGTATAGGTAGCTGCAATGTAGTTCCATCAAGGAGAGTGAATTTCGCAAACCTACGGAACTTATTTAAATGATCAGCAGGTAAAAATGAATAACCATACCAACCTACATAAGTATATATCTCAATCTGACTAAGCCTCATATTAGCGAGATGGGCTGTCGCTTTAAAGCCTCTTCTCGTACCTTCATGTAACTCTATACACGAGGTTTTAAACTTCTTTCTGAGCCTTCTTAGGAAAGGCTTAACATAATCGCTATGCATCAGTAAGTCTATATCGTTGCCTAAATGTGTAATTACAGGTTGCATTTTGAGTATTGTAAATTCGATGTCTACTTCAGCTAGGAATTCAAGCAATTTCCTGAGGTCGCTAATCTTTCCTTTCACAGTATTATCTGAATCGGCTAGAATTGCGTTAATATTAGCCTTCTCTACAAACTTTTTAGTGACTTTAGGTAACACTACACGTGCTATTGGCAATTTTACGAATACTTCTCTAGTCAATATTTTTATGGTATGTGATCCACCTTGACACATGACAAAACGCTTCAAATAGTTATTTTATTAACTATATTAATGAGGCTACGTACCACATCCTTCCACGAGGGAATAAAAGCATGGTTAACGTGGTAATCTCTGCTCATCCCTAGCACGCATTTGCATGCTAGGGCATGCGAGAAGTCGTAAGAGTCAATACTTATTAACAGCTCGTTTAAATGTACTAGATTAAGGTACTCTGGGTTTCCACCGACGTCTGTTGCTATTACTGGTGTTCCACAAGCTAGGGATTCCGGTGTGATTAGTGGGCCTCCCTCGGAGTATGATGGCACTACTGTTAGATCAGCAGCGTTGTAAAGTATAGGTAGCTTCTCATTTTCTACATATCCAAGCATCACAACATTTCCCTCTAGATCTAAGCTTCTTATCAGCTTCTCCACATACTCTCTATAGGTTTTAGGCCCTAACCTACCAACTATCAATAACGTTAGATCCTCCTCATAGATTCTTTTGAGGATAGCGAAAGCTTTTATGAGGATATGTGTACCTTTTATAGGACCTGGATTCACATGGAGGAGCACCTTATTCCTCAACCTAATTCTAAACAGCTCCTCAACCATGGTCTTTGCAAAATCTTTGTTCATGGGCTTAAACCTCTCCTTATCAACACCATTTAATATCGAGAATACCTTACTCTCCGGTATTCCTTCCGCTACCAGCTCCTTTTTAGTGTTTTTCGAGACTGCAATAATTCTTATGTTCTTTTTTCTGGATGCAGTAAATAACTGTAACATCTCGTTTCTGTGTGAAATCCTCATCCCAAGCATATATTTCAGTTTCTCAATGCCGCATAGCGGGTGATATTTCATGAACTTAATCTCGTTCTTATACGTACCATGAACAACTATAGACGTGGGCGTATCCTCTGGGATGGCTTTTGAAAATAGCGATAGCCAACCTGGCTGTATTATGATAGCTTCAGGTTTTTCTTTAGTGATAATTTCATGGACCTTAGCGAGGCTAGACATTATATGTAGATATGATGTAGAGGATGAAAAGCTGGTCATCCCTATGCTATAAAAATTTGATACAACTTTTTTCAGAAATTTAAGATACTTGGGCAATGGCATTGAGAATGTTACAAGGACGTTTTCTATTCCAATCCTCCAGAATTCGTTGAGGATGTTTAGGACAACATTAGTTACTCCACCACCTACTAACTGTTGAGTGATATGTAAAATTTTCATATTGAATCTAAGCTTTTCAGAAGCTTTATGTAGAGTTTTTTCATGATTTCTGCCTCTACTTTGATATCTGATTTTCTTTTGGTTCTTGATAGACTTTCCTCCCTTACAATATGCAATGTAGGATTATGAGGGACATATATTGTGCTACATCCTTTCAAAATGAGTTGAAGCCCGAAGTATTGTTCGTTTCCTGGTGCCCTTTTCAGTAAAGGATGCTGGGGGAACCATACGTCATGGATGTACTCAGCTTTAAAGCTCATGTTTACGCCGCGGAATGGTAGGGAATAGCACGCGTGGCTCGGTATGTAGGGGCCGTGGGCTATGTTGGCGTTTCTAGTGATGTATACGCCGAGCCTATAGTGCTTGAGTACAGGGTGCGGCGGCTCCAGCCACGGCCTTATAAGCCACCTATAGAGCCTCACGGTTGGCCTATCGTCAGGTATCCCTAATAATCTCATGGCCTCTAAATCCAGGTATATGTCCCTACTCGATATGCCAGCGACATTCCGATACGCCTCGTGGAGTCTCACGTACTTCTCCAGCCACTTGGGTGGAGGTAGAGCGTCATCATCTGTAAAGACAAGGATATCGCCTCCTGCCTCCCTCTTTCCCATGTTTAGGGCATGTGTAAAATACCCCTCCCTCTGCTCCAATATCACACAGGAGAGCCCATATTGTCTACAGAGCCTCTCGACATACCTAATGTCACAGTCCTTCAGCACCAGCACGACCTCAGTAGGCCTAGCTGTCTGCTCCCTAAGACTCCATAGCGAGTATTTTAGATACTCACAGCCCTTGCTCGGTATTATTACACTAATCATTTATAAGACAGCCCGTTAACCCAGCCATACATCTGTTTACTGATTTTCACAGGTGAGTTTGCTCGATTAGCTGTATTGAGGTCTCATGTATCCATGCCTTCGGTAGCTCCTGTGCTTGTTCTAGCCATTTCCTCCCAAACCCGATTCTCTTAATCCCGGCTCTTAGCAGCTGTTTCCTCAGTATATCTAGGGTACGTATTTGGCTACTTCGTTGAGCGCTATCCTCAGCTGGTCTAGGTTTATTCCCAAGATGCTATGTTCCATGATGAAACTCTTGGGTAGTGGTATGGGTAGCTCTGGATCCATGCATATTATCGGGGCATACTTGTAGTAGTTCCTCCACCCAAGACTCACGGCCCTAAGAGCCCTACGCACGCTAAACCCCCCCTTCTTCAGGAGTTCCTGCAGCTCGAGTATCTTAAGTAGCGTCTCGGGCTCAGGGTTGAGACCATGTACTCTCTCAACAGCCCTTCTGAGCCCTACTAGTCCTCTAGACAATTCTTCGTTAACTACTATGCCCACCTAGGTACAGACACGAATCGAAGTTTGAAATACTCGCCCTGCACTCACCAGCTGCACACCCATAGCACGCACCCCGCTCACACTGCTCACCTTACGCTTACACTCCCAGTCACGATTAAGGGTTTCACGATAGAGTTCTACTAGCACATTAAGTCACTCTTCACTCAAACTGGTGAACTTTAAGATAGCACCATATAGCACATTCTAAATCTTCAACGTTACTAACTGTAACACTACCTCTGTACATTAAAGTTCGAGTAGAAACTACACGTACTTGAAGCGGGCTCAAGCATATACCGGCATTTAGTGATGACACTAGCTGGATAGGTAACATTTAATAGCAGTGGTAAGTTAGTGGTATCAGTGGTAGCAGATACTAAGTGAGGTGTACGTTCATGACTCAAGGTGATAAGAGTCCTATAGACTTGCCTGAAGACTTCTACATGCTCCCTTTCGAGGAAAAGGCTAAGTATATTGTTGAGCTCCGTAGGAGGGGCTATACCTATAGGGAGATCGCTAAGATGCTCCATGTGTCATTCAGGGATATTAGCATGGCCATTAAGACGTATGGGGTTAAGCCTGTACCTCATGATGAGCTTGAAAAGCTTAAGGAGAGAGTTGAGGACATAGATAATAACTTAGCCGAAGCTATTGAGGATGTCAGTAAGCACGAGAATAGGCTTGAACATCTTGAGGAGGTTGTTGGAGCTTTAGCATCCATCATCAAGGGCTATGAAGATTTTGGAATAAGGTCTAGGATCGACAAGCTGTCCATGCAGATAGAGGCTCTCAAGCGGGAAATTAAGTCTCTGCATACTATCAGCATTAGACATAGTAAGGAAGAGGCTTACTTACGTGAAGAGCTGAGAAGGCTTAGCTCCCGCATAGAAATGCTTGATAGAGAGCTTTCAAGGCTAAGGGAAGCACATAGTGAGTTCGAGCGTTTAGAGCGTGAAGTATTATCTCTACTTAAGAGGTACATGGACAGCATGTACGAAATACTCTGTGCAGTCGTAGAGCATGTGGGTCTGAAGCTTACAGACGAATTCTCGAGACGTACAACCATCCTAAATACAGAGATCGAGAATAGAATATCTGAGCTCGGTAGGAGATGCAAATCTGGCTAGCCCCTACTTCCCCAAATACGCACAACCTGCACCTTAATGGTTATGAACTCCACGATACAGTCTCCCAAACTTGTCAACCCGCTTCTCCAACGTAAAGTTCTTGGCTCACTCCCTTGCCTTAGCTGAGAACTTTCCCAGAACCCCTCATTTCTCCTAGTTTTCCACCGCTTTTCATTCCGCAAGATTCACGATTTACTGCTCTACGAGGACTTTCATTCATGTTACAAGTTAAAGTTGTGTACTACACTGTGCTAAGTCTTGCCATTCCCATATAGCTTATTCAGCAATGTATGCGCTATTCCATTCCATGTTCTTATCGGAGCTTTCTCTATGAATGCCAGCTCTTCATTGTTGAAGGGTTTTGTTTTCGCTTCTAGGTTCTCCACTATCTCTTTCGATACTATTACTAATGTCCCTATTGCTAGCATCTCTGCTATGAATATACTGAAGGCTTTATTTCTGCATTCTGCTATACACCTAGTTCTTTCATCAATTCTATCGCTGTTTTGTAGACGGCGCTTTCGCTATTTAGCTTGGGCTTGAACCCTAAGGTCTTAAGCCTTTCTATCTTGAGAGTTATCTTCTTAACATCTCCTAACCATCCCACACCGTGCAGCACGGGTTTGTATACTTTCTTCACATTGCTTAGCCCCATAGCTTTAATCACTTCATCTGCCACTTCATCAACTGTTATCCAGTCTTCTGATGCTACATTGTAGACCTCGTAGATAGCGTCTGTTCTTCTCCATGCAATTACCGTTGCCTCTACAGCATCATTAATGTATATATAGCTCCTAATCTGCTTCCCATCACCTAAGATTTCAAGCTCTGTGGGGCTCTTCTGTAACTTGTTTATAAAGTCCCATACAACTCCATGCCTAAGCCTCGGGCCTATCACGTTTGCGTACCTGAGGATAACTGCCTTGACCCCGTAGAGCTTTGAGTACGCATGTACGAGGTTTTCACATGCAGCTTTGCTGGCCCCATAGACCGAGACTGGTCTCATAGGCGCATTTTCACCTACTGGTATCTCTTCTGGTTCTCCGTAGACAGAGCTCGATGACGCAAAGACGAGCTCTCTAACACCTTTCTTTCTCATAGCTTCAAGAAGGTTGAAGGTAGCAACAACGTTTTCGTTGAAATGTATCTCTGGATTGGTAGTGCTAACCCTCACCTCGGGGTTTGCTGCAAAGTGGAACACTACGTCAACCCCATCAATGGCCTTCAACGCTACCTGAGGATCCTTCAGATCTCCTAAGATAAACTCTATAGTTCCTGCATCTATGTGATGCTTGATATTCTTCAGCCTACCACTACTAAGATTATCGACTACTCTAACTTTGTACCCTTCTTTAACGAGTCTATCAACTAAATGACTACCTATGAATCCTGCACCACCAGTTACAAGAACCTTCATAATGTAATCACCTCTAGGCTAGACTTCCATTATCCTAGACTTTTATATATATCAATTAACTTATTTGCAATTTCGTCCCAGCTGTGGATTTCTTTTCTCCCCTCTCTTCCAAGCCTTTCTACAAGGTTCTTATCGTTGTAAAGCTCTATAATGGCACCAGCTAGTGCATGTGGATTTCTTGGAGGTACTAATAGCCCATTTACTCTATGCCTAACTCTATACGGTACACCTCCTACAGCTGTGGCTATGACAGGCTTACCTCTAGCCCAGGCCTCCGATATAACCATTGGGTAAACCTCAACATAGTTGCACTTACTTGGAAGAACTAATGCTATTGAAGCGTCTAGTGCCCCAATTTTAGTATTCTCATCGACAAACCCCATGAACATTATGTTTTTCTCAATGCTCAGTTTACGTGCTAAGTCCCTAAATGGTCTTTGATTACCAGGGCCTATAATAACTGCCTTAAGCTCTGGCACATCTTTAACGACGATGCTCATAGCTTTAATAAGTACATCAATGCCTTTTAGCTTGTGTAGCCTACCCACGTAGACTATGAAAGGCTCGTTAATTTCGTACTTAGCCATGAACTTGTTGGCCATATCAGGTTTTTTAAGTAGCTTTTCAGGAACTCCATCGGGAACGTATACGGCTTCGATGCCGTAATTCTTCCTTAAAATCTCTTCATCTCTATGGCTCCTAACCAGCTTAACATCACTAGCCTCAATAGCTCTTAGTAGCATCCGCCTACCATAATGCGGGGCAACGAGCCTAATTAGAGGGTTTGGATGGTCGTTAAACGCGTCCACAGCCATGAAGTGCATTACTGTTTTAACTCCTGATTTCTTAGCTTCCTCAACCATCTTAGCCGTGAATAAGCTGTTTTGGGTATGACCATGAACGACGTCAGCTTTCTTTAGGATACTTACAGGGTATTCTAGCGGGTATGTTAAGTCAGGGTATCTGAGTCTTACCGCTTTAACTCTATGTACGTAGACACTGTCTATTACTTCCTCCTTAGGCCTACTCCCTGCACCATAGGTGCTTGTCACTACATGCACCTCATGGCCAAGCTTAGCCATACCCTCAGCTAGGGCCTTAATCACATTTTCCAGACCACCGATTACAGGCCAGTAATGATGATAAACGTGAACTATTCTCATACTTCTTTGCTAGCTACACTTGAGTGAAAGCGCCTCTCTAAGTCCTTGCATTGCTGAAATAAGTGCTTTGCTTCCATGTAAGAGAGCGTAAGCCATAATGATTAGGTTACTAAGGATAAGCTTGTAAATTGGTTTCTGATGTTTTAGCGTGAAGTATGTGTGGTTCCTAGCTTTCCAATAGAATCTTGCAGCTACATCCTGTATTGCTCTATTTCCTCCCTCTTCGAGGTTCAGGTGGTACACGTAGAACCTTGGTTCAAAAACTATTCTATAACCTAGTCTACGTACTTGCTCTTGCAGGTCGCTCTCTTCCCTATAGCCTGTGCCCTTATACTCTGGGTCGTATCTCAGCCCTTTCTTAATGAATTGCGTCTTTATTGCCATGAGAGGAGTTGTGTACTCAACGTATCTAGGACCATGCTCAGTATCTAAGAATATGAACCCTGTCACTTTGGTTAATACATCGGCTAAATAAGGGAGAATGTTAATGTTGAAGTCAGGATCTATTCTTCTGCATCCTAAGTTAATTACTCTTCCTCCTACTATTCCTACTCTCTCATTGTCTAGCCATTTACGAACTGGTGTTAGCCAGTCTTCAAGTGGGCAGATATAGTCATCATCGTAGGTTACCAAGACGTAGTTGTTCGTGAAGCACTGATCTGCTAACTCAAAAACCCTATTTCTAGCGTTTACCGAACCTCTTCTACCAAGCTTAAAGTCGTAGATTACGTCGTTAAAGTGGTTTGAAACTTTCTTGATTGCTTCCTTATATCTATCAAGGAGTACGGGATCTGTAGCATCAGCGACAATTATTACAGCGTCTACTTCCTTTAAACAAGCTAGCCTGGTCAATGCTAGCTCTAGTGGTTTTGGTCTATTGAACGATGGTATGCCAGCGATGAACTTCACTTCAGCTCCTACTTAGCTTGTTTACTCCAAGCTATTTCCTTAGACCGCAGGTTTCTCAAGCTCGCTACTATGAGGTATAGTTGTTGAATGATCCACATCCTATATTGTTTTACGGTTAGTAATGCTGTTCCTAATGCTAAGATGCTTAGGGCTGTGAGAGAGTAGGTGATTGCTGTGCTCACTACCAGTAAAATAGTGGATATTAGTAATAGGAATGGATTTGCTAAGTGGAGAAATGTCTCGATAGCGAGGATTTTTCTGAATTTCTTTGGTGCTTGCCCTATCTTCCTGAGTGTTCTTGCGAAGTGCTGTATTAGGTGTTGTGCTCTTCGAGTTTTCCACCGGAAGTAGCCTTTGCTGGGAACTGCTTCTTCTACCCATAGGTCTTCGGGGATTATGGCTCTGTACCCTGTAAGGGCTATTTTTGAGGCTATGTGGCTGTCGTCTGCTCCGATGTCTACGGGGAATCTGCCTTGTTTTTCTAGGAGGTTTTTTCTGAATGCTGCTAGTTCTCCGTGGAATATTGGTGTTGAGTATGCTTTGCTTTCAGCGATTCTTAAAATGTTGTAGTATTTTCTGTAGTTTTCCTCAACTTCTTTAATGTTTGATCCTGTGGGTTTCTTTAGGCATGATACAGCACCGACCATGGGGTCTGCAAACCATTTTAAAGCTTCTTTGAGGGCGTTGCTAGGCCATATGGCGTCTGCGTCCGCTATGATGACGATGTCTCCTGTGACATATTTTAGCGCGTGGTTTAGTGCGTGGGCTTTGCCTCTTCTTTCATTTTCTCTAATTAACTTCATGTTTATGTTTCTGTGTTTAGAAGCCCATTCTTCAGCGAGCTTGGGGGTTCCGTCGGTGCTTGCTGTGTCAACGACTATTATTTCTATTAAGTTCTTTGGGTAGTTTTGGGCGTAAATGTTGTTGAGCTTGCTTTGGATAAACTTAGCCTCATTATATGTTGGTACTATTATTGTTATTTTTGGTTTGTAGTTTGGGTTTGTTTTTATGTTCCATGGTTTGTTTAGGTATTTTGATTTCAGATACCAGTAATATGCTAACGGTACTCCAAAATGTATTGTTACTAGCATTATTGCGATTATATCTAAGATTGTGAATGTTGGCATTCAGTCTTTCAATGCTATTATGCAGGCTATTCCCGG
>Ga0190367_1000725_pt1 | contig 21952 bp, 21 predicted proteins | sample 4872181011_MG_FD_171838 | JGI IMG/M metagenome (GOLD analysis project Ga0190367, IMG submission 171838) | Hydrothermal vent microbial mat bacterial communities from Southern Trench, Guaymas Basin, Mexico - 4872-18-10-11_MG | ecosystem: Environmental > Aquatic > Marine > Hydrothermal vents >...
TAGAATGTATGAACCTAAAGATATTATCGAGTTAATAGCTGATAATGTTAGGAAAACTAGAAATCCACTTGGATTATCAAATTCAGCGATAAATACTTGGTGGAAAGATTTAGGGATTAAGAGAGAAGGAACTACAATGCTATTCACCGGATTGATGTATCAGCTAATTCCATACATTGAGAATATGACTAAACGCTTAGAGAGTTATGAAACATCTTGGTTAAAGGATAAAGTTGGAATGGCTAAAATGTTACCCAAGTTCCTACTCAGGCTACTCTTTGGTAAACCAATTTCTAAAGAAGTTAAAGAGCGATTTGACAATATAGTCAAGAATATAGCTCGGCTGCTTATGAAGGCAAGTGTTGACTTCTGCTATAAGCCAGAGGTTGATAACTACAGTGGAATACTGTTATATGACTTAGGAGATATAGATGGCTTTAAAGAGCATGCTAGATACGTTGTTTCTTCTCTAAAAGAAGCCGGAGTTAAAGAAGTAATAACTGTAGATCCACATACAACTTACGCATTTCGAGTATTATATCCAAAGCTTATAGGTGAAGAAATTAAAGCTTACACTTATTTTGAGACATTAAGTCAACATAGTATTGAAGGTAAATCAGATCTAAAGATAACTATTCATGATCCATGTTTTTATGGACGTTACCTAAAAGTCTCTGATGTTCCAAGAGTAATCTTAAGTAACCTTGGGGTAGAAGTTAGGGAAACAGAAAATCATGGGAAATTAACTATTTGCTGTGGAGGACCACTTGAATCATTATACCCAAGTTATGCGAAGGAGCTTGGAAAAAGAAGAGTGGAGGAGCTAAAGAAAACTGGTTGTCCTATAATTGGAATGTGTCCGATATGTCTAGCAAATCTAGGGAGAGCAGGGATAGAAATAAAAGACTTATCAGAATTACTGTCAGAGATTATCCTAAAGTAGTTTTTGAACCCTGAGAAGTCTTTTTACTCTCTTATTTATTATATTCTGATATTCCAATTTTAAATGGAATCTGCATAACTTTATACTTATCAATTATAAGTGATGTAGTTATATCCCTAATTCCACCTACCTCCCTAATTCTTCTCAATAAATCGCTTATATGCTTAGGGTTTGAGCAATCAGCTAAGGCTACTATGTCATACTGCCCAGTTGACCTTAAACATAGACATATATCTGGCATCTCTGATATTCTATGACAAACCATATCAGGATCTGTACTTCCATCTACACTTATTAACAATAATAAGGAACAATTTGCTCCTAACATATCATTATCTGTAATTGCAACATAACCCCTAATAATACCCTTCTCCTCCAACCTCTTAATTCTCCTCGATATATTCGCTGGACTAAGACCTAAAATCTTAGCCATTTTACGTATACTAATCCGCGCATTCCTCTGCAAAAGCTTAAGTATCTTCTCATCTACCTCATCCATACCTTAATAAAACCCCCTAGCTTATTACAAATATTCTAAACATTTTTTAACTTAATAATGTTTCCTATAATATTTTTGCTAAGTAAAACTTTTCTTTTAACATTATTACTATTTTATTAAATAGTGTTACTAAGTGATGTTAAATTATATACGTTTATATGCTAATATTTTTAGGGATATATACACAGTTAAAGCCTTAAACAATGTTTATTATATAGCATATATAAATACTCTCATAACCTAATATATATCGAAAAGCTATCTTTATGTTATTTTTACATCATTAATAATACTTCATTTATATAAAAAAGGAGAATATAGTATATTAAGAGATAGTCTCGATCGAATAAATGAACATTGTTTCATTTATTTATATAAACATTGCTATATTGTATATCATTTTCTTAATATTTGAATAATAATGTATGATAGTGTATGTGTTATATTATTAAAAAAAGTATTTATTTGTTTATATGATTCTTTCTACTTAATATATATTCTTAGTCACTTTAATTTAGTTTTGCATTGAGGTGTTTATATGGGAAAAGTGAAATTTGAGAGTGAAGTTGATCGTAGTTTCACTGAGGAAATATTGTCTGAACCTGGTGGCGAAGCTATACTTAAATGTATTCAATGTGGAACCTGTAGCTCAACTTGTCCATTATCACACTTCATGGACTATACACCGAGGCAGATAATATATATGGTTAGGGAGGGATTTAAAAAAGAGGTTTTGAGTAGCAGAACTCTTTGGATATGTGCATCATGTTTTAGCTGTGTTGTACAGTGTCCATCTGGAATTAAGATTGCTGATGTAATGCATATTATTAAGAGGAAGGCTATGGCTGAAGGTGTTTATCCGAAGGATGAGTTCCTACCGAAGCTGTATAAGAGCTTCTATGAATCTGTTAAGGCTAGTGGTAGAATAAACGAAACAAATGTTGTTAGAAAAGCCAGTTTAGGAAAAGCTTTAGGAATGCTTGGTTTAGGTTTAAAACTTAGAGGTAAAGGTAGATTAAGTTTAGCTGAAGAATCTGTTAAAGATGTTTCTCAAGTTAGAAAATTAATTGAGGAGGCTGAGAAAGCATGAAATACGCATATTATCCTGGATGTACACTTAGAGCCTCATATCCACACGTTGATATGTCATTAAAAAGTGTTTTCAGAGTACTTGGAGTAGAGCTTGTTGAAATTGATGATTGGAACTGTTGTGGGTCAACTGCAGTTGAAAATATAAGTGAGGCGGTATCACTAGCTCTATCGGCTAGAAATATATGCTTAGCAGCAAAGATTTCTGATACGATGCTTACACCATGTACAGAGTGTTTACTACAACAGAGAAGGGTTCTATATATTATGGAGCAGTATCCAAAGGTTAGGGAGAAAGTATTAAAAGTTTTGGAGAAAGTTGGTTTAGAGTGGAAACCAGTTAAAGTAGTACACCCACTAGAGATTGTGGTTAATGATATAGGTCTTGATAAAGTTAAGGAGAAAGTTAAGAGGGATCTATCTGGAATTAAGGTTGTTCCATACTATGGTTGCTTAATAACAAGGCCATATGGAAGTGAGCATCCACTTTACCCAACATCAATGGATGAACTTTTCTCAGCATTAAAAGCCGAAGTAATAGATTACCCACTAAAGACAAAGTGTTGTGGAGCTACATTAACAGCTACAGGAGATGAGAGAGGATTATCCCTCGTCTACCAGTTATTAAAAGATGCGAAGAGGAGGGGAGGAAATGTAATTGTAGTACCATGTACAGTGTGTCAATTTAATCTAGAGGTATTCCAAGATAAAATCAGTACAATGTATGGAGAAAATGTAAGTATACCTGTCCTATACTTTACACAGCTTCTCGGCTTAGCATTAGGTTTATCTGAATCTGAATTGGGAATCGATAAACTATTAGTTCCATTTTCTATTTCTGCGAGGTGAGGATTTATGAGTCGGGAGGAGGTTAGGATTGGAGTTTATGTCTGTCACTGTGGAACGAATATCGCTGGAGTAGTAAATGTCGAAGAGGTAGTAGAGTATATAAAGAAGATTCCTGGTGTTGTAGTAGCTAGGCATTACGTGTATATGTGTTCAGAGGCTGGTCAAAACTTAATTAAACAAGATATTAAGGAACATAAACTTAATAGGGTTGTAGTAGCTTCATGTTCACCTAACTTACACGAAAACACGTTTAGAAGAGCAGTAGCTGAGGCAGGTTTAAACCCATATTACTTCCAAATGGCGAATATTAGAGAGCACTGTTCATGGGTTACCGAAGATCCTAAAGAAGCTACAGAAAAAGCTAAAATGATTGTTAGAGCAGCTGTAGAGCGTGTTAAATACCATGAACCTTTGGAGAAAAAGAAAGTTGAGGTTAAGGATAAGATACTTGTTGTTGGCGGTGGTATTGCAGGTATTTCAGCAGCATTAGTGTGTGCAAATGCCGGTAAAACTGTATACCTTGTGGAGAAATCTCCTAGTATAGGAGGAATGATGTCAAGACTTGATAAAACATTCCCAACACTAGATTGTGCAGCATGTATACTAACACCTAAAATGAATGAGGTTGCTTCACATCCAAACATAAAGTTAATTACATATGCCGAAGTTGAATCTGTAGAAGGATTCGTTGGAAACTTTAAGGTAAGGATTAGGAAGAAACCACGCTATGTTATTGAAGATTTGTGTGTCGGCTGTGAGAAGTGTGTAGAGGCATGTGTATTTAAGGAGCCAAAGTTCTATGACGAGTGGAGCTTTGGATTAAAGAAGAGAAAACCAGTCTACATACCATTCCCATATGCAGTACCGAGAAAGGCAATTATAGACCCAGAAAGTTGTTTATACCTAAAGTATGGTAGATGTAAGCAAACATGTGTAGAAGCATGTGACAGAAACGCTATAGACTTTAATCAGAAGGAGGAAATTATCGAAGTTGAAGTTGGAGCTATAATTCTAGCTACAGGGTATAAGTTCATTGATGTATCAAAGCTTCCGCAGTATGGCTATGGTAAATATCCAAATGTATATATAGCTCCTGAAGTTGAGGTGATGCTTAATGCTTCAGGGCCAACACGTGGAGAAATAATCTTAAGGGATGGTAGAAAGCCAAAGTCAGTTGCAATTATACACTGTGTTGGAAGTAGAGATGAGAATAACAAGAAGTACTGTTCAAGATTATGTTGTATGGCAGCTATTAAGCTTGCTCATCTAATAAAGGAGCGAACTGAAGCTGAAGTATACAACTTCTATATCGATATTAGAGCTGCAGGTAAGGGTTATGAGGAGTTCTATAAGAGAGTAGCTAGTGAGGGTGTGAGGTTTATTAGAGGTAAAGTTGCTGAGATTACTGATGTAGCACTAACTCCGGAGGAGGAAGGAAAGTTAATAGTCAGAGTTGAGGATACATTAGCTGGTGTAATTAGAAGGATACCTGTTGATATGGTTGTTTTGATGCCTGCGTTAGAGCCAGCTACAGGAGTGGAAGAAGTCTCAAAGATGTTTGGTGTTAGTGTGACTGAAGACTTTTGGTTCCTCGAGAGACATCCGAAGCTAGCACCAATTGCTACCTTCGCTGATGGTATCTTCTTAGCTGGATGTTGTCAAGGTCCTAAGGATATTCCAGATACAGTTATGCAGGCTGAGGGCGCTGCTGGGGACGCATTAGCGCTTGTAAGCAGAGGATATATAGAGCTAGAGCCTAATATTGTCTCAATAGATCCAGAGAAGTGTTCTGGATGTAGAGTATGTGTTGGCATGTGTCCATTTGGAGCATTAAAGTATAATGAAGAGAAGGGTGTGACTGAAGTTATAGAAGCACTATGTAAGGGTTGTGGTACATGTGCAGCTGCGTGTCCATCAGGAGCTATACAGCAGAATTTATTCAAGGATAAACAAGTATATGCTGAAATTGCTGGTATATTAGCCGTCGGGGGTGAGTAGAGGTGGCGGAGTTTAAACCTAATATTGTAGCAATAGTTTGTAACTGGTGTACATATATAGCTGCTGATACAGCTGGAACAGCTAGAATAAAATATACACCATATGTTAAGATAGTTAGAGTTATGTGTTCTGGTAGGGTAGACCCACAGATGGTCTTATGGGCATTTAGAAATGGAGCTGATGGCGTATTGATATGTGGGTGTCACCCAGGAGACTGCCACTATAAGGAGGGTAACTACAAGGCCTATAGAAGATATATGTTGCTAAAGAGGTTAGTAAAGCAGTTAGGAATTGAGGAGGAACGCTTAAGGCTTGAGTGGATAGCAGCTAGCGAAGCGCCAAGAGTGAAAGAAGTTTTTGATGAATTTGTTGAGCAAATTAAAAAGTTAGGTCCCCTTAAGTTAAGGGAGGAGGTGATTGAGAATCCATGAGTAAGGAAAAGCCTAAGGTAGCATTTTATTGGTGTGCCTCTTGTGGTGGATGTGAAGAAGCTGTAGTAGATTTAGCTGAAGAGGTACTTAAAGTAATCGAGCTTGTTGATATCGTATTTTGGCCTGTAGCTGTCGATACAAAGAGGGAAGATATAGAAAAGATGGCTGATGGAGAAATCTTTGCAAGCTTTATTAATGGAGCGATTAGGCTCTCAGAACAAGAGGATATGGTAAAACTACTACGTAGAAAGTCTAAGTTTATCATAGCATATGGTAGCTGCTCGTATATGGGTGGTATACCAGCACTAGCTAATATGTGGAATAGAGAAACAATATTCAACTGGGTATACTCTGAGTCGCCAACAGTAATGAATCCTGATAAGACGACACCTAAGACTAAAATTGAAGTTAAAGAGGGTGAACTTGAGCTTCCACTATTCTATAATACAGTTAGAACACTTGATCAAGTAATTGAAGTTGATTATTATGTCCCTGGATGTCCACCAACACCACAAGTAACTAAGAATGCATTATTAGCACTGCTAAGTGATGAGTTGCCACCTAAGGGGTCGGTAATAGGAGCTTTAAGTAAATCTGTATGTGAAGAGTGTCCATTAAATGAAACTAAGCCAGATAAGGTGCTTATTGATAGCTTTAAGAGGCTTGCTGTCACGAAGATTGATCCAGAGAAATGTCTCTTGCTTCAGGGTATACCATGCTTAGGCCCAGTAACTAGAGGTGGATGTGGAGCATTATGTCCAAATGGTAAGATGCCATGTACAGGATGCTTCGGGCCACTAGATGGAGTACTTGACTATGGTGGAAAAGCAATATCATTCTTAGCGTCAATCTTGGATGTACCGCCTGAGGAGGATGCTGTTCTAAAGGCTATAGAGAACTTACCTGATCCAGTTGGACTTGTTTATAAATATAGTCTAGCTAGATCCCTCCTGAGAGGAAGGATAATTAAGAAGGGAGGTGGAAGTGAATGAGTGATAAGGTAATAGTTGTAGATCCAATTACAAGATTAGAGGGTCACGGTAAAATAACAATTTTCCTAGATGAAGCTGGTAATGTAAAGAGAGCATACTTTCAGATACCAGAGCTAAGAGGCTTTGAGATATTCTGTAGAGGTAGGATAGCTGAGGATATGCCGATAATTACACCTAGAATTTGTGGAGTATGTCCAACTGCTCATCACACAGCATCGACAAAGACGCTAGATGACCTATATAAGGTTAAGCCAACACCTACTGCTGAAAAGCTTAGAAGACTAATGTATAACCTATTCATGTTTGAAGACCATGTCTTACACATCTATGTTTTAGCTGGACCAGACTTTATAGTTGGTCCTAAAGCACCAAAAGCTGAAAGAAACATCTTTGGAATTATTAAGAAGGTTGGTAAAGAGGTTGGATTAAAAGTTATAGGTGCTAGAAAGAAAGCTAGAGAATTTATGACGATTATCGGAGGAAAGACTATTCATCCAGTATTTGGATTACCAGGTGGTGTATCAAAGCAGTTGTCTGAAGAGACTAGAAAGCAGCTTTTAGAGTGGGCTGATGAAGCTATTGAATTCGCGAAGTTTACTCATGACTTATTTAAGAAGCTCTTCTTAGAGGAGTATAAAGACTTAGTATTTAGCGATGCATATATGCATAAAACGTATTATATGGGTCTAGTAGATGAACATAATAAAGTAGACTTCTACGATGGTAAGATTAGAATTGTAAATCCAAAGGGTAATGAGTATGCAAAGTTTGATGTACATCAGTACCTTGATTATCTAGGTGAGCATGTAGAGCCATGGACATTTGTAAGAATGACGTTCTTAAAGAAGGTTGGTTGGAAGGGATTTGTTGATGGAGAAGATAGTGGCATATTATGTGTAGCACCACTTGCAAGATTAAATGCTGCTGATGGAATGAAGACTCCAATAGCTCAAGAAGCATATGAAGAGTTCTTTGAGGCATTTGGAGGTAGGCCTGTACATTATACATTAGCGATGCACTGGGCTAGAATAGTTGAAACAATACAAGCTGCAGAGAGAATTAAAGAATTAGCAAGTGACCCTGACATAACAAGTCCAGATATAAGAAATATACCAACTGAAAAACCATCTGTAGGTATGGCTGTTGTAGAAGCACCAAGAGGAACATTAATACATCACTATGAAACAGATGAAAATGGAATTATACAGAAAGTTAACTTAATAGTAGCGACACAGAATAATGCAGCTAGGATATGTCTATCGATAGATAAGGCTGCAAGGTCACTAATTAAGAATGGACAAGTAGATGAAGGATTACTAAACATGGTTGAAATGGCATTTAGAGCATATGATCCATGTCACGCATGTGCCACCCACTCACTACCTGGAAGCATACCACTAGTTATTGAAATAAGAAATTCAAAGGGTAAGGTAATTAAGGAGTTAAGAAATACCTAAAACCCTCAACAATTTTTTATTCTAAAGTAAATAATTTTTAAGGCAGTATAGTACTAGCTATATTCTAATTATTTATTTATGATCTAGGTAAGTACTTTATATGACTAGTGAATTTCTTGATAAACTAAAAGAGATTGCTAAGGAACATTTAAAGGAGGAGTATGTAGCAACATACGATCACGTTGAGAGAGTTCTCAACCTGTCAAGAAAAATTTCTGAAGCTGAAGGTGGTAATATTAAAGCTATAGAAATGGCAGCTATATTACATGACATAGGTGTTCCTAAGGATAAGCCTAGACATTATGAAGTTGGGGCTAAATTTGTTAGAGAATTACTACCAAAGTTTAATGTTCCTGAAGAAATTATTGAGCTTGCAGCAAATGCTGTATTAACCCATAGTAGATATGGTGGACCAGAACCAAAAACTGTCGAAGATAAAATACTTTATGACGCTGATGTAATTGACAGTAGTGGTGCCATAGGAATTTTACGTGCTGTTTTAAGAGAGTTTTTTGCTGGGAAATATCGAGGTAATCCTATAGATTTCATTCCGGTTTTAGAAAAGATACTTAGTGTAGAGGCGAAAACAGAGACTGGCAAGAAAATTTTGGAGAAAAGAAATAAGTTTGTAAAGCTATTCCTTGATACTCTTAAGGAGGAGTTGAGGGAGGCCGGTGTTCAAGTATAAGTTAGTTAACACCTAAACACATCTCTTTTTATCATAGGGATTACCTGCTTCTTTAAAATACTTAATATAACATCAATTCTTTTCTTAATAACTTGTTCAAGCATAAATGACATTCTTAAATAGAATTCTCGATAAGCTTTCGTTAACATTTTCTGTAACATCTCTCGCGTAAATTTATAGCCTCGCATAACCGCTTTTAAAGTAGTATAATGTTCCCAATTAAAATCTTCTATTAACTTCTCCTTCTTAGCCTGATAAAATATTGGTGTACCAGGATATGGTGTTAAAACCGTAAATTGTGCATAATTTGGTTTCAACTTAATAGAGAATTTGATTGTGTTAGTCATATCCCTTAAACTTTCCCAAGGAAATCCTAAAATAAAACTGCCTACCGTCTCTATACCAAGCTTTTTCGTGTTTTCAAATGCTTTTTCAATCATATTAATGGTAATGCCCTTACCAATTTTCCTTAATGTATACTCACTGCCGCTTTCAACTCCATAATATACTGTTTCACATCCAGCCTGTTTTAGGGCATAGAGACAATCAAGTGAACCTCTATCAACCCTAGATCCAGCTCCAAATGAAATATCAAGCTTCTCTCTCCTGATTTTATTGCATAACTTAAAAATCCACTTCTTATTTATCGTTAATTCATCATCAGTAAATACTATATTTCGAATCTTATACTTTTCAACTGCATCACGAATTTCATCTATAATGAGATCTACATTCCTAAATCTAACCTTTCTTCCCCAGAAATAGCTTGTTGAACAGTAAATGCATCCATATGGGCATCCTCTACTAGCCATAATATGAAATACTTTAATAGGCTTATCCAATAAAGTATATCTATCAATTGGGAGTAAATGTCTAGCAGGTTTTGGCAAATCATCTAGATTTTTAATTAATGGCCTGGCTTTCGTAACGATTATCTTGCCGTTATATCTATAAGCTATTCCTCTAATATCCTTTAAAATATCATGTCGAAAACCATACTTCTCAACTTTATTAACTAATTCAAGAGTAGTATATTCACCCTCACCACATATAACGACATCTATATATGGTTTTGATAATGCCTCCTCATACATGAAGGTTACATGTGGACCGCCAATTATAACTGGTATATCTGGATATATCTGCTTAACAATTCTAGCTGCAGAATAAGCCTTATATATTGTTGGAGTTATAGCTGTAAAGCCGACTAAATCAGGTTTAAAAGCCTTGATTCTGCGAATAAAATCGTCTACAGATAAACTTAGCGTTGGAGAATCAATAATACTTACTTCATGACCATCATTTTCTAGAACAGCTGCTATCCATGCTAGACCTAACGGTGGAGCGCGAACACCAGCTATCCTATATATCTCTAAATGCTCAATACCAGGAGGTACACAAAGTAGCACGCGCGTATTACAACGCCTCCCAAGTAACGTATTTCCAAATAGTAACGATAAACATGATCTCTATAAAAATTATAAAATTAAAAATTAGTTAAAAACTAGATTACCCTGAGACTATAATACTTTCTTCACTGTATATAGTTTACAGAAGGATAGAATAATTGTGCTATAGCATTAATTTACTTTAAAAAGGAGTTTTACATTAGGTAACGTCCTACCTCTCATATATTCTCCTCTAAAACTGTTATTAATGCTATAATTGCAGATGAAGCAGCTATATCTGTGGATAGTGTTATTTCTGGAGCGATATCTAGTACTAAATCAGCATATCTATATAGTCCCACAGGAATACCGCTTCTAGATCCTACAAAAATATTTATACGCTTATTAGACTTCTCGTTAAATATTTTAATTATTCTATCCTTAACCTTAGCTACAACGTCTCCCTCAGGTTCAAAGATAATAATTGGTTCATCAAATCTATCCCTAACGACTTGATATAAGTCTTCAACAAACACTTTTGTAGGGTAAACTTTTCTTGCATAAATCTTTCTTTGGATTTCATACCTAGAGTTAATACCTTCATAAACTCCCTCTATAAACTTAGCTAACTGGTCTGCCGGTGTTAAGCCAATTGGAGCAATAACGAGTTCTTTTAACTCAAAGTTTTGTATTGCACGGCCAATTCTACCACCCATATTATATGCTGCGTTGAGAGGCCCTAGATAAGGCATCTGAATTAAAGCTATTTTATGGAGATAGTGTAGTATAGGTGCTTTATCAGGTCTCATCTTCTTATACTCTTCACTACCAGGAATCATGGAAATTAAAGTATAATTACCTACAATTTCCACAACAACAATTTTATCTGGAAAATCTAAATTAACATCTGCACCTGTAACCTCCTTAACTACAGCACCAACCTTAACATTAACATCAATACTCGTATAAGACTGCTTACCTCTTCTGACTGTACGTACAGCAAAAGTTTCCTCACTACTAATTTTGTCTACAACAATCTCCTTAGCAGCATTTACTATACTGTCTAGATTTGAATCCACAACTTTATAGGCTGGAATAACACGCTCAGCTTCAACAACATTATCCCTAATCTTCTCCGCATCACTAAATGGATCATCGCTATAAACTACTACTATACCATTAAAACCAAATGGCTTAGGGACAACCTTAACGTTAGGTAAAATCTCAGATATCCTAGCAGCTGCGATATTTTCCATATTTAGCTGTGTCTTAACTAGTATAGTAGGTACATTGCTCATGCCAAAAATTATAGTAAAAACTAAATAGATATCTCCTTTTATATCAATATTATAATATTCTGAATATTATGATGAATAGTGATTATGAAAAGGTACTAAATATATTCATTAAGCACTACAAAGAGCTGGACCTAATAGACTTAGTTACAAAAATTGGATATACACCACCTATCCGTATAAGTAGATTTAAAGAGCTACTTGGAATTACAGATAACGATAAGTTCATAAAGGAATTTAATAGGTTATGTGAAAAAGGTCTTCTCAGAGTGGTAGATGTATGGGTGTATCCGGGACATAAATTAGCACCACAATTTAAGAAAATGAAAAAGCTAGAGTAACTTTAGCTATTTTTATTTCCTGATGCTATAAGTCTATTAGAATGATGAAACACAGGGTCGCGGACCTATAAAGGGATGAAGAGCTCCAGACAAGCTGAAATTCGCTGGAGAAATATTTATAATTTTAAAAAATCTTTCAAAAAGTAAATGTGTTTCGCTATTAGAATTCATTAAAGACTATCTAGATATATTTACTAGTTTTTTGGCTAGTTAAAGTCTATTTGGTAATTACATCTGGTGTTATGTACCACTTAATGACCCATTTTAAATCTTCACCTCTTTCGAGACATAGTACTCCAGAGTATTTAAACTTGACAACTTCAGTATCAACGTTTAGTAATTGGCTTACTAACTTTGATAGGTGTGGAAGATGACCGACTACCATGATATCTTCATCTATCTTTATCAGCTTATCTCTCCATGTACTCGGGTCGTCTAATGGATTTAACCCATCTTCACTCTCTATCTTCTCTACACCTAAATTTTTAGCTAGGATTTCTGCAGTCATGGATGCCCTAAGCTTACCACTATGAACAACTCTTTTAACTCTAACTCCAACTTTAGAAAGATGCTTAGCAATCAACTCTGTCTCATGAATCCCTTCTTCAGTTAACTTTCTATCCGGATCAATCTCTTTAGGATATGCTTTACCATGTTGAATGAGATATACATGAACCATAGTTCACACCAAAATATTCATGCAAAAAATCAAAATTTATAGCTTGTAAGGCTAATAATTGATGGCATGAGAATCTTAGTTTTAGCTTTAGGGAATGATATTATGGGTGATGATGGAGCAGCATTTATTACGGGTGATATACTAGCTGAAAAATTCAAAGATTATCCTGATGTAGAGGTTGTTAAAACTTTAAAATCTGGAATCAATCTCCTTGATTACTTTACAGAGAAATATGATGTAGTTATAATTGTTGATACTTTTCTCGGTACTAAAAAAGGTGGAATTAGAACTTTCGATATTGATGCATTTAATGTTGTGGCCACGTCACCACATTCTATGGGTATACCAGAGGTAATAGCTACCTTAAAAGCTGTAGGTGTAAGGCCACCAGAAATAAAAATATATGCTATTGAGATTACAGACGTAAAATTTAGTCAAGAGGTATCTGAAGAAGTTAAAAATGCCGCTAAAAAGCTTGCCGATATAATTGCTGACGACATAAGAAAAATCCTCCATGAATCCTACTAAGTCCTCTTTAAAACGCATAAGAAATTTCATGTGAAGTTATAAATGAAGGAGTTATTAAAGGTTGGACATTCTCTTTAGTCAGTCTAGAAGCCTTCGATCATCATGTTCACCTTCGTTCCCCCTCATCATCCAAAAGAAGAATATATTACTAGCCATAAATATTAACAAGTTTATCTAACATCTTATCCAAGATAGTTAATTAACTTTGTTTATGGCGATGCTTGGACCAGTATTAAGCAAAGATTTTTACTTAAGGGATCCAGCGGTTGTTGCTTCTGAGCTACTTGGGAAGATGTTGATTAGAGTTCTCAATGGCGAACTGGTTGGCGGAATGATTGTAGAAACTGAGGCATATTATGGCGTTGATGACCCTGCATCAAAAGCGTACCAAGGAAAGTTAACAAAGATTTCTAGAGTTATGTATAAGGAGGGAGGAATTACTCTCATATATATGGTTCATGGTAACTGGCTATTTAACATAGTAACCGGACCAAAAGATGTTCCCTCTGGAGTACTAATCAGAGCGATTGAACCAAAAATTGGCATTAAATTAATGCTAAGGAATAGGAATGTTAATGATCTAAGAGAGTTAACGAGTGGTCCGGGAAAATTATCTCAAGCACTAAAAATAGATAAATCTCTAAATATGCTTCCAGTTTACGATCCTAACTCGCCAATAAGAATACATGCATATAAGAACATCCCAAGCAACATGATAGAAAGATCAGGTAGAATTGGTGTTCGAGAAGACCTATCAATACCATTAAGATTCTACATTAAAGATAATAGGTATATTTCTAAAAAGTAGTATTCGAAATAACTGGTATAAACTAAACTATTTTACTTTAGCTATAGAAATTAATATACTGAATATTCAGAAAATTTTGAATATTCAGGTGGAATTTATGAATGTGAGGTTAGTAAATTTATTTAGGTGGGCGGGTCTTTCTGATATAGCTGCATTTACGCTATCCACGCTTTTAACTGAGGATAAACCATTATCACTAGATGAATTATCACAAAGGATGGGTTATGCAAAAAGCCATATTTTATACGCTATTAATCTGCTTGAAAAAATGATATTAGTTGAAAAGATACGTGGGAAAAGACGAAAAATACTAATTAAGGCCAATAAAGGTGTTATTAAAAAGATCATTAAAGAGCACTTACTAAGGTTAAAGTATATTCTTAATGAAATTTTGAGTGATATTAAAGATAGGGAAAAAAGGCGTGATTTTATACATGAAATTCGAAGTATAGAGAGTGAGATTTCTCACTTAATTAGTAAATTGGAGGATATCAATATATGAGTTGGTTAAATAACACTCTACATGTTATCGTTATATGTAATGAGCTTGCTAAAAGAAAGTTACAAGAATGTAGTCGTGTACTAAAAGATTTCCTCTATAGCCGCAGTGATAAAAGAGTATTTATACACGTCATTTGTGATATCGAAAGTCCTTTTTACCTAGAATACTTTAGAGAATTAATTAGTGAGAATATTAAGAGGACATTAATAGTTAAGCATCATAAATCGCTAGAGGAAGCTTTATCAGAAATAAAGAGTAAGGAGTATAAAGTAGTTAAAATTTAGTTCTGTAGATATCTGGTGATTTATCTTGTCAAAATATGAGGTTATATTAACAACTGATAGAACTATGATGAGTAATCATCATGGTAAAGAGTTTATTGGCTTTATGACTACAGCACCCCCAATATATCTTCCAGAGAGGTTATGGTTGTGGTTATCTGCTCCTAAGGTTAAAGTTGATGAAGATGGTAGGCCACAGGAAGCGCCATATGGATTGAGAAAGGTTGAGGCTAAGCTTATTGAAGCTGGTTTTAAAGCTGCAGTTATAGATCCAGACCATATACATAAACATGTAAATTCAATGAAGGTTGTAATGGTTGGTCATCATGACTACTTTGGACTTGGCCCTCCTAGTAGTGAGTGGTGGATGCTTCTTAATAGAGAACCAGTTAACCGTAGATCTTTTATTAGGTTTATGGAGCAGTTAGCTGACTATGCTAGATTGTCTAATGCTAAGATTATAGTTGGTGGACCTGCTGCATGGCAATGGCTTTATGAACCTAGTTTATGGAAGAGATGGGGAGTTACAACAGTTATTGATGGTGAAGTTGAACGTACAATTGTAGATATTGTGGATATGGCTTTATGTGGTGAGGATCTTCCAGATTATATATATGTTGGTCCTAATGATTCACCAAATATAGATGAGATTCCTATAATAAAGGGTGCAAGTGTAAATGGACTCGTTGAAATTATGAGGGGTTGTCCAAGGCGATGTAAATTCTGCTCTGTAACGTTGAGACCACTAAGAATGATACCACTGGATAAAATACTGCAGGAAGTTATGGTTAATATGAAATTTGGTGTTAAGAATGTAATATTACATTCAGAGGATATACTTCTATATTGTGGTGATGGAGTTATTCCTAAGCCAGAGCCTATAATTAAGCTACATAAGAGCATTATGAGGTTAGTAAGTGGTACTATTGCATGGTCACATGCAAGCTTATCAAGTATAAAGTATGCTGAGGATAACTATAACCTAATATCTAAAATTATGAATGAGATTGTACTTCCGAAGGGTATACAAGACTTTATCGGAGTTGAAGTTGGAATTGAGACTGGTAGTCCAAGATTAGCTATGAAAATTATGCCACAAAAATCTGCTCCATATCCAGTTGAAATGTGGCCTGAAGTTGTAGAAGATGCTTTTAGAATTATGCATGAAAATAAGATTATACCTGCAGCTACATTAATAATTGGTCTACCAGGTGAAACAATAGATGATGTAATCAAAACTATTGAACTTATTGATAAATTGAGGAAATACCGAAGTTTAATTGTAGCTATGTTTTTTGTTCCTATGGGTGTACTCAAACGCAGAGAGTATTTTCTCAAAGACTACCTGAAACAGGAACATTTAGATTTAATGTATGCTTGTCTAGAGCATAGCTTATACTGGGCAAAAGATATCATGAATAAGTTTTATATCAAGGAGAAGAGGCTAGCTATCATACGAGCTATCCTTAACTTTATAATAAGATATACCGATTTGAAGATGAGGAAGATAAGAAAGCTAAGTTAGAATTATTGTTAAAACACTAGCTAATAACAAGATTTAAATGAAGTTAGTTAAAAATAGAATCTATGTTTTAGGGTAACTTGGTAAATAACCTTAAATTAATAATCTATTTTTTACTGTCTGAATCGTAATTTTATTGGTGTTCATATGTCTAAGGTTAAAAAATCTGTTGATACAACTCCTGATGAATTAGCTAGAAAAATTTATGCGTATATAACCCAGATTCTTGGTTTAAAGGCATATGATGTTATGCATGATGCCCTTTTCCTTGATGGTAAGACTACAGTTGAGGAAGCAGCAAAGAAGCTATGTGAGGTTGATGCATCTGAAGTAATAGTTGTTGATCATGATAAGCGTGTAATTGGAATCGTAACTGATAAAGATATTGTTAGGAGGGTAGTTTCAAAAGGTCTTAATCCAAAGGAAGTTAAACTTGAGGATATCATGACTAAGAACGTAATTGTCATACTAGGTGAAGCTGATTTAGGGGCTGTAGCACAATTAATGCATAAAAATAATATTAGGAGAATCCCAGTTGTTAATAGAGTAGGAAAACTACTAGGAGTAGTTGATTCTAGAGATTTAGCAGGAGCATTAACTGCACAAAGAGAATTACTTAAGAAAGCTGTAGAGGGTTTAGAATCTCAGTTAATCGAAATAGCTAAGGAGTATGAAGCATTAAAGAAGAAGGAACAAGAAAGAGAAGAAAAAAAGAGAAGTATGATCTACGGCTAAACCTAACCTAGCATTTACCAATTTACCAGCACTACTGAGCAGGCGCTAAAATAACTAATAATGTAGTTATATCTACATTAACTTCAACCATTTACCAACATTTTTCTTTATCGCTATATCATAGATTCTCCTTGCTACAGCCATATCCTCAATTGCTAATCCCAGATGCATTGACATTATCTTTTCATCATCAGTTTCTCTACCTTTCTTTTTACCTATTACTATTTCGCTTAGATCCGCATAAATATCTGGGATATCCTTAAAGTATCCATGTGATTTATAGTAAAGTAGCTGATCGACATCATCAGTAATAAATTTATCCATGGCATGCATAGCTTCAGGCTTCCAATAAGAATCGAAATCTATTGGACATGCAAATATACCATCACAAACCCATGCTGCTTCAACAATTTGATTAGGGTTCTTAACTATTGGTGTAGCTGTAACAATAATGTCACTATTAGTAACTACCTCCTTAGGATGCTCGGCTTTAATAACATCTAAACCATATTCCTTAGAGACTTCATTAGAGTATCTATCCAAGGCTTCACGACTAATATCATAGGCATAAACTTTCTCTAAGCTCGGAAATACTGTATAAACAGCCTTTAAATTACTTCTACCTTCAACACCACAACCAATAATTCCAAATGACGTAGAATCCTTTCTAGCTAGGTACTTAGCTGCCACAGCAGTCGCTGCTCCCGTTCTCATAGCGGTGATCCACGCAGCTTCCATAACAGCCAGCGGAGCTCCCGTCTTAGTATCATTAATAACTATTAGTCCCAGAATGTATGGTAATCCATATTTATAGTTATTAGGAAAACCGCTAATCCACTTAATACCTACAGCTTCTATCTTAGGGATATATGCTGGCATTGCATGAATAAAGTTCTCATTCCCAATATATACGCCGGGTTTAGGAGGCATCTGTACACGTCCATGTCCCTTTTCAATAAATGCTTCTTCAACCCAATTAATTATATCGCTCATATTAATCTGTAACTCTAAAATATCATCCCTTGAGAGATATAGAATCTCAACCGTCAAAAACAAATCACCAAAATATTAATGATATCAATTAGCTTATAATCTTACGTCAAAGTGGGTGTAGGGATATGGAAGTATCTAGTTTATTATTCAGCTGAGATTAAAATAACTGATGTAAATATTAAAATGGACCCTACAATTGTTAGTGTACTAGGTATTTCGAGGAATATAAATAGTGCTAGAATGGTTGCAGAAACTGGTTCTAGCAAAGCTAGTGTAGCAGTTTCATGCGACTTCAATCCCTTAAGTGAGGATATAAATAGAGTATGACCAATTGCTGTTGGAATTAAAGCAACAGCTAGAATCAAAATTATAGATGAGACATTTATCGGTATATAAATTCGATTTAAGGTAGCGTAGGAGCATACAAATATTGTTAATGCTGAAGTTAGGTATACTGGTATCATTACTACTATTGGGTTAAAGTGTCTTCTAATTCTTGAGCCAATATTCAGATAGAGTGCTTCTAGAAATGCTGCTATAATTGCTTCAAGATCTCCAACTAAGTTACCTACAGATCTAAGATCTGGTAATGCAATAGTTATTACGCCTAAAAATCCAACGAGTATAGCCAGTACTTCTCTAATTCTGACTTTAGTCTTGAAAAGTATAACTCCCGTAACTAGCGTAATTAATGGCACGGTATTAACAAGAACAGTAGCATTAACAATTAATGTATCTCTAACTGCAGATATAAAGAATATGAAATGTAGCCCTAGTGTAAAACCCATAACCAGTATATCAAGCTTATACTTAGGAATTGAACCTACTGTCCTTACAAGGTCTTTTCTCATGAAAAAGTAAGAAATTAGTAGCAAAGCTATCGAGGCTATGAATACTCGGTAAACTGCTATAGTATATACATTTACATCTAACTGTACTAATAACCGAATAAATATTGAAGCTGAACCAAACGATACTCCAGCTATTATACCTTGAATTAATGATTGAAGCCTAATATTCATTAAATAATAATAGGATATGAAGTAGATAAATAATTTTTATAGCCATATCATCTCTCTTCACAGACTTTCCTCCTTATATCTTATAGTGATATTTAATATATACTACTTAAATACCAACTTTATCGATAAATAACTGTAAATATTTTATATAGGGGGAGGTGGTCAATTATTGCCGCGAGAAAAGCTACCCGTAGTAATAAACAATTTAAAGTTTCTCCTAACTTCTGATATCCCCCTAGCAGCTGCATTATACGAACTTGATATTTGCGGATACTATAAGAGTGTCAAATACAATAGATTGAGAGGTTTTTTATCACTTGACTGGACGGATCCCTCTAGACTAGAAACAAATTTTCATCCATTAACAAATCCATGTATACAATTTGTCACTAAAAAACTAAATGTCAGGTGCTTATGGAAAGTAGGCTTAAAAGATCAAATTATTGATAAATTTCTTTCTAGATTTATTAAAGTAGGTTTTCAGAATAAATTTCCCTTTAGAAATCAGTTTATATGGGATATAACCTCTAATTTTATCAAGCAATCTATTCCATATCCCATACCACCATACAGGGATAAAGTTGAAGAAAGATTATCTAGAGTTCATAAAATTGTATGTGATGTATTGATTGTTGGAGCTGGGATTTCCGGGTTAGCGTGTGCATCTGAGCTTTCTAAGGCTAAAGCTAAAGTTGTAGTTGTAGATGCAGATTCCATGGTTGGTGGATATTGTAGATACTATACCAATACTTATAAGTATGTTAATGAACTTCAGGAAGAGCTGAAAAATCAGGACGTAAGCATTCTTTTGAATACTGTATTTGAGGGTGTTTTGGAGGATGCAGCTATAGGCTATAATTATATCAATCATGATATCTACTTATTTAATTACAAATATTTAGTATTAGCATGTGGATCAAGATTTCTACCGGCGGTATTTGAGAATAACGACTTACCGAGAATAATGCTTGCCTCAGCCACTATAAAACTTATGAATCAATATGGTATTAAACCTGGTTCTAAGGGAATAGTCATTGGAGCTAATCCATGGGGATTTAGAGTAGCGTCTGAACTTAAAAGTAAGGGTATCGACGTAACTATAATTGATAAAGTCGGTGAAGACATTGTTAAGCGTAGATATCCTAGGGAAGTGGTACATGAAGACGTAGAAATTATCTATAATGCCAGAATTTTAAAGGCTATAGGTAAAGGAGGAGTTAAAGAAGCTATTCTTGAAGTTGATGGAGATCGAATTAAGATTGGTGCTAATTTTATATCTATGGCTTCATATATGTCGCCAGCAGTAGAGCTAGCAGGTCAATTAAAGTTAAAAATAGGTTTCCACGTCACTCTGGGAGGATTTATCCCTTTACACAATTGGATTGGCCAATCGACAAATCCAAATGTTTATATTGTTGGTAACCTAGGTGGAGTACTCCCTGAATATGTTAATATACAGTTGTCAAGAGCAGTAGGCCTTTCAATAGCTAGTAATCTAGGCTTAAGAGTTGATGAAAAACTAATAGATGAGTATATTGATGTTGCTACTGATACCTTACGTAAGAATTATCCAGAAGTCTATATCTCTATGCAGAGCTTAGTTGATTGTTACAACAAAGGTGTTGACCTTAATTATTTTGATGAGTCACCAACATGGCATGGTGGAAGTGAACATAAACAATTTATCTGTTACTGTCTAGATATAACAACTAGTGATATAAGATCTCTACTCAGTACTTTACATACAGTTAATATTGAACTTCTTAAGCGACATTCTGGACTATGTACCGGGAGATGTCAAGGTAAACACTGTCTAGCCAATGCTGTCATGATTATTTCAGAAATTACTGGTAAGAACCCAACTGAAGTGGGAGTACCTAGACAGAGATTCCCTATTCTACCACTAGATTTTGCTTCAATAGGAGGTTTGGAAGCATGAAAGCTGATATTGTAGTTGTTGGAGGAGGTGTTATTGGGTTAGCCTCGGCTTATTACCTAGCTAAATATGGTGGCGAAAATATCGTGGTTGTTGAACGACAATATATTGGATCTGGAGCAAGTACAAGAAATGCGTCGCATTTTAGAGTACACTTTTGGAGTAGAGAGAATACGATATTTGCTATAAAATCTAGGAAATTGTATAAATCTTTAGCTAGTGAATCTGGCTGGAATCCTCTAATTGAGTATACTGGATATCTATGGTTAATTTATGATGATGAAACATTAAAGGCTTATGAAGCTATGAATAAAAAGTTATGGTCTAAACTTGGTGTTAGCGTTAATTTTTTGTCTCCTAAGGAGGTAGAGCGTAAATACCCCTACATTAATTTGGATGGAGTAATTGCCGGGGTCTTTGGCCCTCAAGATGGAAAGTTTCATCATGATTTTGTGGTGTATGGCTTTTATTCACTAGCTGTACGGCATAGAGTTAAGGTACTAGAGTATACAGAGGCTAAGAAAATATTAGTTAAAAATCATGAAGTTTTAGGCGTAGAAACTGATAGGGGTGCGATATATGCTAGGAAAATTTTGTTGGCTAATAATTTCTGGGCTACTAGTCTACTAGATAGTATAGATATTGAATTACCAATTACTCCTGAGAGGAAAGAGATATGTGTAACTGAGCCATTTAAACCATTTATAGATCCATTAGTGGTATGTATGAATCCAGAATTTAATGGTTTATATATTGGACAGACGGTTAGAGGGGAAGTTATGGGTAGTATAGACTACCCACCTTCATACGGAGTATCGGAACCTGGGAATACATTAAAGTGGGTAGCTAAGTTTGCTAAAAATGCTATTAAATTGATACCAGCATTAAAGTATGCAAGGTTTATGAGAGTTTGGTCCGGCTTCTACGATATGACCCCAGATAACAGCCATATTATGGGAAGAATAAATGATTGGCC
>Ga0190367_1000726_pt1 | contig 21928 bp, 22 predicted proteins | sample 4872181011_MG_FD_171838 | JGI IMG/M metagenome (GOLD analysis project Ga0190367, IMG submission 171838) | Hydrothermal vent microbial mat bacterial communities from Southern Trench, Guaymas Basin, Mexico - 4872-18-10-11_MG | ecosystem: Environmental > Aquatic > Marine > Hydrothermal vents >...
GATCTACAGCCGCACGCTCTACCAGGCTGAGCTACGGCGGGATAATCATGAATAAATAAAAATTATTTTAAAATTCTGAAAGACACAACATATTAAAATAATTAAGTGCCGAGTTAAATTTAAAAAATTATCTCTGGAGTTATATTTAAATATTTTCAGGAGTATATTGATTTTATGATATGATAATTTAAGCAATGAAGAGGTAGAGGAGATGTCAGAAAATGAAAAATTACAAGAGACTGCAGTTGTGATGAATGAGAATAAGGAAGAGACAAAAAACTTAAGTGAGGTTAAAGAAATCACATCAAAAGAAGAAGAGAAAAAGGACATTGATAAGGTCGAGAAAGAAATAAAAGAATTCAAAGAGAAAATCAAAGCCCTTCCTGTTGAAGAACTTAAAGAACTTAAAAAAGGATTAGATGAAGAGCTAAATAAACTTATTGAAAAGTATGGGAAAGAGAGAATTGAAAAGTTTAACCAGCTTATTCTTGATGCAAGGAAATACAAAAAGACACGTGATAAAATAAATAAGAAAATAAAGCATCTAAAAGCAAAAAGAAGAAGGCTCAACAGAAAAGTCGCATTCTTGGAGAGGAAAATAAGAGAGAATGAAGATAAAATTAAGGTATTAGAAAAGGAGATAAAATTGAGATCAAGCAATGTTGAAAATCTTATGAAAAGGTTGATTTCCAAAATAAAGAAGATGGATTGGTACTTACAAACAGAGCCTGTTTCTTTGAGGAAAGAGGAAGAGATTAGAAGAAAAATTGATGAACTTGAAGAGAAATTGATAGATATAAAGAGATATATAAGAATAAAGAGATTTCTTGAAAAGGATAAAAAGAACCTGCCTGAAATAAAGAAGATAGCTGATGAGATTCATAATGAGATTTCTCAATTAGCAAAGGAAAGCGAGATGAATCATAATAAGTTGATGGAGACAATGGATAATCTTAAAGCCATGGAAAAGGACCTCAAGGAATACGTAGAAAAATCAAGGGTCATAAATTCAAAAATTGCGATATTATCTAATATATTAAATAAGCTCACTAAAAAGACAAAGGAAAAGGAAACCAAAAAAGAGAAAATCAAAAAACAAGAAAAGGCAGAGAAGATATCTGAGGAAGATAAAGAATTAATGAAAAAAGCAAAAGAGCTTTATGAGGAATTTATGAAAGGGAAAAAATTGACAACAGAGGAGTTCATCATTATGCAGAAATATTATTTAGAGATGGAGGATAAGGAGAAAAAGGAGCATAGATAAAAAGATACGTGAAAATTATGAAACCACAAGAGGAGGAGTTGTTAGATGGAGATTATGAGATAGTAGATCCTGATAAGGAGGATGTCATATTATTTGCGGATTTTGGAAGAAGAGGCTTAGAGAGAAGTACTGAAAAGATAAGAAAAATAAAAAACACTCAAAAGCTATGTGCATATGGTGTGCTTGGAAGTGTTAGAGGGATATCAATACTTATAAGAAATGTGTTGGCATTTGAAAACATCAGAAATATATATCTTATTGGAAACGATATCAAACCTTTCTTTTCATTTACCGCTATGGAATTATTAGTAAAAAATGGGATTGATGAAAATAAGAGAATCATAGGTTTTAGGGAATACATAAAATCAAAATATGATATGTATCCCATCATTGATAATGTTGAATTAGATAATAAAATAATAAATTGGTTCAGGAAATACATTAGAGTGATAAGGATGAGTTCACTTGAAGAGTATGATAGCAATGTTAAAGTTAAAAGAAATGAAAGTATGAAAGTGGATGCTGAGAGAAAAAAGATTGCATATAAAATCAGAAAACTTAATAAAGAGGAAAATACTTCGAAAAAAACATTAAAACCAAAATCCTTTGATGTAATGGTGGGGACACATATATATGAAGAAACAATAGAGGAAGCACATAAGTTGGCTATGCTTCATATACTATTTTCTGGACATGAAACCGCATCGCAATATGGAAAAACAAAGGAAATCATAAATATGATGATTACTGTAAAGGATCCATATGAAGAGGTTCTTAGCAATTCGCTTTACTTAGAATATGGAAAAGATCTCATATCTCCACAACTAAAATCCGATACCTACACCTATGGAAGACTATTATGTTCATATAATGGATTCAATCAAATAGAGAATATAATAAATAGGTTGGAAAAGAATCTTGAGGATAGAGCATGCGTGGCATCCTTATGGATGCCATCTATACATCTAACACAAGAAACAGAGCAACCATGCTTAAATTTAGTTCATGTGCTTTTGAGGAATAACAAGATAAATATTACAGCATATATAAGGAGCAATGATATGTATAAAGCATGGCCCACAAATGTTGCAGGTTTATCTTATATAAACTATCATATTTGGAGCAGATTATCTGAGAAATATGAGGATCTCAAATTGGGATATGTAACTACAATAAGTGGCTCAGCACATATTTACGAGAGCGATTGGAATGATGCTCTCAAGATAGCACTTACATATGAAAAGGACTTTGTTCAGGATAAATTTGGATACTTCATACTTTCCATGGAAAATGGGAAATATGTTGCTAAGATTTATGAGAATAATGGGAACATGATAGGGGTTTTGGAGGATGAATGTCCAGTAAGATTAAGAAAAACGCTTGTGAGATATTTTGCAATAACACCAGAGCATGCAAGTTATATTGGAGAGGAGTTAAAAGCTCTAAACAAATTAAAGGAAAAATAATGCGCTTTTTATTCATTTCTTTTTCTTATATATACTGTTCTTAATCCACAAATCTCGCAGATATCTGAGGATGTCTCTCTATTGCAGGCTATACATATCCTTTTCCATTCATAATGCTCTTTAATTTTTGGTTTTGTTAATGAAAGCACATCAATAGATAATCGTGATGCTAAATCCTGTACAGAATAATCATCACTTACCAATACGACATTTTTATTTTTTTCTTTGAACTCCAAAGATAGAGCGATTATGGAGATATCTGCATTTGTTAATTTGTGCTTGGTTTTATCAGATAATTTTTTTACTTTCTCAAAATATTCTCTTTTTGGTAACATAATATGCAGATTCATGGATGATGCTCTATAAAAGTCCATCTTTGATGGAAGAGATTTCAATTCTTCCTCTATGAATGGTGTAGTAACTACAAGGACATCATTAAAGAGATATGAAAGATTATTTATGAATACATTGCTATCCAACACATATATTGTGTTATGTTTTTGGTCTTGGGAGTTCTTTTGTTGCAATACAATCACCACATTCAACATATGTTGCGCAGATGTAGTAGTCAGAGGACAAAGCATATAGCGGGATCTCCATCATATAATAATCTCCTGAGATGTTTTTATTTGCTGTTAGTATTGAATGTAAGAATTTCTTAGTACATAATAATATTTTAATGTTTTTATTTATTGGGATTGGGCTATGTATGGTATAATATACTCTAAGAAGACATTCTTCTTCATCAGGTATATATACTCGCTTTGTCAAGTATGGAGATGAAACATAGATAGAAGCATTTACTTCCTTACACCCTTCTGAAAAAATAAAGGAGAAATTGTATGAATATAAATGAAATTCCCATAAAATGCCATATGATATAAATATTAAACCAATTAGTATTGCTGAGATAATCGCTAATTTCTTGTTAGTATTTTTATCCTTGATTCTCATTAAAAATGAGGATAACAAAATTAAAAGCCCTCCAATTAATAAGGAAATGCTTGTTCTCACATCATTAGAGAGCACTATCGTACCTGCAACAAATAAATATAGAGATATGCATCTCAAAGAATATATCTTATTTTTGAATATGATCATTATCGCGATTCCTATCAATATCGCAGGAAGTAGTATAAAAAATACCGCATCTATTATATCGCTCATTTGTTTACCTCCTTTTGTAGATTACTTATGAAGAGTATGAGTATAGCAGATAAGTACAATATTATAGCTTTTATATAACTTGGAATAATCTTAAACATGTCCTCTACCAACACCAAAATTCCTATCAAAATCAGGAAAGTACCTGTGGCATAAAATATCTTCTCTATAATTTCCTTTTTTGATGTTTTTCTTTTTAAAAATTTCATAATACTACATAAATCTCCATAATATATTTAAAAATTTTTTGTTTTATTTAACAATGTTAAGCGGAAAAGCAACCTCTTAAAGAAGAGTATTAGAGCAGCAAACCTTGTAGAGCTAATGCGATTGTAAGAGCAAATTTTCTCGTTAACAAATCCTTATTAAAAAATTATTAGGCAATTTGTTAACGGGAAGCATAGCCCTATTCAAAAGGGTTAACTGCTCTCATGCGCTTCTTTGAGAGGTTATGTTTCTGCTTAACAATAAAGAGTTATTGGACAATGCCTATGTTAACACAAAAAGAGTGAAATTATATATATCCTTATGCTCTTATAAGAATATTATGGAAAACCGAAAATTCTTCTCAATAAGCATTCAGGTTTTGATAACGCTTATGCTTTTATATTCATTAGCTTTAGCTGTGGATGTGGATGTAACAAAGCCATGGCATTATCTCTCGCAAATTGCAAAAAGCCGGTTTGATTTGACATCTATTGACTCGGACGAGAATGGAAGGATAGATGCAGGCATTATAGAAGACACATTACAAGACATAACAAACAATGGAGCCACCACTACGCATACAATCAATGTAGGCGGATTAAACTCTGCTGGCGCTATTATTGCATCAGGTAACTTGAACATCGGTAGTGGAAAGTTATTTGTGGATGTTAGTACTGGAAGAGTTGGAATAGGAACAGCTTCACCAACAGCGAAGTTGGATGTGAAGGGAGATGTGAAAATCTCTGGCTCTATTACAGGATCAGGAAATCTTAACATTGGTTCTGGAAAGTTATTTGTGGATGTTAGCACAGGTAAGGTAGGTATAGGAACAACATCTCCACATGGTAACCTTGGAATCAAACAAGGACATGGAGATTGGATTACATTAGAAAGAACTGCTGGTTCTGGATATTGGCATATTCACAATCCAAGTACTCAAGAAAGAATTGAAATTGGTTATACTTCCGATAGCGGAACTACTCGATGGGGAATGTTTGTTATTAAAGATAATGGCAATGTTGGAATAGGAACAAATTCACCAACAGCAAAGTTGGATGTAAATGGAAATCTCAAAGTGAGAGGATTTACTTTAGAGCATCAGGGAGCAGATTTTGTATTGGGGACAAATGATGGTAGAAACAAAGGAAGCAAGACATCTCAAAGAGCCCTAGTTCATGGTGGTAACGATGAGTTAATAATTAATTATAATGGTGATTTTGAAGGTGGCGTAGTAGTGCAAGGTCCTAGCTTAAAAGTTACAGGTTCATTATGCTTAAGTGATGGATGTAAGAGTAAGTGGAGTGAGATTGGTGGTGTAATAGACTTATATAGGGTATACACAGAAACAGGTGGAAGAACTATGAATGCGGAAAGTATATGTAGATCAAAAGGATATGATGGATTTTGGGCAGGAATGGATAATGATGATGGAAGTGAATATATCATATGTTATAAAGTACGTGAAGGAATCACTATAGTAAGACATTTCTAAAACTATTTTAAAAAACATGAGCAAAGTTTAACCTTATGGATTATGAGAATATCGAAGGAAAATCGAGTGTTGGGTATTTTTCTCGACCAATGTCTTTAGAGGAAGAAAATGAGTTTTTAAAGGAAACAGTAAATCACCTGAGAAGAGAACTTGAGAAATTTAAAAAACCTCCATTAATTGTGGGTACTGTCATAGAGATACCAGATAAAGAGCATGCAATAGTGCAGATAAATACTGGAAGGTTCTATGTAAATGTGATAGATGAATTGAAGGGAAAATTGAGAGTGGATGATAAGGTTCTATTGGATCAGAGATCCCTTACAATAGTAAATGTCATAGGAAAAGATAAGCCATTTGATGTTTCAGGATTTGTTGTTATAGAAAAACCAACCATTACATGGGAGGATATAGGAGGCTTGGAAGAACAAATAAGAGAGATAAGAGAGGTTATTGAATATCCATTACTTTATCCAGAAAAATTCAAGAAATTAGGTATAGAACCACCAAAAGGAATACTGCTTTATGGACCACCTGGCACGGGAAAGACATTGCTTGCAAAGGCTGTAGCTCATCATAGCAATGCCACATTTATAGAAATAGTGGCATCTGAACTTGTACAAAAATACATTGGAGAGGGAAGTAAATTTGTGAAAAGCATCTTTGAATTGGCAAGAGAGAAAGCACCAAGCATTGTATTCATTGATGAGGTAGATGCAATAGCGGCAAAAAGAATAGAATTGGGCACAAGTGGAGAAAGAGAGGTGCAAAGAACCTTCATGCAGTTATTGGCAGAGATTGATGGATTTACTCCGTTAGGTGATGTGAAAATAATAGCGGCAACAAATAGATTAGATATTTTAGATCCTGCAATTACTAGACCTGGAAGATTGGATCGTATACTTTACATAGATAAGCCAAATATGGAGGGAAGATATGAGATCCTTAAGATACACACAAGAAATATGCCGTTAGCAAAAGATGTGAATCTAAGAGAATTGGCATCCTTAACAAAGGGCTTTGTAGGTGCAGATATAAAAGCCATGGTAACTGAAGCAGGGTATTTTGCATTGAGAAATAACAGATCAAAAATAAAGATGGAAGATTTTATAAATGCATTAATGAAAATACGCAAAAAAAGAAAGGAGCATGAGACTGAGAAAACATATATTTATTAAGTGAGGTGTTATAATAATGCTAAAACTAAAAGAGATCATAGAGGACTTAATGTGTGATGATGAGACATCAACTCTTCTGGAGAATTGTACGCTCATAAGTGCAGTAGGATTTTATGGAGATAAAGAAAACTTAGAGAAATGGGAATTAATATTTTATGATTTACTAAATGATAAGGCATATAAGATTGATGTGGATCACGAACTAAATTATAGAATATATGAATCCGAGCTCTTAGATAAAAGATTTAAGGATATCTTATTTGATGTCTCTTCAGATTTTATCGATGAGGATGAAGCACTACGTGTATCCTTTGACCATTATATGAGCCACTATAGAAATAAAGAGATAGAAAGTATGTTTATTGTGTTAAACACCTTAGATAACCTATGGCATCTCAATCTTCTTACAAGATATTTATCTGTTATTCAGATATCCGTGGATTTATATAGTGGAGAGGTCAAGGATAGTAAAGAGGTGAATCTCATCCATGTTGAGAGAGAATAATAAGAGGGAGATCTTCTTTGTGACCTCTAATGTTCATAAATTTGAAGAGGTTAAAGATATTCTTGGAGATGTATGTAAGCTTAGACATCTAAATGTTCCTCTTTTGGAGATTCAATCAAAGAATTTTGAGAGTGTTGTGATTCACAAGCTCTCACAAGTAATTGCATTATATCCAGAGAGAGATATAATAGTAGAAGATTCTGGAGTTATTATAGATGCGATGAGCAAGAGCATAGCATTTCCTGGGGTTTATTCCAAGGATATATTGGAATGTTTGGGATTAGAAAATATCCTTTTGATAATGAGAAATGAAAATAGAAGAGGAGCAAAGATGGTTTGTTATGTGGGATATTATAATTCAAAGGAAAAGAGCATAAAAATATTTTCAGGAGAGGTAAAAGGTGAAATCTCAAGGGAAATTAGAGGAGAAAGAGGTTTTGGATATGACCCAATATTTGTCCCTTGTGGATATAAAAAAACATTTGCTGAGGATTATGACTTAAAAAAGAAAATCTCTCATAGATCCAAGGCGTTTAAAAAATTGAAAGAACATCTTGAGAAAAATATATAAAATTTTAAATGGATTTAAATATTATGTTGATGTGGAAAGATAACATGATAGATAAGAAAGCACATCTTCTAATATTTTCATTTTTAGTATTTGTTGCTCTACCTCTCTCACATGCAGCCACCTCTCTCAACTCCTGCACCACAATCTCATCTCCAGGAGTTTATTATTTAACTTCTGACATCACTGATTCAAGCAGCACCTGCTTTACAATCTCTACTTCTAACGTAACCTTGGATTGCCAAGGACATGTGATTGATGGTACTCAAGCCTCTGGTAGTTATGGCATATATGCCAGTGGCTCCTTAAGTAACATCACCATAAGAAACTGCAAAATCCAAGAGTTTTATTATGGAATTTACTTCTATAATGGTGTTCATGATAGCAAGATAGAGAATGTGATAAGTAATGACAACAATGATACTGGTATCTTACTTTCCTCTTCCTCATATAATACACTCTCCAATATCACTGCTAACGATAATGACAACTACTTTGGTATTAAGCTTGATCATTCCCTATATAATATACTTCATAACATTATTGCCAATAACAATGGATATGGTGGTATAACACTCGATTATTCATCAAATAATACATTAATAAACGTCACTGCAAATAATAACAAAGGCACAGATGGAGGTATCTTTCTTGATTATTCCTCGTATAATACATTAATAAACATCACTGCAAATAATAACACTGTAGGGATATACATTTGGGACGATTGTGAGAATAACATTCTAGCAAATTCTACTTTTCTATATAACAATTATGGGATATCAATAGGTTCAGGAGGGGGAAATAATATTATTTACAATAACATTTTTAATGGTACAAAGGATAGCTTCATCTTTATGGATTTTCCACCCAACCAATGGAACACCTCCCTACAACTTGGCCCAAACATAGTGGGGAGACCTTTCATAGGAGGAAATGTGTATGCTACTCCTTCAGGAGATGGATACTCGCAAACTTGCGATGATGCGAATCATGATGGGATATGCGATTCTCCATATACATTAGCATCAGGAAATGTGGATTATTATCCTCTAGCGTTATCAAAGACATATCCTTTAAATCCAAAAATCTATGTGGGAGAGCAATTGGCATGGAAGTATAATGGATTCTTTAATGGAAGTGCAAAGATAGATATAACATCTCACATACTTAATTATATTAACAATAAATGCTTTGGCATAATACCTTGCGTAGTTCCAATAACATATAAAGCAGATTCTCGTGGAGGTATTAATGTTCTTGGTGATATTATATATAGAGGATATGTGGTAAGGGTCGAGAACATACTCTTTGAGAATGCAGGAATAAAGAACATAACTATCTATAGCAATGATTATAAGAAAGTATGCTATACAAATCTCTCAAAGATATATGTTTTACCTCCTGGAGGAATAGGCATTTTCAGGATACCTTGCGATATACTGTGCAATAACATAAAAGACATAATAGTTGAAACCACGTGTGGTATAAAAGACAAGCTATCAAGTCATCCTGCAAGGGATGAGATTTTGAGGTGTTAAAACCAAACAAAAAAATTATATATTTATCCTGCCCTAAATATTTTCTATATGGTAGAATTATCCTTAAAAAAATTTAATTTTAGATTTGAGAATATAAATGTGCTTGCTATTATTGTAATTTTAATTTTTGTTTCTCTTTCAGGATGTACGCGTTCAACGCCAGGATCTTCTTCTGGTAGTGGTGCTGGTTTAGAGATAGCAAGATATGAGGTTTATCCTAAAACTATCTATGAGGATGAAAGTGTTGATATTGATTTGGTTATTGAAAATAGAGGAAGCAAGACATTGCTTGATGATGCAAAATTATGGATTTATGGCCCTTCATCAAATGAATGGCTTGCTTCTGGAGAATTAGAAGATGCATTTTCATTATCTGGATTAATTATCAATTTAGAGGATATGATGCCTGGAGATTATGATGAAGTTTATGGATCATTTGAATATATAGGAGATGTGCAACAAGGTACACATAAGGAATACGACTTCATTGCTCGATTATGTTATCCTTATGTGACAACATATGTTGGTAATTTTTATGTTGTGTCGAGAGATGAGGCAAGGTTAGAGAGAAAAACTGGAAACATTTATGATGTATTATCCTCAGGACCTATAGGCATAAGTTTTGAGAGAAGGGAGAGAGTGATCACAGGTAATGTAGTAAAAGAAACAGGAAAAGCCGTGAGAGGTAGCGTGTATATAGGCGGAGAGACAGAGGTAGAGGGAATCTCTATAAGAATTCAAGGAACCTATAGAACAGGTACAGGAGAAACCGTAAGATATGTAAGTTTACCCATAAGGATTTATAATCGCGGGGATGGATTTCCAACATTGCCTTCAGAATGTGAACTTGGACCAGATGTTGATTCTGAAGAAAGGGGATATGTAGCTGTGAGAGTATTACTGGATGGATATGATATCACTCAGTCATGTTTTAGGGATGAGGATACACGTAGGGTATCTGTAACATACAATAATGGTAATGTTGGTGTAGGATGGTTTGGAATTGTAAAGTTAAGAAGGGAGAGAGATAGATATACAGAGGGAAGAATCACATGTAGATTAGAAGGGCTTGATTTTGATACACCAGAAAGACAATATACTCTTGAGGTAGAGGCATACTATGACTACTATACTGAGAGAAGAGATCGCGTGATAGTTAGAAGTGTTGAGGACATATATTAACTTAGAATTCTTATTGTTTGATTTTCTATCTTGGTGTGTTTATATGATAAAACACAAAATGAGAAACATAAAACATGCAATATTTTTTATTCTTGGTTTAAGTATTTTCATTGTTCTTAGCGGATGTGTTAATTCCTCATCTACTTATTTGCCAAGGAATAGCATTATCAAGGAATTCTCATCAATTCCCTCACAAATATATTCGAATGAAGATGTTTATCTCAAAATGAGACTTGAAAATGACCAAGATTTTTTTGTAAAAAATATTTATGCGTATGTGTATAATGTTGGCAATGATTGGGGAATTAGAGATGTATGGGGGGAAAAAACACATAAAGTATCGACATCATCATGGTTATTTGATGTAGATGCTAGTTTTTATGTTAGTGAAGATTTTGAGATTGGAGATAATAATGTTATTATCAATGGAGAGGTCAAAATAAATGATATGGAGAATATTCTTAAGGGAAAATTGCCTGAGATTAGTGTAGAAGATGCGAATATATTTATAATGAGAGACGATATCAGCATTATGATTTATGATTTGGAAAGATTCTTTGATATTGCATATAAGAACAACTATGAGAGAGTGGCAGATGTGAATTTGCAAAGAGTGTATACCACAGCGGATAAATTGCCTCCAGTCTATATTAATTATCTCTATCCTCCTCCTGAGAATGGCATGGGTAGAGGGGAGGAGATAGAGATATATTGGGTTGTTAAGCCTCCAGAAGATATTCCAAAAGGAAAAAAATTCTCTAATGAGGTTAAGGCAAGGGTATGCTATGAAGGAGTAAATCGCTTATCTGATGCTATTCACTTTATCTCAAGTAATGAGTTCCTTTATAGGGATATTAAGCATATAAGAAAAAAGAGAGTTACATCACATAGTGGTCCAGTATCTTTGACATTGGAGGTTAATGATCCGGTAATTATTACAGATACAAACAGAGTAATTAGTATGGTTATTACAGTGAAAAATGAAGGCAATGGAGTGGTCACATCTGAGAGTTGTAAAGAGGTTATGGGAATTAATAAAAGGAAAAGAGATATTGAGAGGATAAATAAGTTTAATATAAGGATAGAGGGAGATATTGATTTTCAATGTGACATTCAAAATGAGAACTTTTATTTAATGAGGGATAATTCTATAAAGATTCCAGTGTTCTGCTATGTTCAGATACCTAAGGGACTTCCAGAGCAGGAGAGATATCTTGATGTGGAAATTTCCTATACATATTATGAAGATGTTTCAACAAAGATAAATGTGGAAGGAGTGTAAATATCAAGAGCAGAGTATTTAACAATTTTTGATTTCTTTCTTTATGAGAGCAATTATTTCATTAAAATCAGAGAAGCAGAAATCTGCAGGACATGATGAGAAGGTGCGAGGAACATAAAGTGCAGTTTTTAGAGATAACTTTTCTTTAGCAATTTCCAAATCCTTGTGATAATCATCTCCTATTACTAAAAATATGTTCTCCATGCTATATCCAAACAGCTTTACATAGGTATAATACTTCTCGCACGGTTTCATGCATTTGGTTAACTCAGGTGTAATGAATCCATAAAAATATCTTTTATATGAATCTCCAAGAGAATGGGAAAGTTTGAGATTAAGAAACCTCTCAAATTCATCGCTAAAGATGATAACAGGAATTTTGTTTGTTAAACAAAAATCCAAGAAATCTTTTATTCCAGGATTTAGAATAAGATTCGAGATGATATGTGTGAAAAAGATATCTATAGCTTTTTTAATCTCTTTTTCATTTAGACCAAGCATGCGTAATGGAACCTCGCGCATGTGATCTTCTGGATGTAAAGATTCTCTTTTTGATGATACAATATCATAAAATCTTTTTTTGATGGTTTCAAATGGCATTTTAAGAGTTTTTGCCACATAAGATAACATGGCATCATAAGCGCTCTTTTTCTTATGAATTGTGTAAATTGTGTTATCTGCATCAATGAGAATTATTCTTCTCACTTTTTCACCATTAAAAGTTGTTTGTTTTTACAATACCTTCTACTACTCCTTTGAATCTTACGTTTGGGTAGATTATGGTATTTGGCATGATTATTGTGCCTGGCATGGAGGTTGAGTTTGATCCAATAGCTACGTTCTCACCACAGATAATACCAAGTCCTTTGCCATTATATTCTGTGAGTTTATTTTTTATCATCACCTTTATTTTTTTGTTGTCTAATCTTCTATTGGCTGTAACAAATCCGAATCCGCATCTGAAATCCCTATCAATAATGCTATCTCCTATATAACCAGCATGAATCTTAGCATTGCCCTGCAATATTGATCTCACAATCTCGCTATTATAACCAATTAGAGAATCATTCTCTATGTTGGAATTCCTAATAAGTGTGTGATTTCCTATAATTGTGTTTTTTCCAATGTATGCAGGACCCCTTATGATTGCTCCTTCCTTTATTTTGGCATTGTTATCAATAATTATAGCTCCATTTTTTGTATCAAGATATGCATACTCTGAAATTTCCGCATTTTCCAATAGATAGATTTTATTTGATGGGTAAAGGTGTGAGATGAGATACTCAAAATACTTTACATAATCCCATGGATATTTTAAAGATGGTGTTTCAAACTCATACTTTACAAATGAAATTCCTTCTCTCATGGCTTTCTTTTTTATACTTTCCTCAAATGAATAATGATTTTTATGGATTTCTTCTTTTAGTAGATATCTGTTCAGAAAATCCTTTGAGAGAATATAAAAGCCTATTACTCTTAAAGGATGTTCATCCCATTTAGATGGCTTTTCAACTATATCAATAATAACATTATCTTTGACTTTTACCATTCCATATTTTTCTGGTTCGTTTGTTCCTTTAACAAAAAGAGTTTCCTCTTTGATATTCATAAGAATTTCTTTTAAGTGATTTGTCATTAGATGATAACCATTTGCTAAGAAAAATAAATCTGAAACATAATCTTTTATTAATGATAATGCATGTCCCACTCCTAAAGGTTTCTCTTGATAAATTATATTGATTTTGTTAAGGATATTGTTATCCAATACTTTTTTCAAGTTGTGTGAGGGTGAGGAAATAACAAATATGTCCTTGAAATTATTATTAACAAAACTTTCTATTACATGCTGCAATATGCTTTTACCAAGTAATTTAATATGTGTCTTATGTTTGTTATGCGAGATTGGAAACATCCTGCTGCTTTCACCTGCAGCTAAAAGAAAAACAGGCATATTGTTTCTTCCCATAGAAAAAAAATATCTTATAATTTTTTTAAAGTTAATTATAATTATTAATGTTATCTTGCTTTCCAATGATGTATTGTCCAAATAATGTGTTAAGAAATTTTGTTAACGGGAAGTGTAGCCTATTCAAAGGGTTAAACCGCTAGAAGTGCCATTGAACAATGCTTTCCAATGAGAGTCGGGGGTAGTAATGATGAAAGAGAGCATTTTAGAACTTTCTTTTAAATTGCTTTCCTCATACACTCTATGTGATCACTGTTTGGGAAGACAGTTTGCTCAGCTATTAACTGGAACATCTAATGAGGAGAGAGGAAGGCATATAAGATATATTACTGCTATGTATATAGACACCTTAGAGGAATATGAAGATAAACATAATAACTTTGCTTCTTTTGAATTTCATAATTGTAAGGTCTTAAGAAAAAATAATAATGTGAAGGAATGTTTTATATGTGGAGGGATATTTGATAGAGTAAATGAGATAGCAAATAACATCCTTAAAATCATAGAGGGCTATGAATACAGCACATTTCTTGTTGGCATAGTGCCAAAAAAAGAGATGATACTTAACGAGGAGAAAATCTGGGAAGAGATTGGGGTTGAGTATGTGGAGCCATTAAAAGAGGAATTAAGTAGAGAAATAGGCAAAAAGGTTCATGAAAGAACAGGGAAAAATGTTGATTTTGAAAAACCTGATATAACAATTATTGTGGATTTAGATAAGAATCTCATAAAGAAAATGGTGAAATCTCTTTATATATATGGGAGATACAATAAGTATGTAGAGATACCTCAAACAAAATGGATATGTAGCTTCTGTAATGGTATTGGATGTGAAAAATGCGGATATACAGGTAAAAGATATACTGAGAGTGTAGAGGAGCTAATAGGTAATGTTTTGCTTAAGCATACAAAAGGAATAGATACAAGTTTTCATGGTGCAGGTAGAGAAGATATAAATGCTCTGTGTTATGGATGGAGAGAGTTTGTAATAGAGATTCATGAGCCAAAAATAAGATCCATTGATCTCGCTAAAATAGAAGAAGAGATAAATTCGATAAATAAAGGGAAGATAGAGGTTAGGGATTTGAGGTTCTCAGATGCTCAAGAAGTCAAGAAAATAAAGGAAAAGAGGGATAATAAGATATATCTTGCCGAGATTATATGTGAGAAGCCTTTTACGAAACAAGACATCAAGATATTAGAGGAGATAAAGGATCTTGTGATAAATCAGCAGACACCGGAAAGGGTCATTCATAGAAGAGCAGATAAGATCAGAAGAAGGAAGATATTTTTTGTTAAAGTATTGAAAGTGAATAAAAATGAGGCAAAAATAAGAATCAAAGCAGAGGCAGGAACATATATAAAGGAATTTATTCATGGAGATAATGGAAGAACTCGTCCAAGTGTTTCATCTCTTCTTGGGAAGAAGTGTGATGTGAAGAGATTGATTGTTGAGAGGTTTGAGGAGAATGGAGATAAAAAATAATAAGGAAAAGGTCATTTTAGGAGCAGAGGCTAAGATAGTGCTTTTCAAAGATGTTGTTATCAAAGAAAGAATAAAAAAAGGATATCGACATGAGATATTAGATGAAACTCTGCGTAAAGAGAGAGCAAAGGCAGAAGTAAGAATAATTAAACGACTAAGAGAAATAGGATTAAATGTACCTAAGGTATTAGAGCATAAGGATTTTGTTATCAAAATGGAGCGTATTAAAGGAGTTACATTTGCTGATCTCCAACATTTTCCTGAAAATTTGGTAAAGGAACTTGCATCTTACATTGCTAAGATGCATAATCATGATATAATACATGGTGATTTGACATTAAGGAATATATTATTAGCGCATGATAATAAGATTTATTTTATAGATTTTGGATTGTCTTTTATTTCTTCAAGATATGAGGATAAAGGCACAGATTTATATGTGCTTGAGGAGACATCCCGTACCACTGCTTTTCCATTAGATATATTTTATAAGGAATACTTCTCAAAAGTTCGTAATTCTCACCTTATAAAATCAAGATTAGAGAAAATAAGAAGAAGAAGGAGATATCTTGGTAGTTGAAATTTTTCTTAACTTCGATACTCCTTTGCGTGTTTCTCTTGGAAGATGTCTTAAAACCTCCCATAGATGATCATGTCTTTGTATTTTTCTTTTAAATTTTGTTATTCCCATGTTATATATAACCCATAGATACTTCTCATGTGAATCAGGAACTATCTTTAGGTGTTCTCTACCTACAAAGTGATAGGGAGATCTTCTCACTAACCTATATTTTTTGCCATCTCTTATTAATTGAAGTGTTCCTATATCAGTTTTTATAGCATACATATATAAGGCACCTATAAGTGCATTGTGTTTTGGATTTAAGGCAACCTCTTTCCATGTCTTATTCAGAACACCTTTATGAGAATCTAAGGCAAGAAATAATGGGGTATAGTAATATTTTATGTCCCTCAATAATTTTTTATCAATCCCCTCATCTTTTACTTTTATAAACTCGAAGGTATATGGATTCCTTATATCCACATGTGATAAAGAATCCTTTTCAACATATCTATCCACATAATACTTAGATAGCGCATATAATCTTTTAAGTTCATCAAAAGATTGTTTCTTAATTTGCATTAATCCATATGCTTTTTTGTTGGAAACTATATCATAACGAAAATTGCTCTCTATATATGCTGTCTTTATCAGAAAATTTTCTTTAAATCCAAGTTCCTTTTCAAGCTGTGATAGATATTCTTTGATATTCTCTTTATCACTTATTTCCTTTTCTTCTCTAATTTTGTTGCGATTAAATATCTCATTATAATATTTAAATGTCTCCCATATCTCTGCTTCCTCCTTGCATTTTAGATACTTATCTGTGCATTCCTCAATATCTCCAACAATAAACACTTTATTTGAATTTTTTAAGAACTCTGCTTTTTCATTTAAGCATGAGTTGTATTGAGTTTCACAGTATTCCATAGTAGGATGAGTAGCAATATATTTTTCCCTTTCATTAAACACTTTATTTTTGAGAAATAAGTAACTTCCAAGAGTCATTTGCAGCGCAGCTATTACTGATCCACCCACATACAATAACTTTTTAAATGTTTTCATACTCTCTACCTCATATTGCCACTTAAATATAGTTATATTTAAATATGTTTAATATAATTTTTAGTAAATTTTTTAAATTTAAAGTAATCATTAGAAATTTTCTGCAAAATCTTAGGGGTGAAGGAAGATGAGATTTTGTAAGAAATGCGGTAATTTGTTAACACCTAAAAAAATAAATGGAATAACTGTTTGGTACTGTGAAACTTGCAATATTGAATATAAAGAGGAAAAGGATAACAAAGTGGTTTTGAGTCAAAAAAATGTAGAAAACAAGGAATCGCTGGTTGTAGTAAAGGAAAACAAAGAATCGTTACCTATTACAGAGAAAGAGTGTCCTAAATGCGGATATAATAAGGCATATTGGTGGACTATGCAAACACGTGCAAGCGATGAGCCTGAGACAAGATTTTATAAATGTGTGAGATGCTCATATACATGGAGGGAATATTCTTAATCCCTTTTAAGGATAAGATCAAGCAATAAGCTATATATTTTCTTGATTTCTTTTATTGTTATTGTTTTTGTTAGGAATAAAAATAATAAATACACGAGACCGCTTAAGAATATTAATAGAATTCCTAAACTTATGGTAATATAGGGAACATATAGGTGAATTATTTTGTTTATGGTAATTAGTGATAACACTGAAAAAATGAAAGATAATAAGATTTCCTTGAGAGGGATATAAATTCTCATTATTTTGCGTGATGAATAAATGTGATACATGCTCATTATAGATAATGAAACGAAAGTTGCAATGGCGCTACCTATAAAACCATATATTGGTACCAATAGAAGATTCAATATGAGATTCATTGAAGAGCCAACAAATACAAGGTAGGGAAGATATTTCACTGTCTTTTTTGCCCAGATAATGTTAAAATGCGTATTTCCTATAAATGCTATAATATATGCAAGTGATAGAATTATTAATGGTTTATAAGCATCTCTGTATTCCTTACCGAAAATAGAAGATATAATGTCTTCACCATAGAGAAAATATATTGAGTATATAAACAATAGAAAGATAAGGAAATACTTTAATATATATTTGAGAAGTATCTTGATTTCTTTTTCCTTTTTTTGGTTTAATCTCTCTGTAAGGATTAAAGAAAGCAAGTTCTGTAAGGATGATGTTGATAATTGAATAATCGAGATAAAAGGATTTGTTATGCTATAAATTCCAGTTTGTATAGCACCATGAAAATAATTTATAATTATTATATTTGTTTGATTGAATAGTATTCTTGATATTTTGCTTATTCCTATAGGCAATGAGATGCATATAAGCTCTTTGAGGTCAGAGATTTTCTTTATCACAAACTTTGGGGATGGAATAAATAAGTTATACTTTTTTGTGGTATAGAGAAATATTAATATTGAGAAAAATGTTTCACCTATGAGATAAGAGGTTAAAGCCGCAATTAAATTTTGTAGATTAAAATAATAAAAAAACATGATTAATGTTACAACCTTTATTATACTTACTCCTAGTGGTTTAAGTATGGATGGAAGAAAAATCTTTCTTTTTGATGATAAATACGCTCCTATGCTTCTCAATGGAAACATTACAAAAGCAAAAATTGAGATATATATTAAGATATGCTTTAAATCGATATTCTTATAGATATAAAGTGCAATTAAATCTCCAAATAAAAACACAATGAGAAGAAAGAATATATTTGAGAAAAGGACTGTATAAAATATCATATATAATATCTCTCTTGCCTTTTTTTCACTCTGTTTTTCTCTAAAATATATCAGATTCCTTACAGATTGGCGGGTTAACCAGATTGTTGTTAATGTTCCATAAATAGAAATAAAACCCATCATTAAAGAGAAATACCCATACATCTCAGGACCTTGTTTGGCAATTAAATATATCCAAATATATCCTATCATCTTAGATAGTACATTGGAAAATATTATAGCCGGATAGGAATAAAACAAGAATTTAATATCTTTTAGAAGATCCTTTTTCATAGAACTACTTTCGCTCCTCATATCTATTAGTATAAAATCTTATAATTTTTTAAAGATGAGTTGATTAATGTATTACTTCCTTGGAGATCCAGCTACCTTGCTCCTTCTGCCTCCTTTTCTCTTCTGTTCTTATCAGCAATCGCAAAACTTTCAGGATTGTTTTCATATGCTAAAAGAATTTCCTCTGCAAGTACTTCGCCAGCTGATTTTTTATTAGCATGCCTTTTCATATATGCTCCTACCACAATATTTCTAATTGCTAAATCTACTCTTCTTTGCGGTGAAACAATAACAGGCTCCCTTGCAATAATTCCTCCTTTCTGATAGGTTATGGCTTCCTCTACAGGCGCTGCATTTTCAATTGCTTTAACAAGCACTTGTATTGGATTTTTTTTAGTTTTTTTCTCTATTATCTCAAAAGCTTCAATTAAGTTGTCCATATTTAGCAATGTCTTTCCAACATTTATGCCTGATGTAAGTTTGTGTTTCTTACCTTTATGACCTGCAACAAACATTCTATTCAACAATCTTTCAACAATATTAATTTTTGCTTTACCAAAAGGTATCTTTGCAAGTTTACCGCCAGTTTTTGGATATGCAATAGGATGCAATGAAATGACATTAACTAACCCGGGATCTTCCACTTTAACATCATGAAAACTCCACCTATTGAAAAGCTTTATATTAATCTTACCTGACATGAAGACACCTCTTTAATTCATTATCTACCTCTTTGCTTTCTACCAAGAACAAGCTCCTTTAAAGAGATACCATTAACTTTAACAACTTGATACTTCACACCGGGAATATCTCCTTTTGCACCACCTTGTGCTCCTCCTATTTTTTCTATTATTACTTCATCATGTTCATTAATGTGCTTTATAGCACCATTACCAGGTGCAAACGCTGTAACTCTTATCCCATTCTTTATTAATTGCACTCTTACACATTTTCTCATAGCAGAGTTTGGCTGCTTAGCTTCTACTTGTCTTTTCTCTAACACAATACCTCTTGCTTGCGGAGCTCCCTCTAAAGGATCCGCTTTAATATCCAAACCCAAAACTTTCCTTACATATGATTTCTTATGCCATCTTTTTATCTTGGCTTTTCTGATTAAGTTCCTTGCTGCGAACAACCCTCCTTTTGGAATAACCATCACCCCTTAACATTATTAGTTTCACATCAATTTATAAAATTTTTGTTTTAAGAATAAATCCTTCACATTGCAGCATGCTAACCAACATAAAAAGATTAGCTGCTTCAATGTGCTTTTGTAGTTGGCATGCTTCCTGTTAACCAATATAAAAATTTGGTTAACGAGAAGATATCGCTATTCAGAAGGTTTTGGAGCAAATAACCTTTTACAGCAGGATACCTGCTTCATTGCCTTTTGATATGGCTACATCTCCCGTTAACCATTTTATCTCAAAATAAAATTTGGTTAACGGGAAGCATACATCTTACCAAAGGCTTTATGAATAACCTTACTCACCCTTTCCAATAAATGATATTTGATCTCCCTTTCTTTATCTTTTTTATCATTCCTAAATCCTCTAACTCTGAGAGCATGAGACTTATCTTGGCTTCAGAAAGAGGGATTTTTTTGTTAATCTCTCTTTGTGTGATTCTCTTTTCCTGTTTTAGCAATTCAATGAGTTTGCTCATATATTCATCACTCTCAATAATTCTTTTTCTCTTTATTCTTTTATGTAAATAAAGATATGAGATACATACAAGAGGTGTAACTAAGATTATGAAGATAAATATAGCCGTCCAAATAGAAAGGTGCAATTTACTTTCGTTCTCTTCGTATGAGATATCAAGTGATTCTAAAGGCGCTGAGATATCTTTACTCAGTTTATTCTCTGATGGCATGAGGATAAAATCATAATCCACCTTATCACCATTTTTGACACATAATACATCTGATGACTCATATTTGATGTCCTCTATAAAAGTATATGCTGTTAGATTGTAACATCCTGTTGAGAGATTGAGATAATAATATCCATTTGTGATTACTATCCTCATTTTTGGTGAGGTGTTTATTTCCATAACCACATTGTTTATCCTCTCAAAGGTATTGAAATTATAAAATGAGCCTTTTATCACTGCAGTAGTATCGCTTTCCTCACCATATGTTAAACAACACAAAAGAACCAATACAATAGCGATGCTGCATATATGTGATAGAGCCACTCCTCTTTCGCTACTCATAAAGAATTATTATGTTATCAAAAATATTTATAAAATTAATGATATACTTTTAAAATGTTAGCTGCTGTAATGAGGTTTGGTAGATAGCTAAAAAAGATGGTTAATGAGAAGATATCACATTCGCAACCATATTTTAGCATGCTAACCCTAATTTTAAAGGTTAGCTGCTTCTTAACCGCTTTAAAAGGTTAGCCACTGTGAGATGTGGTTTGATAAGGTATGTTTCCCGTTAACCATAGTATCAAGATAAAATTTGGTTAACGGGAAAATATCGCTATTCACTCAGGTTTGCAGCATGCTAACCAACATGAAAAGATTAGCTGCTCCAATGTGCTTTTGTAGTTGGCATGTTTCCTGTTAACCAAGTAATAGAAATTTGGTTAACGGGAAGAGTACATCTTACCAAAGAGGTTCATAGCATGCTAATCAAAGTTAAAAGGTTACCTGCTTCATTGCTTTTTGATATGGCACATCTTCCGTTAACCATTTTATTTCAAAATAAAATTTAGTTAACAGCAAGATATCGCTTTTCCAAGGCACATTTCAGCATGCTATTCTCTTAAAAGGGTTAGCTGCTCTAATGTAGTTTTTGATGAGGTATGCTTTTCCTTAACCAGTTATCATTAAAGAGATTTAAGGGTTATCAGCTCAAAGATGTCTTTTATCATGCTATTTTTTGTTAACCATGGAGAATCTCTTTTTAGGATAGGGCACTATGGGCCGGCCCGGATTTGAACCGGGGACCTTCGCCACGTCAAGGCGACGTCATAACCAGACTAGACCACCGGCCCAATGCCCACGGG
>Ga0190367_1000728_pt1 | contig 21873 bp, 14 predicted proteins | sample 4872181011_MG_FD_171838 | JGI IMG/M metagenome (GOLD analysis project Ga0190367, IMG submission 171838) | Hydrothermal vent microbial mat bacterial communities from Southern Trench, Guaymas Basin, Mexico - 4872-18-10-11_MG | ecosystem: Environmental > Aquatic > Marine > Hydrothermal vents >...
CACTTAGAAAATTGGGATTCCCAATAGCTCTATGGGAGTATTGCGAACAGCTCGATCTAGAGCTGAAGAGGACAAGGAAATACTATAGACAGCTCATCACCAATCTAGGGATAAAAGTACCTCCGATAGATCCAGAGGAACTAATAAGAGTAAAGGCAGGGCCTCTAGGTATGAGTGAAAATGCAGTGGGAAAGGCTATAGTTTACCTGGAGACTATGAGGAAATCTATTAGGAGAGGAGTAAGTCCATACACAATAGCAGCTACAGCAGTATACCTCACACTTAAAGATGAAGGAGCAACACAGGAGAAGATAGCCAAGGTCTTCGGTATAACTCCCGTCAGCATAAGAAATCTATTAAAGAATATTTTACAATAAAACTCGGCTATTAGTCTCTATCCTCTTATTAATGTCGTGTAGTTATAATAGCTTTGGAATACCTTATTTTTATAGTGTGAACATCGATTAATTTTTCTCAGCGACCAGGAATTTCCCTGAAAATTATTCAGTGAAGATCCCACGTGCACCCCCAAGTTAACTAGGAATTGATTGTTGATACATAATACTTAACTATTAGCTACTTATTATATCACATATCATATTTTAAGCGCCCCTACTGCATCATTAATCTAATCATCGCCTTATAAGATCCCCAAGTACGCTTAGGCAACTCTATGTAAAGAACACTCTTGTTCAGGAACTATCACCTAATCTTTATGGATTTAAGTATTGATAAATGTATATATACAAGAGAGTTACACTTTTCGCATCTTAGTCGTATTTATGTAATCTTACCTCCTTCACAACGCAGGAGTTAGGTGGTAGATAAACTTTGGTTACACCTATCACAGAGCTGTGACCATAAGAGTGCCTAACTATAACTATGTACTCCTTACCGCCATTAAGTTGAACACTAAAATTACCTCGCTCATCCGTATGACCTGAGGCTACTAGGGGATCATACATATTCTTTAGAGCGAAGACTTCTACAACAGCGTGAACAGCAGGTGTATCATCAAGAGGATTTGTAGTAATATCTATGATAGCCTTAATTACTAGTGTGGATGAGTTAAAGCCATGCTCTCTTAGCACATTTAGACCAGTACTTTCCACTACTATCCTAGAGACATATTCATCTAATCCTAACTTGTACCTTAGGTATAGAGCATAGTGCTTTGCTCTCACAGGGTAGTCTGATGTCGTGTAGGATACATCAAATACATACCATTCTCCCTTAAAATAAACCTCTGGAAGAGAATGATCAACACCTTCAAAGAGTATTTTTCTAGTCTGTAACCTAGCTACATCTTTAAGTAGAGTGACCACAGCTGTCGCGAACTCTCCACAACCCCCCATTCTCTGTACGACTATGAGTTTGCCCATACCACCAGTCCAACGGTAGAGCGATAATATTGGAGACAAGAAAGGAGGAATTCTACTGGGTATAAATACATTAAGACCATAAGTTCCTTTAAACTCCTGCTTTAAGGCTAGTGTAATATTCCAAGCAGCATCAAGTAATCTTTCTTTCCCATAGGATTTCAGATGTGATAAGAATAATCTCCTGTAGCTATTTCTTATCATTACATACTCGGCCTCGATATATACCACTAGTGATAACGATAAAACCAGCCAGAAAATCAAGGGAGCTAAAAATAATCCCCTCAATACAGCATCTAACCTAGATAGGTTTTTAGCCCTCATTAACCTCTTTAGCCCTTTCAGCTTTTTCAATATAAAGCCCAGCAGAGCTAATGCAGCAATAAGTGTGCTCCAAAAATGTAGGGATGCATACCTCGATAGAGAGAGGAGTATATAAGCTATACGAATGGTAATATATAATGGAACTAGAGCGAGTAGTACAAATATTAATTGTAGTATTACTTTTCCTAATTCTTCAAATTTTTCACATGTAGATTGAATCATTTGCCTTACCCTCCAATATCACCTATTTCTCAATTTATTAATACCTCTAATCCCTTATAAGAAGGAAATTTTAGTATTGCTTTATATCTATCTCTAACGAAGAGTTGAATCTCGTTATACACTTGAACTCTAGTGGCTGAAAGTGCTCCTGTAGGTGTCTCTATACTCTTTGTATTTTGTATATTAATACGTAGCCTATGTATAAGCCGCAGCTTCGAAAAGCTTAGAGAAGAAGCCTATTTTGAGCCCTATAGTTATAGTCCTTAAAGTGAAGTTATGGAAGAGCATCGTATCATGCTTGAAAACTCAGGACTAATAAGTGGTACTGACCTAACAGAAAAAGGACGCTAGTTAACCAAAAACCTCTGGAAGAGAACGGACAAACGTACTCAATCTGCATGAAGAACTCGTACAGAGCCTTGATCTTAGAATTCTCCATGTAGCGCCTGTGATCGCCTATTGCTCGCTCCTCTACTCATAAATTATGGTTTCCGATGGAGAGAGCTAAAAGTTTGAAAACACTATTAGAGACGTGATCAGAAAGCGCAGTCCCTATCAAAACTACATAACATCGCTTCCTGTAGCTAAGGCGTAGAGCATCTCTGGTCTTTCCGTATGCACGGGGATTACTTTCTTCGGTTGAATAATGTCTAGAATAGTCTTCAGCTCGTAAGGATAGTAGTGTCCTGAGGCTCTGATCCTGTATGGCTGTAGATCGAAAAGCTGAAGCCATCTAACGATTACATCGTACTCTACAAGCTCCTCGCCCGGAGGCTCCGGTTCACTTATTATCGCTGCTAGATCCGTTAGCCTGCCTCCATAATTCCTGACAGAGCGGATGATGTCTACGATATCGTAGTAGGATGTCAGGAGGAGGAACTTGTCCTCAAGTGCCTCTTCAAGTAGCACAGTTTCGAAGCCTACTAGTGCACTGACAAAATCGCTTATGGCTCTTATTTGCCCCCCTTCACTGAACCCGACAGTGTTCAACACAGTGGCGAGCCTCTCAGAGGCTACGAAAGGCCTGAACCTATGCTCTACTGCAGTTCTAACTAGCGCGCCAACGAACTCTAGGTCCAAATAGTGAGTAGTGGCTACGACTCCTCTCACGCTGCTCATGACCTTGCTTATGATCCGAGAACAGTCAGACGGCGCTATAGGCACCCTGCTGAAGCCAAAGTTCGTTCCCTCAATTATTAGCACGTCTACTCTGACGTCCCTGTTGTCTTCTAAGTAATCTAGCATGCCCTCGCCGCCCCCTACTCTGACGAACTCCTCGCGGTCTAGGAAGCTCTCAACTCTAAAGTCCCCAGTATAGAGTACTGTCTCATCGCTTCCAAAGTACAAGTAGGCGAAGGAAGGGAAAGCGCTGTGAGAAACTGGTATCGGCATTACATTATTCCTGTCCAATTGCAGAGGATACACGCCCTCTACCTTGACGTAATATCTCCTCGGGACCAATGACAACCAAGAGGGGGAACTCTCCCACCTCTTTTCCATTTCCTCATAGATACTCTCACTCGGCAAGTGTACTGTTAGCTCCCTTGGTATGTTGCTGAGTAGGCCGAGGTGATCGAAGTGTAGGTGGGTTATGTAGATATCGCTCACGCCGTCGTACCAGTCTTCCTTAGGAAGGATCTCTAGATCTCTCATCTCGCCAATCCCTGATGGAGTGACTAGCCTAGAATAGTACCTCTTGAAAAGGTCGAACCTCATACCATGATCAAACACTATCCTCTTATCGCCGTCAGTTATCCTAATAAAGTTGCCTCCTATGGACTTCGAGCCAGAGAGCACTTCTATCTTAACCATCGACTCCACCACCAGCAAGCTCGTCCGGCTCGCGTCTAGGCGTGAGTATGTATCTCCTCTCTTTAATCTCGATAATCTTTACGTTCATGCTTGTTAAAGGATCTCTGAAGCATGCGAGTTTAGGCCTGCCTGTGCCTATATCGTAGACTATGTAGACCCAGTACCTGTTCCTCTCCCTCTCAGCTATCTTCCACTCGTCCTCGGTAAGCTCAGCGTAGACCTCGCCCCCCTCGTGACCCTTGACCTCTATCAGCCTCACCTCTCCCGTCCTAAGGTCTACGCTCCTTATATCGTACGACTTCTCTTTGGAAACATCCTGAGGTATCCTGCCGCACTTCTCCTCGTACTGCATAGCTATCTTCATACCCTCGGCCTCCACGGCTTTTCTCTTCTCCTCCGGTATGCTCTTGAAATCGATGCTAGAACGCCTAACAGATATCACTATGCCGAGAAGGCTGTCCTGATTGACCTTTATATCTAAATCCTTGAGCCTCATCCATGTATGTTCCCTGTTTCTCATGTTTCTGCGCACGAGGATACTTACATAGTTCTCTACAGGCATCAATAACTCGGCCATTGAGCTCTTTACTTTCTCAACAAGGACGCTCAGCTCTAGTAAGCCCAGCTTTGGCCTAACGAAATGCTCGGTCGGCGTGCCTATTGCGTTATTGAGGCTCTCTGCTAGGAACTCAAGCAGCCTATGCCCCCTCAAAACTTCTTTAGTTGCCAAGCTTATGGCGACTGGCTCTTTATACAGTACTTGGCCAGTACCCCTCTCCTTAACGTACACATTGAGGATCAGTGTTACTTTCTCCTCGTCCCCATAGGTGAGGATTACTGGGATAATCGCATGCTTCCAGGCGCTCTTAACTTTGAGTATCTCGAAGAGTTCTCTAGCATCGTTGCACTGCCTTGGAGCGCCAACACCCAAGTCTACCTTAATGGCGCTACCCAAGTCTCGTACCTTTAAACCTAGAATCTCGGCCGATGCTTCTAGGAGCCTGTAGAGCGCCCTAAATAGTTTTTCGTGATTATCGAAACCTAAGCATCCAGTGACTTTCTCGACGTCCTCTCTCGATCGCGGCCTGGGATACACACGCTTCTCTCTGAGCTCTTTCTCAAGCTCAGTCCTAGCTCTCAGAATGGACTCGATTATCCTCTTGAGCTCGTACTTCCCAGTAAGGTATGCACTTATAAGCCTGTGCTCTGTGACCTTAATCCACCCTTTCTTCTTGCCACGCCGACTCACCTGTTGGTATACGGGAACTTCACTCCATCCCAGCGGATCGGCAACGTAAACTTCTTGACCAACTAGGGGTCTAACCTCGCCAGAGGCCCGCTTGATGTTGAGGAGCTTCTCGTAGACTATCTCGAGGGCATCTAAGTCCACCCTAGATCCTAGGAAGAAGGTATAGATCTCTACCTCCTTTTTCTGGCCTAGCCTCCAAACTCTCCCAATTCTCTGCTCTAGCTTCGTTACTGACCAGGGAACCTCGTAGTTGACAAGTATGTTCGCCACTTGAAGGTTTAGTCCTTCGGCAGCTACGTCGGTCGCTAACATTATCCTGACTCTGGCATCTCTCTCAAAGCTCTCCTTGACTTTTTTGAAGAGTTGGTAATTCCTGGCTTCAGTTGCACTCAGCTTAACTATGCTACTCTTCCACTTGGGGTGTCTTCTTACTATCGAGTCGTAGATGTAGTTGAGTGTATCCCTATACTCCGTGAAAACTATAACCTTGTCGTTAGAGTTCTCCATAATGTCCTCTAGCAACTGGATTAGAGAATTCAGCTTACTGTCCCCCTCCTCGGCTATCTTCTTGGCCAGCTTGACTAGTGCACCAACTTCGGCAACGTCTCTGTCGGTCAGGAGTGGAGAGACCTTCTCGACGAAGTCCTGGAGTACGTCATCCACGTCGGCTTCTGCCTCAACCTCCTCTACGTCTTCATATCCAGCCCCGAAAATAGTGTCTGACAACTTAGCAGCCATCCCGTCAGCCTGTTTAAGTTCTTCTTCGGATAAGGATCTTTTTAGTAGCATTCTCTCGAAGGTGCTCAGAGCGGCTGCGGGGCTTGACGATGCCCTCTTAAAGGCTATGACCGTGAGCAGGCCTAGAGCCCTCATCCCCCTGCCGGTTCTCTCCATGCTCTCTCTCACCTTATCCCTTAGGAACCTCACCAGCCTCTCGCTAAAATCCCTCTCGTACTGTGTGGCTCCTATGACGACAGCGTAGAAATTACAACGTGGAAATACTTCTCTGCCCTCGTAGACTTTATTAATGTCCTCTTTGCTCCTCCTGAAGACTAAAGTACCGTGAGTCAGTAAGTAGAACGGCACCGAGTCTAGAACAGTTTCGCTACCAGTCAGGAACGAGTCCAAGAGTTTAAGTCTAGCTATGTAATCCCTTGGGTCACCCCTGTGCGGAGTCGCCGAGAGAAAGAGCACATGACGCGAGGGATAAGCCTCAACTAGCCTCTTGCCGAGCTGCTTAAACCTTTCGGTCCCCATGCCCAGTCTATGAGCCTCATCAACTACAATTAAATCCCAAGGAACCCTCTCAAGCTTTTTTATGTACTCCCTTTTCTTAGCCAGATCCATAGAGGCCAGATAGTAGCCCTCAGGGAATCCCTTCCTAACCAAGGAATCTATAGTATCCCTTTCTATCTGGAAAATTTTAACAGGAGGCACGCCCATTCGCTCGATCTCACTCCTCCACTGGTTTATTAGTATTCTAGGTAGGAGTAGCAATATCCTCTTTACCTCCCCCAGCTTCTCGAGGTACCTTATAACAAGCAGTGCCGTTATCGTCTTCCCTAAGCCTATCTCATCTGCAATGAGAACTCTAACCGGCCTCCTCAGGCAAAGCCTAGCAACAACCTCATACTGGTGTAAAAACGGTCTAGGCGGGTTATAGTAACTCGTACCTAAATACGGCGCTAGAAAAGGGTGATGCTCTAACTGCTCCAAGACGTTCGATATCAGAGTCCTGGCAGCATCGGCGTAGTTCATGGTACCCTTCCCTAAATACCAAATAGCTCCTTAAATGATCTAGAGACCCTGTATAGAGGCCTGTATTTCTTATACTCCCAGAAAGTCTCCCTGAACTTAGCTGCCCAGTATTGTGCGTCGTAACTGTTCACTTTATCTATGATCTCCAATAGCAACGCTATCTTACGAGGAGATCTAATTGTAGACCTGACAGCTGCATATATTGTGAGGAGGTTATAAACGTCCATATCCGGTATGAATACCTTTCCCTCCTTGAAGATACAGCCAAACTTCTTCACGACAGCCTTAAACTCTTCAGGGAAGACTCTAGCTTTTAGATCTAAGCCCCCCTTACCGCCCTCTATCTCGGCCGGAGTAGCGTGAAGGAACTCAGCGATGTAGACTTCTTTGCTAGCCCTAATGCCCTTTCTTCTTCCCGCTACCTTCTTCCTTAGCTTTATGAGGAAGAGCGTCTCGATCTCGCCTTCAGTGGTGGACATAGCGAACCCCTACTTCCTGGGAACAGCTAACTTGAATCTAGCTTTTCCACTCAATATCTTAAGGATGTAGACTCTCGTAACGTCTAGCTCTACCTCTTCCGAGAGCCTTATCGAGCCACTAAACGCTACTTTGTCCCGCAGACCTAACTCGTCTATGCCCTCTACCACTTTGCCCAGCAGTCTCCTGGCAATAATTAATTCGACTCCTTTAGCGTTAAAGGAGACCCGGTCGCCGATGCTCACATTGATATCAGCAGTAGCGGGGACGCCTAGCCTCTCTGTAGCGTCGTAAGCTAGATTAAAGCCCTCGAAGTCCTTTGGCACTATCTCTATTAGTCTGACTCCGATATGCTCATCACCTATTTCCTCCACTTCGATTATTTCCTCTTTTGCCTTTACCTTAAGCCTTAACATGGCTCTGACGATTTTACCGCTAGCATCTGCCCCTTCTATCTCCAGCTTGTACTCGCCAGATTCCTGCGGTGCTGTGAAGCTCCAAGTGGCGTCGTACTCTGGCATGCCTTTGGAGGGCTCGACTATGCCCTCGCTAACCCTCAACTCGACCTCTCCAGCGTAGACGCCTATGGGTACTACGGTTACTTTGATATTTACGCGGCTTCCAGGATCGGCTTCTACTAAGCTTCTGTCTAGCCTCAAGTAGAAGTCTTCCTCGATCAACTTCTCCTCTTTGAGAATGATGCCGCTCTTCAGCACCTTCTCGTAGTCTTTCATCTCCACAAGGTCTTTCAGGTAAATCCTCTGTCCCGCGACATCCACAATATACCTTACTATTTTCAAGCCCTTCTCAGTCCTAAATTCTCCCTCTTCCTCGAGCAGAGTCTTCGCGAACTCTCCAGCGGCTAGCTTGAAAGGCAGTATTTCGTCGTAGTCGCCTATAACGCTGGGCTCCTCTGCTCCGCTCTCGCCTATTCTCTTCCAGTATAGCTTGCTGTCGTGTTTGATCCCTATGTCGAGGCGCCTAAGACCGTCTCTAATGCAACCTACCAGCATGTTCCTAGTGAGCATCGGAGCTGCCGGGTTGGTTAGGAAGTATTCGTAGACCTGCCTGAACTCTATGGATTTATCTCCATTCACGAGATCCCTGCCGTATCTGCTCTTGAGGAACTCCACCACGTCGGTGAAGGTCAAGTTCTCCTTGAACTTATTGGCCTCTGGCCTAGTTAGAGCAGCTTCCACCTGTGTGGCTATCGAGGAGCCCGGTACCGCGTCTACGAAGCCTACACCCTTATCTGTTGGGAATGCTACTCTGGTTAGCAGGCTAAGTAAGCCTCTCTGCGCCGACTCCCGGTTATCATTTATGTATCTCTTAAGCCTTTTCTCCTGAACTTTTCTGATGTCCTTATCGGCATAGTACTGCTCCAACTCCCTCAAGACTACTTCCGCTCCCTTGTACTTGGCCACGAACTTCAGTACTTCCTGCTCGAAGTCTCTGTTCGGATCCGCATAGACCACAACAACCGTATTCTTGAAGTTCCTAGACCTATCGCCGTAATTAAGCACAACTTTCTTAACCTCCTCCTCATTCACTCCCGGCTTCGCGAAGACTACTAGCTTTACGGAGCTGTCGTCCTTAACCAGTAGTGATGGATCCTCGAAGTCGCCATATCCTACGACAATACAATTGTTCTTGTTGAATAACCTCACTGGAACCTCCGCTCTCCCTCCGCGCCCGGTGGCCGAGGGGAATAAGATACCCTCAGCTAGTTTCTTAACCTCGGCGTATAGCTCTATTCTCCTAGCTCGGAGGAGTTCCTCGCCCCTTTTCTCGGCGTACTCGATAGCTGAGGGGTAGAGTGTGAACCAGTACCTCTCCCCATCGGTCTGCAAGAAGACGAGGTTTTGCTCCATCTCTGCTAGGACGTCTCTTATGTCAGCTGGCTGTAGCTTGTAGTTGGCAAAGAATCCTGGCTCGTACGTCGCCAGGGCTACTTCGTACAGCGTCGGGAAGGGCTTGATGGCCTCCTTAAAAGCCTCGTAGGTGTAGGTCTTGAGGAAAACGAATGTAGCCATATTGAGGGCGAGCTCGGGCCTGCTGCACTTCTTGACGTTGCCCAGGGCGCCAAGAGACGATACCAGATCCTTGTTTAAGATGTGGTCGAATGCTCTATAGCTCTGTGTGATAACGTAGCTCCTGATATCAGGATTCTTAAGGTCTATGTGCCAAGGCATGATAAATTCGGGGTTTTCGCTGCTCCTCCAGAGCCCTCTTACCACCTTCCTGGTGATCTTTATGGCGTCCCTGGTCTTCTGCAGATCCTTGCTCCTGGAGATGAACTCGTAGAGAGTCTCGACGTACTTAGGGTGGAACGGGTAAGTATCCCTTATGCCCAGCCTCCTACCGGTCTCCTCTATTATGAAGTCCCAGTAGCTCTCGTCGCCGAACAGATCCTTATACTGGCTGTAGACTGAGTAGAGTTCTGTCTGCACACTCTCCGGTACGAACTCGAAGATCCTTTTCCTAAGGAGCTGAGCAATGTCGTCTACTGTGACAGGAGTTATGCGTCTCGCAGCCACCCTGGAGAGAGCTCTGTAGACCTTCTGCGCATCCTCCCTGTACGCCTCCTCCGCTAGGAGTATTTCGTAGCCCTCTTCCCTCTTGAGCTCCACTGGTACGGCTGCGACCAGAGCGGTGTTCGTGTCCTCGACCGCCTTGGCCAGGTTCTCGAGGAATGTTACGACTCTCTCGCCGTAAGTCCTTAGGAGCCCTGCCCTCCTCATATTGAATATGTACTTTACCACCTCGTCTACGAGGATCAGTACCTTCTGCCCTCTGAGGAGGGATCTTATCTTCTGGGGGCTAGGCGGGGGCGAGTCCTCGCTATCTAATGTCTCTATCTCGCTGTACCTCCCAAGCCTATAGGCGAGCATGCCCCAGATAGTTTTTATAGTGAAGCCGTCAACCTCGTAGGACATCTTTGGGTGGGGTACTAGTTTCTCGCTATCCGCATCCAGGACAATTACCTTGACTCCTCCCAGCTCGGCGACTTTTCCGGCCAGCTCCTTATCGAGTATGGCCAGCTCCTCCGGCGAGTTGAAGGCGTGATATAACGCAAGCAGGGTGTGAGTCTTGCCTCCACCGAAGAGAGAAGTCAGTATGAGCACTCTATTGCCCTCGCCCTTAATCGCCTTCACAGAACTCTCAATAGCATCCTTCATGGAGCTGGTCAGGTACGTTCTCCTGAAGAACTCCCTAGCGTCGCCGTAGATAGGGGGAGCCTCTCCCAGCACTACCTCCCAAAGCGAGGGAGCGGCCTTTTCATCGTACTCAGGCTTTAAAACGTCCTCCCAGACCTTAACGTGTTTCTTAAAGCCCATCCAGCATCACCTCCCCAAAAACTCCAAAACTGAGGGCCCGAGTCTCTCAACGACACGGGAGCACAAAGTCTTTTCGACATCTTTCTCTGGCAAGACTCTAGCGAAAATTCTGGCCATAGCTAAAGCTTCTTCCACATACGATGGGTACTTAGCCCTGAGATCTTCAAGCCGCTTCCTGAACTCTTCGAGAGGTAGGGTGAGAGCATAGTACTCTAGTACGTGAAGAGCATCCACTGAGCATCTTAACTTAGGCTCTACCATGTCAAGCCCTCTGCGCGCCAAAAACTCTTCCAGTTCAGTCTTGTTTAAGCTCTGTGGCTCTAACAAAGTAAGCGCTATGCCTCTAGTCTCTTCTCCGCCGCCTTTGGTGAAAATTCTATATCTGCCTACTATCTCGTTTAGGTCTGCGCCAGTACCTATAGACAGCATTACGGCGTCGTTGCTCGTAAGATGTTTTCTCTTAGCTCCTTTCATTATAACCTTAACGAGGACGTAGAGAATAGCGGAGGAGCTTTTAACTTCCTCTGACACTCTACCAACTCTAGCAACTGCTCTGATTATCCCCTTCATAGTTGCCGGATAGACGTACTTATCGACTAAGGCGTCTACATTAACTCTGCCAACGTCCCTAACTTCCTTATATCGAGTCGCCGCAGCTAGAGTCGCAGCCAACGTGCCGATTATTAAATCCCTACCGATAAAACCTCTGGAGAATAACTCAGTAGCTCTTATGCTCGCCTCCTCAACCATTAGGGAGTATAATTCGCCTACGCTAATCGAGCCTTCTACGCCCTTCCTCCAGACAGCTATAATACTGGTATCGAGGGCAAGCTTTCCTCTTGCAGTGACCCTTTGTGCCGACTCTGTAGCTATTGGAAAAGCGTTAGTAATCTTGAGACCTGCCACCTCCCAGCCAGCCTTAAGCAGAGCCTTCCAGGCGTTAGGATCCGTGTGTGCATAGTAGGTCACTAATAGTCCATCATCCTTAAGCTTTGACGACATTACTAAGAAGGACAAGTTAAGTAAGTTCTGAAAATGCTTTAATCCATCTTCCATCGTAGCGTTAGGACCCAATCTAGGTGGGTTTAGACCAACCTCTCTCTTAGCATACTCCTCCCACTGAGTCCTAACTTCGACCCACCTATTGCCTACTTTCTTGAAGAAAGCCTCTGGTAAGAACCTTGGGATTAGACACTGGTTCTCTACGTCGCTCAAAGCTCTCTTAAGCCAGACGTAGTAAAAGTCGCTAAGCTCAGCATAAGGCACATCATCGTAATAAGGCGGGTCAGTAACTATGAGATCAAAGCTTTCCTTAGGATTAAGCTTAGCTAATATAGTGGCATCATCAAGCAAAACACTAGCCTTCTGCTCACCAGATCTTCTATCATCACTAAATAAAACGCTACTAGAACTACCAGAAACAGCAGAAGCAAGGTATGATAAGCTATTGATAATATTTTGTAGGTTCCTAGACCATGTACCAGTAAATGGAGCGAAAGGCGACGAATCACTCCAATTCCATACCATAGCAATCCCTCTAAATGATATAGTATGACCTGGGATTAATGATGGGTTCCAGACAGATCCAAGACAACTATAATCATGATATTTATTTAATGCCATTGCTAGGTATGTTGTTACTACTCCTGCATACTTGTATGCCTCTTCCTTGCTCCATCCTTTCCTCAGCTTCTCCTCCTCAACTCTCCTACCAGCCTCACGAATCAGCTTAACAAGCTTGATTAGAGTTAGGAGTTGCCTTGGGTTGAATAACTTATACCACTTGGTCATACCGTATTTAATAATAAATAGATAGCCGCCAATAGCCTTCGTTCCGTAAGGTGCTACGGGCTCTGTTGGTATGTCTGGGTCTTTTTGTTCAAATAGTTTAAATAGCTCCTTTTTAGCTAATTCTATTTTTGCTTGATCGGCGTCTGTACAGGTTTCGAATGCTAGATCCCTTTTCAGGATTTTTACTTTAATTAAAAGCCTGGGCCTTGCTAGATTGACCTCTTCATCATAATATTTAGTTAGGGCGTACTTTATATACCATATAAGTTTTTCTTTGGTTTGTTTGGGAACATTGTCTCTTGTGCTATAATGTCTTCCTGTATTGGGATCTATGTATCTTATAATGTTGCCGCAGCTGAGACAGACTGCTTGTTCTACTCTGGCCTTTATATTGGGCTTGGGAACAGAAAATGTTCTTCCACTCAGGAGTATTACCCTTCCGCTTCTGGTATCTACTTTGATTCCTTTAGGAAGCTTGTTGACTTTTAGCTCCCTGTTTAAGTCGACTATTTCTATCGCGATACTGCCGTCTTTGTTTTTCCTAGGTTTCATCCAGGCTAGCCTTTTGTACTTTCCGCTAGAGTCTTTGACCCTGGCTAGCCACCAGTTGCCCACTATAGGTGTCCACTTACCGCAGTGAGGGCATTTTATCTCCCAAGTTCCTATGTAGACTGCTACGTCCGGCTCGTAGAGCTGCTGTATCAGTGGGTCCTTGCGTAGTTGTTCAGTTATCCAGTTACCCCACTTTTCTACGTCTTTAACTAGCTGCTCCCCGTATTTTAGGGGATATTCTAAAACTGCCTTGAGGAATATGTAGGCTGTGGGCAGCAGTTCGACAGCAGTTGCACTAAGGCCTAGTCTCAGCGCTTCTAGGGGTATTGAGCCAAAGCCTGCGAAAGGGTCTAGAAGCTTCTTTCCTTCGAAGTACTTTCGCCACTCCGGCGGTATTGTTGGGTTGTACCTATGGGCTACTTTTTGGTTGAGTTTCAGGTTGGAGATGAACCCCTCAGGGTTTATGTCGTCAGGAAGTAGTGCTGCGGCTATTACTGCTCTGGCTGATGCCAGCGGTTTACGGGTCCACCAGAAGACCATCTCCCAGGGTGGCGGTCTGCCGCCACCCTGCTTCTCCTTCGCTGACGCCTCGTTTACCTCGTTTATGGGGAAGTTTACGGTTTCTATGAACGCCTTTCCCATCACCATCACCTGAAAGAGGCTTTCCTAACGTATATCTTGCCATCACTGAATACCCACTCTATCTCGTCCCCCTCCTTGACCTCGAGGAACTTCCTAGCCTCCTCGGGGACCGTAGTCCTGTTATATCTACCTATTTTGGTCTTACTTAGAACTACCTCTTTTGGCATTTTGACTATACACCTCACTATAGTTATCGCTAAAGACAAATATTACAGTAACGCTATATAAATCTCGGGAGATCTTGGTGAGATATTGGATAGTATGCGTCTCCGAGGAGAACTGGAACGTGGTAAAGGAAAGCAACATATACGGAGCGCCGGAGTCCCAGCGCTTTAAAGGTCCTAAAGAGCTGATCAGGCCCGGAGACGTCCTTATCCTCTATGTGAAGAAGACGGGTTCCAAAAGACTCGGCGGGAAGTTCGTAGGGGCCTTCAAGGTAACCTCGACCTGGTACAAGGAAGATAAGCCTCTATGGCCCGACGAAGTGCGTGAGGGTAAGGTTAAATACCCGTGGAGAGCTAGACTTGAGCCGATAAAGCTGGGGCTAGCCGACTTTGAAAAGCTCGTACCAGAGCTCACCTTTATAGTGAAAAAGGAGAGAGCTGCAGCCTACCTCGTAGGCACGCCAGCCAACCTCAGGAGACCTATACCCGATGAGGATGCACAGATTATAATAAATGCTCTTAGATAACTCCTGAGGGATTTAGTATGTCTGAAAAAGCATTTGAAGCCGAAATTGTGAATGTAGCAGATCTACTTCAGCGTAGAAATATATTCTTTGAAGTCCCCGAGTTTCAGAGGCCTTATAGTTGGGATGATGAGCAAATAGAGCAGTTCTGGGATGATATTTATTCAGCATGGAAGGATGGAAGAAGGTCGTATTTCTTTGGACCTATGATATTTGCTAAGAGAGAAGAAAGCCTTGGATATAAATACGTGATTATTGACGGGCAACAAAGATTGACAACCTTATTGATTCTCTTATGTGTTGTACGTGACCTATTCTTAGAGAGTAAGAACAAATCATTTGACTCAATGTTTAATGAACGCATCACGGCATGTATAAGCTACTTTGGACGCTTTAAATTAAAACTTCAACCTGAACACCACTCAAAATTTGAAAATACTATATTGAAAGGTATAGAGTTCCCCGAAATAAAAAGAAGGAGTAATCTACTTAAGTTGCGTCAAGAGAACAGGTACTTATATGTTGCCAACTTCTTTAAGGAAAAGCTACTTGAACTCTATAAGTCGGATAAGCCTAAAGCTGTTAAGGAGTTCATAGAATATGTACTAGATAACGTGGAGATTGTAGAAATACGGACTAAGGAATTACCCGAAGCTATAAGAATATTTCAAGTAGTGAACACAAGAGGTCTTGATCTCTCACCTGCAGATATTATTAAAGCTAATTTATATAGTGAGACTCCCGAAGATCGTAAAAGGGAGTTTAAGTCCTTATGGCAGAGAATAGAGGAAGCAGCAACAGAACAGAATCGTAGTTTAACGGCGCTCTTCACGTACTATGTATACTATCATCTAGCACCCAACAGACCTAAAAGGGCTACACAGGATGTAATGAACGATATATTCGAGAAGTACAGAAAAGCGGGTTATACGACAACAAACTTGCTCTATGATGTAAAGGATTTTGTTGAATCAATTAACTTCATAGAAAATCTGCAAAATAATACTATAATTACTATGAAGTACCTGCCTAATGAGACCTACTGGTTAACTATATTGGCTTCAGCTAAAAAGGAGGACTATAAAGACTTTAAGGAGTTAGTTGGAGAAATACGAAGACTCTTCTATTTATACTGGATTGCTGGCTACACGTCACAGAAGATCAGACAACTCTCTCTTAATGTAATTAATATGATTAAATCTAGAAAAACTATAGATGATATTAAAAAGACCATAGAAGATAAGCTCGAAGAAGATGATGTTTACAGGCTTGTGGTCGAAAATCTTAATGGCGAGGTATATGGTCAACGATGGCTTAAACCCCTTCTTCTAATTATCGAGTATGAACACAGTGAACCCGTGAAGACTGTGTACGTAGATTTAAAAAGAGTACATATTGAGCACGTATTACCTCAGAAGTGGAAGGACAATGAGTACTGGAAGGCAAGTTGGACAGAGAACGAAGCTAGGAAGTGGCTTAATAGGCTAGGTAATCTTACACTATTATATAGTAAAATAAATGAAAAGATAAGAAATGCCTCATTCATAGAGAAACAGGATTACTATAAGGGTCTTGAGGAAGAAGCCCCTACCAGCTTTACAATAACACGTAAATTATTCGAATTCAATGACTGGACACCTGAAGAAGTCGCAGAGAGACATAAATGGATGATTAGAGAGGTATCAAGAATTTTAAATATTCCTACGAAGCATCTTAAGTTTTAACAAAATCGAATCAGAGAGGTATGGGTAGTGCGGACGATGCATGCAAAATAGTCAAGCGAGTACAAGTAGTCTTTATAGGCTACTTACTTGTACTCGCTTCGCTGAGCATATAAAAAGATTAAGAGGGATATTATTCCAAGATAGCTATATACGAACCAGAGCCAAAAGGTGGTGCGATTGACAGGGCGATAACAGACTATAATTACCAATTCCTACTTATCAATACTGCCACAAAGATCATAGATGGCCGAAGAGGTATGCTAGATAGTCTAGTTAATAAAATTTACTTTAAAGCTATACTGAAAATAATAATGCACTATGGATCTAACAGACTTAAAATTTGAACTATACTCTGTCATTAAACGTTTAATGACAGAGTTTTCTATGGTAGCGAATACACCTTCTGGATTTTACATAGTTTTTAACAACGACACAGCACTACTTGCTTCCTCAGACCTTCACTTACAATGGAGTAAGATAACAGAAGAGAAAAGGGTCTTAGCTAATCCATTACTTAGTAGGAGAGAATTACTTATTTCCTCAGAAGTGGAGACTTCCATTAAACAGGTTCTTGACGAATTCTTTGATTTAAGTATGCTCCATTGGTATCTCCAATGATAAAGATGAAGACCCGTTTGCAGCTACAGTTCGTTCAAAAGACAGAGCATTACGTTAGGAGAGACACAACAATGTCAGCAAATATTCATATATCCCTCTATAAAGCCTATATTTAGAACTTACACTTTTCTTAAGACAGGCCATTTTAAGGACCTTCCTGCAGACTGCGATTTAAAAAACCTACCTTAGCGAATAGATTAACGTTATCATAAGTCAAAGCATCTCTAGCCGAGATACTTCTTAGGTCTAAGTGAAGATATCGAGACATTCTATCTAACCAATGCTCTCTTGTCGCTTTAGCTAATATGCTAGCAGCAGCTACAGCTGTTTCTTCTTCCGCCCGTGGTCTTTGAATAATTTCCAACTCAGATAATTTGAGAATTCTTTTTAAACGTCTCTCTGTCTTTAATTTATCAAACTCATCGATGACAACTTTAATTTTTCCCTGAAGTTTTCTCTCTTTAATTTCTTCATAGACATGCCATATAGCTTTAGCGTGAGCCCAAGCTAATATATCATTTAAACTCTTCTTCTCTCTTTTTACTTCCAGTAGGAGCTTATTGAATCTCTGCGGTGTTATCGTTATAACATAATGGCTTATTGAGTTTTTCTTAATTATATCTGCTAGCTTTAGTATAGTATCTATCCTCAATTTCTTACTATCCATGACACCCTGAATAACTAAGTATGAACTCTGTTCTGGAGTAATAGCTACAGCTGCGATGACCAATGGACCTAGCCACTCCCCCTTACCTGCTTCATCTGAGCCTATCACAATAGATGGTTTTGCTTTTGCCCTCATTATTTATGCCCTCTTAAGTACTTCCTGAGCTACCTTTAAAGCTCGAGTCGCTTGTTCTTTTGTTGGGATAGTACCCTCATGAACTATGCGATTCCTTAGTTCTCGTATGTTGATTATTTCTTCTTCCTTGTATGGTACTTTTCCTTTTTCTTTAAGCTTTTTTATTTTTACAGGGATTCCCGCCTTTAAGGGATCGCCTTTAATATTTAGGCTCTTCATAGATTCTGTGAGTACTATTTCGTTTGAAGTATCGGCGAGTATGACTATGACCATTCTTTCATATTCATTATCTGGATTGAGCTTAAAGGCGAATCGTATTATAGCTTCAGCCCGCTGAAGAGTAATCGGACGCGTCTCTACCAGTCTCTTTACAGAATGTTGAGCTATCTGCCCAATTTGATTAGCAATTTTATCGAATTTCTCCTTCGGAATTCGTGGAGAGCCTGATATAAATATCACATCACTTGTGTATGTTATGATATCAATGCCTCCCTTCCCTAGAAGGTCAATTCTATAGTGGAGTACAACGTATTGGCCTTTATCTTCAATTCTCTTAGAATTGAAAATACTTTTTAAACCATATTCGAACTGCTCTATAGCTTTTGCTCTAGAAATTCCTGAAACTTTAATCTTTCGCTCATGTCTTCTACTCCCACTAATTTCCATCACCCTGCTAATTTATCTTACATAAGCCTACCTTATAGTTCTTCTCTCAACTGTAGAGGAGATATTGCACCAAACTCGAGTGAATCAAACTAACACTGAGTAAAGAGATAAAAGTGGGAAGTTATGGGTTCGTATCAGAATTCGTATCTATCCCTCTGTATCATTAAAAGATTTACGCTGGTTAATACAATTGAACTTCTTCATTGAAATTCTTATATAGGATCTTGAACACTAATACCAGACGAAATAAATCCAGAGGATTTTAGGAAAACAGAACTACAACTATAACGATACGAAGAGATCTAAAAAACAGTAGAGTTTGAAAAGAGAATACTCATAGGGGGAGAGTTTGGAAGAGTACTATCCAATACATATAGAAAAATGAAATTCCACAGGAAAATAAAGAGGGCTGAAATTGTACAGATGCAATAGATACGGATTAGTAGTTAACAAACATAAATCAGCATACTACAGAGCAATAGCATAGTGGTTAAGAAAATATTACAAACCACCATACTTCAAAACAATAGCAAAAACAAGAAGTACTATAGAGGAACACTAAAGGACTAAATGAGAAGGGGCATAGTAGACCTCTCACCCTCTACCAGAAGTTATCTCCCGCTCACAAGTAGCAACTAAAGGCCCCAGGCCGTTAATTAATGATACTAACAATGAAAATTTCCCAAGATCGAATGATAGAAAGGGGATGAGGAGAAGAAAAACTCCATCAATCCGAAGAGAGAAGACGAAGTAGGGAGATCCTGGCAGGGCTTACGAAAACTAAGACAAAAAGACTATAGAACACTCCCAGAGAATACAACCAGACGACTACATCCATATATACGGCATCAGGGTAGTGAAAATGTATAAATACCCTAAGGTAACCATATATAATGGGCTCTGCCGAGCAGGCTGAGCTCATATTTACCTCGGAAACGATCAAGTTAATCTATCTCCGCGGTTCCAAAGAGGGAAACCTCTGCGGAACCAACGAGATAGATTAACTTGATCAATTCCGAAGTAAATATGAGCTCGGCTTAGAGGCAGAGCCCGCTCATTCTCACTTCTATCCTAACAGAAGAACCTATCTACGGTCTAAGGAACTCTACTCGCTCTAGTACATGACCTTACTAACTACAGAGTGATGATTGGACATTACCTTGTGATGATTGGACATTTCTGAGGCATGTAATTGCTCTCAATACCTCTCGTGGGTTACACCATACATGCTTGTAAAGTTGGTTACTATAAAATATGTACCTCAGAATCAAGAGCTTTTTAAATAGAAAGGGTTTTACTTTATTCTATCCCCAACGAGTTTTAATTATCCATTCAAGTCCCCTTTGTTCTAATGCCACTCTTATATCCTTCGACAATATTAGCAGAGAGTTTTTATTGATAGCTCACTCATCCTACTTATCCACTATTTAAAAGTGATAAGCTTTCTTTCCAAGAAGGGCTCATAGCTTATAGATATCCAGAATTGGCTTAACTTATGTCGACTAATATATTCAAGCTGTCTAGTGGAAGGTTTTACTTGAGCTTCTTTAGTAAACTCAAGGTCGTTCTAGTTAAGAGGTCAATTAAGTCTATGACACATATCCAGTCGGTGTCAGGATAGTCTGTAGGGAACCTTTAAGAGTAAAGGCAACTAAAGAATAAAAATTCTTTTATAATAATTTTGCATAAGAACCTATTTACAAATATTAAATAAGATTAAAATATGAAATTCTTTTTATAGAGAATAGAAAAGGATAATTATGGAAATCCGTATATTTAGACTTATTGATGAAAGAGTGAATAGAATTAGAATTAAGATATTAGATTTAGATACAATCTAATCCCTATGTTGTTATCTTATAGGTTTTCAATATAGCCTTCTAAGACTATTTAGTGGCAAAGTAAAAACTTATAAGACCATTTAGTGGATAAATTTAGGGACATTATGAGCTGGAGATTTACTCTAGGTAAGACTGAGTCATGGACTATTCATGATATTGTTGAAGGATTAGTAAAAAAGAAAATCGACATACCAGAGTTTCAAAGAGATTTTGTATGGAGTGATAATCAGATAGAGATGCTTATAGAATCTATATATAAAGGCTATCCTATAGGATTAATCATATTATGGCAGGAAGGTGAAAAGCTGTATGTTCTCGATGGACAACAAAGGATACTTTCACTTGTACTAATTAAGGAAGGAAAAGTTGAGACTAGAGGAAAACTTGAAATTAGGTATGTGTGGTTTAATCCAGAACCAGAGAAGGAGGCCTTTAAAGTTACGAAGAGAAAGAGGAAGCCTAGGGGAAAGTGGCTAAATGTAAGTGAAATCCTATCTATGGCTTCAGCTAAGTTATCATTGTTTGCAAGCGAGTATGCTAATGAGGAATTCTCAGATAGAGATGAGAAGTTTAGGAATAAGGTAGCGGAGAATATTTCCACGCTATGGAGTAGATTTTATAAAACAACAGCCTTTACCGTACCAGTGTATATAATTCCTGAAGAGGCAGAGCTTGACGACGTATATCAGATCTTCACAAGGGTAAATTTTGCTGGAACAAGGCTTCGCTCTACGGATATATACCTATCATTGATGGAGATCAGGTTTCCAGGTATGAGCAAGAGGGTACGTGACTTTATTAAGGAGTTGAGAAAATTGCCGGGAAAGTGGGATCTAGAATATAGCATAGTTACGAAGACTTTTATAGCTCTCTTATCTAATGGAAGGGTAAAGCTAGCGAGTAGAGTTATAGATCAGTCAAAAAGCTTGAATGACCTTCTACGTAAGCGTAAGAGAGATATTGATAGAATCTGGGAGACTACTCAACACGCCCTTCGCTTCTCAATAAAGCTCTTAAGGAATAACATTAGGATTTCTGGTACAGACTCCAATTTAATGCCTGCTCAGGTACCCTTGATACCCTTATCATACTATCTAAGTATTAAAAATTTCGAGATTTCACATATAGAGAGAAATATGCTAATAGGCTGGTATTTACTCGTCAGCTTTTCGAGAAGGTATTCCTCTTCAACAGATACAAGACTTAATGAGGACTTACAGATAATTAATCAAAAATCCCTAGAGGGATTAATTAAAAGAACATGGGAGTTTATTGGTAAGAGGCGTTTTGATGAAGAGGATCTAACAGGATATGAGAGAAATAAATACATGCTAGTTAACGCTATACTTGTATCCTCTAATGCGAAGGATTTGAAATTTGACCGAAGTGTCACTGATAGGGATGAAGTACACCATATATTTCCCCAAAGTCTACTCGAGGATTACTTTGATCGTAGCAAGATAGATGACATAGCGAATATAACGTTTGTAAGTAGTGAAACGAATAGAATACTAGGGGATAAGTTACCAAGAGAGTACTTTAATGAGATACCTGAAGACAGGCTTAAAGATCATCTAATACCTACAGATAGAGAACTCCTTACAATAGATAGATATGAGGAGTTTCTAAAGACGCGTAGGAGGTTGCTAGTGGATAAAGCGAATGAGATGCTGAGGAAATTGAATGCCCTATTTTAATTGGAACTAAAGAGATGCGAAAAGGTAAAGCCTAAGGTGAAGTTGAAGGAAGTTATACCACCTACTGAGATCTAAGAGAGTCTGCTAGTGAAGAAAAAATATTAAAGAATTCATAAAATAATTATTTATGAACTAAAATATATTATATTTGAATCAGTGAAGAAGGCGCTGTGGTCGATACTCTATCCTGGAGACTTTTGGTCTGGTGACCGAGGGGGTTTCGGGGTGGGGACTATGGAGGAGATGGGATTATCGAGAGCTTCTAGCCCTCAGGTGGAGTAGAGGTCATAGTA
>Ga0190367_1000731_pt1 | contig 21815 bp, 15 predicted proteins | sample 4872181011_MG_FD_171838 | JGI IMG/M metagenome (GOLD analysis project Ga0190367, IMG submission 171838) | Hydrothermal vent microbial mat bacterial communities from Southern Trench, Guaymas Basin, Mexico - 4872-18-10-11_MG | ecosystem: Environmental > Aquatic > Marine > Hydrothermal vents >...
CTTCTATAGAGTGGTGATAAAAAAGATGATCCCTCTGTGGAAGGTGCAGATGAAGGAAGGGAGAGGGGTTACCACGAAAGGGGATAAGGGCGATGATATGCTCCCGATGAACCCAAGAGGGGAGCTGAGCCCGATGAATCCCAAGGCTTACATAGGCTTACCAATGTAAGCTGAACCCCACTCATGACCCCATAGGGATATCTAAGTCTTTATGGGCGAGATGGAATCGATAAGCCCGTGTCACGATAAAACGAAAAAATGTAGAGTTATACGACTTGAGGAAACGGATCAAGTATCTAAGGATAAAACCTGCCATGTCTCCTGAATTCTTCCCTTTTTTCCCAATCAAGATCCAAAACAAGTGTGTTTTTCAAAAATCCTTCCAAAACATCCTTAACCTTACCAAAAGCTCCAGTAATAACCCTTATTCCAAGACTCTCAAAGAAAAACCTAGCCTTCATACCGACTCCGTATGCTATTACAGTATTAACACCTAAAGAATGCAAAAATCTTGGAATTTGCCCAGGCATGTGGTCTTCAAATGGGTTTCTAATAAATTCTATTCTTACTATTTTTTCATTGGATATATCTGCTATTAAATAATACGGGGCCCTACCGAAGTGCATTGAAACACTGGACTCCAGACTGGCACCATCGCACGGGATCGCTACCCTCATATGAAAAAGAAATATTTAAGGATATATCTCCTTTTTCGGATTTTAGGATTTTCCTAACTCTTCATTTAACCCAACACGTTTTTTTGTCTTGTTCTTATAATCACCGTCTGCAAGCATCAGTTATTAATTAAATTATAAAAAATTTAAATTATTTTAGAAATCATTTTTGAAGGATTTCTGGAGCTTGATTTATTTATGTTTGACTCCTCCCCGTCCTGAAGTGCGAGGATTTTAACGGGGAGGTTTGTGCAATCTGATATACACTGGGTTTGTCAGCACCCCGTTACACATATCTCTTGCGTGATTCGGTGTTATGAAGGCTTATTTGACACTCCATTCCCACCAGACATTAGACAAATCAAAGCGAGTCTTTATAAGTATAACGCTCCGCCACCTCTCCCTCCTACCTCCCCTGATTCATCCCCGCTTTAAAAAGCGTGGCTTTCTTAGCGACGTTTTGTAATTATCGAAGAACAATTCAGTTTCCTGGGGTTAAATGATTCCAGTATCTATGCTCTTAATATGATTAAATCGTCTGATCTCGTAATCTGGTATTCTTGAGTGTAAGTTATCGCATGAAGAATTCTGACGACTTTGAACATCTAATTAAACTCGTCTACTAAAGATCCTTACAAAGAGCCGAATCTCTAAAGGCTTGCAGGTATGACACTTAGTCTCAATATGTCTTCTCAGACTAAAGTTATAAGCCCCGAGATCTTCTTAGAAATGTGAGGCCTCCTGAAGATAGGGAGATGACCCTTGAAGAGCATCTGGCCGAATTGAGAAAAAGGGTTAGCAGGATATGTGTTGTTATGCTTGCGGGGATTGGGATTTTCTTTGTGACATCTGGAAGGCTTATAAAGGATTTCTGGTCGTACATACTGCCCGGAAACGCCAGTATTTACGTGATAACGCCTACAGAATGGTTTGTTGTTCAGCTGACATTTTCATTCACCCTGACACTTCTTGTGACTTATCCGTATATAGTCTATGAGATTTACCAGTTTGCAAAACCCGGGCTTTATGAGCACGAGAGAAGATTTGTTAAGACTTTCCTGCCATTCTCGTATGTTCTGTTCATAGTCGGTATGAGTCTGGCTTATTTTATAATAATTCCGAAAATCTTCTCATTTTCAATGCTTTTTACAATGGGATCTGAACCTTTTCTTACTGCAAAGAAAACGATTTATTCGGCATTAAAGATACTGATAGCATTCGGTCTGGCCTTTCAAATTCCGATACTCGCGCTCATAGCAGTCAAGGTTGAACTGATAGACTCGAAGTGGCTGAGAGATAAGAGGCTCATAATCTACATAATCGTCTTCATACTGGCGACGAACGTCACGCTTGACGTTTCGGGAATAAGCCAGATCATAATACTGGCCCTTGTAGTGATAACGTATGAGCTGAGCATATTTCTCGCAAAGGTCATGGAAAAAAAATAATTAGCTGAAATCGTATTTGTTGTAATGTTGATAGTAATCGCAGGGGCGGGAGAGGTTGGGCATAATCTGGCAAGGATATTGTCAGAGCATCACAGCGTTTTCGTAATCGAAAAAGACGACGAAAAGGTCGAAGATCTTAGGAATTTAAACGTTGAAGTCATTCACGGTAATGCAGCAAACATAGAGCTTTTGAAATCTGCAAACGTAAAGAAAGCAGATGTTTTCCTAGCAGTCACAGGAAACGACGAGGTAAATCTGCTATCCGGTATATACGCAAAGAGACTGGGTGCAAAAAAGGTTATAGTCAGGGTTGGAAATCCAGAATACGTCGAGAGACCCATAGTCAGAGATCATCCCCTTGGATTCGATTTGGTCATATGTCCACAGCTCGTGCTTGCCAACGAAATCGCGAACACTATAATGATCCCCGGTGCAGTTGAGTTCATATCTCTGAGCGGAAAATCAGATATGGTTGAAATAGCTGTCAGAGATTCGCCAATTATAGGAAAAAGGATCTCAGAACTGAAAATACCAAGAGATGTCATAATTCTAGCAATTCTGAGGGATAACGAGGTCCTAATTCCAAGAGGAGATACGGTGATAAAGAAAGATGACATAGTTGTAGTATTCGGAGATGCTAAGGAAATAGCTAGACTGAAAGACATATTCGGGAGACCCATAGTAAAGAACATAACGATATTTGGAGGGGGAACGGTTGGCAGCTATGTTGCAAGGATTTTAGAGTTTGGAAACTTCGATATAAAATTGATAGATTCAAATATAAGCAGATGCGAGAGGCTTAGCGAGATGCTCAAGAAGACCAAGGTTGTCTTCGGAGATGCTACAGATCTGGACTTTTTAATTGAAGAGGAGGTTGGAAAGAGCGATGCAGTTGTTGCAACAACTGAAAGCGATGAGAAAAACCTGCTGATATGCCTCCTGTCAAAAAGCATAGGGGCTAAGAAGGCGATAGCAAAGGTTGAGAGGGGTGATTACGTCAGACTGTTCGAGAGGGTTGGTGTTGATATAACCCTTTCTCCCAGAAGGGTTACGTTTCTTGAGGTCATGAAGTATCTTGGTCTAGTCGATATAAGGGAGATGGCCGATATAAGACAGGAACTCACAGTTGTCGAGGTAGTCGTTAAGAATAAGGAGATAGCAGAGAAGAAGATCTCGGAGCTCAGAATACCGAGCAATTCCATAATAGGTGGGATAATTAGAGATGACGAATGCATAATACCGAGGGGAGATACAAGGATACTTCTCAACGACAGATTACTCATATTCACTAACTGGGATGAAATAGAAGAGATTGAGGATATATTCGAGGGTGATTAAATGGATCTGGTCGTAAAAGACGGGCTTTGCTTTATAAACGGTAGGTTTGTCAGGGCCAATATAGGTATAAAGGGCAACAGGATAGAATACGTCGGAAAGAAGAATATAAGGGGAGATGTGGAAATCTCGGCTAGAACTAAATTCGTTTTACCTGGACTGTTCAATGCACATACTCATCTCGCAATGGCACTGTTTAGGGGATTTGCCGAGGATCTACCGTTAATGGAATGGCTTGAAAAGAAGATATGGAAGGTGGAAGGGAAATTGAGTCCAAGAGATGTATACTGGGGATCCATGCTGGGGATACTTGAGATGATAAAAACTGGAACCACTGCCTTCTCAGATCTTTACATATACATGGATGAGGTTGCAAAGGCTGTTGGGGAAAGCGGTATCAGAGCAGTTCTTTGCTACGGAATGGCAGACAGGGGTGATAGAGACAGAGCGGAAAAGGAGCTAAAAATAGGAACCGATTTCATTAAGAATTGGAATAACAAGTTTAACGGGAGGATAAAGGCCATATACGGTCCTCACGCACCTTACACATGCACACCAGAGTTCTTAAGGGAGGTAAAAAAGCATGCAAATGAACTTAAAACGCTCGTTCATATACACGTGTCCGAAACGGAGGAGGAGGTTAGAATTGTCAGGGATAAATACGGGACTACACCCATAAGACTCTTGGATAAAATAGGTTTCCTCGATAGCAACACCGTCGTCGCTCATGCCATATGGGTAGATGACGAGGAGATAGGTATTCTTAAAAGAAGAGGTGTTAGCGTAGTACACAATCCTATAAGCAACCTGAAGCTAGCATCCGGTATTGCAAGGATAACCGATATGTTCAATGCCGGAATAAACGTCTGTTTGGGAACCGATGGTGCAGCATCTAACAACACGTATAACCTATTTGAAGAGATAAAGATAACGTCGCTTTTGCAAAAGGTTGCGACGAGAAAGGCTGATGCTCTCAAAGCCAAGGATGTGCTTTTAATGGCAACAAGAAACGGTTATAAAGCATATAAGATAAAAGGTGGAGAGTTGAAAAAAGGTTTTCTGGCCGATTTAATTTTGGTAGAAAGGGAAAGGTTCAACTACTATCCTATTTACGAACCCGTTCACAGCATAGTTTACGCCAGCTACGGATGTGAGGTCACGCACACTATAGTTGATGGAAAGATAGTTATGGAGGATTCGGTAGTTTTGACGATGGATGAGGAAAGGATATTGAGTAAAATTGAAAAGGTTAGGCAGAAATTTGTCGGTTAAGAGATCAATGTTAAAGTCTTTGAAATAGTCTGAAAGACAGAGTAACAGATTTCTTCATCTATGGAAATCTTTTCCGATTGGTCACACCTCCTGCAGGCTGGAAGCTTCGCCTTTCAAGGCGGAGAGGAAAGCCCACCTCTCCCGAAATATTTTTATTCCCTCCTTTCCCACCTTCCATCGATGATTCGGTCAGCTATACGCTGACCGAGGATTGCTCCCTGACCGAGCCGTATGCGGTCTACCGCAAGCCTGCCCTATTTTGGGGTGTTCCCGTGTCGGGAACCCTCGCCCTTTAGGGCGGGGAGGCGGGTCAGAAACAGCTGTAGCGGATTTATACCGAAATACAGACAGATGTATATGAGAAATTGGATTATTCCGATACTGATAGCCGTAACCATTGCGGCCGTATTTTCGTTTATATCGTTTAAATGGGAAAAAGAAAAGGAGATATATCATGAGGAGATAAGAACATGCGAATCTATAGGAAATCTGAGTATAACGATTATTTACGATAACAATCCGTATAAACAAGGTTTAAGGACTGCATGGGGTTTTTCTTGTCTCATAAGGTACGGAAAGTCGATACTTTTCGATACTGGAGGTGATGGATCTATTCTGCTTGAAAACATGAGAAGGTTGAACATAAATCCCGATGAAATAGAAGTAGTTTTTCTCTCGCATATACACGGAGATCATGTGGGAGGATTGATCGATTTCCTTAAAGTGAACGGTGATGTAACTGTATATCTGCCTAAATCTTTTCCTGAAGATTTCAAGAAGAGGATAAGGAGATTCTGTGCTGAAGTTGTTGAAGTTGAGGGACCCGCGAGGATTTACGATGACGTGTACTCTACAGGTGAGATGGGAGAATTTTTAAAGGAACAGGCTTTGGTAATTCGTACTGAAAGGGGTTTAATCATCGTAACGGGCTGTGCTCATCCCGGCATTGTAAAGATTGTGAAAAAGGCAAGAGATATGCTAAAGGATGACGTTCTTCTGGTAATAGGTGGTTTTCATTTGATAGGCAGGAGCGAGGATGACATAAGGTCTATAATATCTGATCTGAAAAGACTTGGAGTGAAATACGTTGCTCCATGCCACTGCTCGGGGGATCTTGCAAGAAAGCTGTTTAAGGATAGTTACGGTAAGAACTTCATAGATTCCGGTGTTGGAAGGGTTATATATATAAGAGATCTGAAAAAATAAGATCAGACGTATTCAATAACTTCCTGTCTAAATTTGCTTAGCAATCTATCCCTTTTATCACATTTTACCAGAGCATGCTCAAGAACTTCTTCAATTCTTGATACTGGTATTATCTCTATTTTATCCTTGTGCTCTGCATCGAGGAGTACATCTCCCAGGTTGTCCTTTGGAATTATAACCTTCTTAAGCCCTGCCTGGATAGCTGCCTCTATCTTCTGCGTCACACCGCCAACCGGCAGAACATCTCCCCTCACGCTCAGACTTCCCGTCATGGCAACGGACTGATCTACTGGGATATCCTCTATTGCTGAGATTACTGCAGTCGCTATGCTTATGCTCGCGGAATCTCCCTCAACACCTTCATACGTCCCGACGAACTGTATGTGTATATCCATGTCCGATATATCCCTACCCGTGAACTTCTTTATAACTGCGGAAACGTTCATAACAGCTTCTCTTGCAATCTCCTGAAGTCTGCCCGTTGCTATAACCCTTCCCTCCTCCTTACTCATAGCAGGGGTTATCTCAGCTATTATTGGCAGAACTATTCCAGCGTTTCCAACAACGGCCAGCCCATTGACCCTTCCCACTTCGGATCCTTCGGTTTTGAACAACTTGTAATCCCTTCTCCTTTCTATGTACTCGTCCGCATACTGCTCCTCTATAGTCTTCGCTATCCTCTTAGCCTTTAAAACGTGTTCAAGTCTTACGACTTCTGCTCCTTCACTCTTAGCTATGTCTCCAGCAGTTCTTATGAGCCCTCCCAATTCCCTGAGTCTTAGTGTTAAATGCCCTCTTCTTCCAGCTCTCCTTCTAGCCTCTCTTATTATTTCTGCTACAGCGTATCTGTCAAAGTGAGGAATCTTTCCGTCCTTCATAACCTCTTGGGCAACAAACCTAACTAGTTTGCGCCTGTTTTCAGCCGTATCCGGCATTGTATCATTCATGTAGACCTCGTAGCCGTATCCTTCAATTCTACTCCTTAAAGCCGGATGCATTCCCATTAACGCATCGAGATTTCCGGCAGCTACGAGAATAAAATCACAGGGAACAGGTTCTGTTCTTACCATTGCACCACTTGAGCGCTCTGATTGTCCAGTAATTGGGAATTTCTTTTCCTGCATAGCTGTAAGCAACTTCTGCTGCGATTCTATTGTTAGAGTGTTTATCTCGTCTATGTAGAGAACTCCTTTATGAGCCCTATGAATCGCTCCAGCCTCAACCCTCTCATGGGCCGGTGTTTCCAATCCTCCAGAGTTCTTTACAAGCAAACCGTTTGCTAAGAGGTTGCCAGTTTCGGTTGTTACATTATAAGTTATATCAACATCTTCTTCAGTGACTATGAACTCGGGTTTCTCAAGTCTTGGCTTTTTACCCAAGCACATCTCGATTTCACTTAAGAATTTAGATCGTTTGTAGTCTGAGAGGATAATCGATATCAAGCTGAGGAATCGAATCGCATTTTCCAATGAATTCTCAAACCTCAGCCTAATCATCCACTTATCGTTGCGTTTTTCAATTCTAATCCTGCTCTTTATACCAAACTTATTGAAAAACCTTGAGATAGTTTCAAAGAACTCTATTTTATTTTCAACATCGTCTGTAATTTGAGCTATCTCGAACGATCCATTAAATCTCCTTGAATATGACCATCTCGGGATACAGCCGTCCGAACTGAACAGTCCATCGACAAAGGCTAAGAATGTGCTCGGTTTTATTAAAATCCACTCAGGAAATCTGAACTTTAGTTTCGTTTTCTTTCCAACTGGAGCTCCTAAGGCAACGAGGAATCTGATGACGCTTCTATCCCAAGTTCTAAATAGATAGCTTCTGCCTATAGCATCGGTGTTCTCTTTAATCTCGTACGGAATATCACCAAATACATGCTTGATTGTTTCAGCAAATCTTTCAACTATTTTTTTTTCGCTCGATGTGAAGCTAAGAGTATTGAGATTTCTGTCAATACAACCATCTCCAAATAAAGCACCTAGTATCAGTGCGATATCAACGAGCCTTCTGTCATCACTTCTTAGAGGTATCAGACCCTTACTCCTTAGCTTTTCGATAAGCTGGACGCTTTTAGGTTTCATTCCAGCAAACCACCATCTTATCGCGCTTTGTTTAATACCTAGAATTTTAGATGCCTTCTTATAACCAACTTTAAGCTTAGAGTTCCTCCACCTATTGTAGCTTATAAACTTCTCAAGCTCTTTTGTATTATACGTTTTAACGATGTCGTATTCATCGATTATCGTAATCGGTTTCGATATCAACTCATCATTTTCTGTTATCTCATCAGTTCTCTTTAACCCACTAGTAGTGTAAACTTTATGGTCTGGTGTTGTAGTCAGCCAGAAATCCTTCTTTAGATTGATAACATTTCTAATTCTTTGTTTCTCGAATCTTTTGCTTACGAATAACAATCTGACTAAACCCTTGTTAGTTAGAATTCTAACATTTTCGTTTGACACATCTCTATAATGTACTCTAACTCCATTCTTTTCAGCAATATTATAATTTTCACTTAATAATGAATCTACAAAGTCTTTTAGTCTTAATCTTCTCAAATTACCATCCTTTTCGACAATAATCCACTCATTACCTTCAAAACATTGAAACGGGTCGTGACGTACGTCTCCAAATAAAGCTCCAGCGTGGGCTCCAGTAGCATCTTCAAAAGGAGCGGTCTCCTTATCGGCGTTATCTACGAGCAGTTTAGGTATGTTCCTTTCTTCTCTCGGCATTATATACCTTGCAAACATCAGCAGTAGAATTGCGGCTATTATCGCCCATATGAAATCCTGAGGTCTTACCATGAGGACGTATCCGACTATCATGAACACTAGCATGAACAGAAATAGATTTCTCGCCTGCGCTTTTTTCATTGCCTCCTGCTTGTAGGATTCAACTATTTCCCTACCCTTTCCCGCCGGAACTACTTTTATAATCGGCTGATTCGGATCCTTCGGATTTGGAAAGACAAGTATGTCCTCAAGCTCCTCCTTTGGTAGCAGTTCTGCCATGGCCTTTGCGAGCATGGATTTACCCGTTCCGGGTGAACCTATTAGCATTACATGCCTCTTCTGCGTCGCCGCTTTCTTTATGGCCTCCACAGCATGATCCTGACCTATAACCTGATCTATGAGCCTTTTCGGGACTTCTATCTCAGCCGTTGTATTAAACTTTAATCCTCCTGTCAGTTCGTCCACTTCTCTCTCATCCATCATTTAAAATGATAGACTGAAACTAAACTTAAATAGCTTATGTTGGATTACTTAAGTAAGTTTTCATATTAAATTAAATCATAAACCGAAACTTTTATGCTAATACGAATTTAAGATATAAATTGGTTTTAAGGTGAGTGTTATGATTACATTAATAAATCCAAATTCGAATACCGAGGCAATATCGAGGGTTGATTTCAAAACACCGCCCATAGGATTGGCTTACATAGCCTCTGTTTTGAGAAAAAATGGTTTTAAAGTTAGAATAATCGATGACGTCGTTGAAAGACTTGAATTCAACAGCTTGATTAAAAGGATTAAGGACAGCTTGATAGTGGGTATAACGACCACAACACCCACGTTTAACACAGCCCTTAAGTATGCGAAGAAGATTAAAAGTATTTTAAAAAACGTCTTCATAGTACTTGGAGGAGTTCACGTTTCCCTTTTACCTTATGAGGCCATAAAGTACAATTTCGTCGACGCCGTATGTGTTGGTGAGGGCGAATACACAATGCTAGAACTTGCGGAGAGAATTGAGAGAAACAAGTCATTGGAGGGTATTAGAGGGCTTGTATACAAGGATGGTAACAGAATAATCGATAACGGTGCAAGGGGGTTCATAGAGGATCTCGATTCCCTTCCATTCCCGGCCTATGATCTGCTACCACTGGATAAGTATGCCGTTCTTGGAATGAAGCTTGAGCACTTCCCAATCATGTCCTCAAGGGGATGTCCTTTTGCATGCAGATACTGCTGTTCATCCCTCTTCATGGGTAGGAAGTTTAGGGCTAGGAGTGCTGAAAACGTTGTTGATGAGATAGAATGGCTTATGGATAAATTCGGGGCAAAGTACGTAGGGTTCGGAGATGATACGTTCACACTAAACAGGAAGAGGGTTGAGGAGATTTGTGAGGAGATAAGGAGTAGAGGTTTGGATGTGGAATGGGCATGTTCATCCAGAGTCGATACGATAGACGACGGGTTATTGAAGAAGATGAGGAATGCTGGCTGTACATGCATATACTACGGTGTAGAGTCGTCAAATCCGGATATACTAAATAATTACTACAGGAAGAGGATAAGCCTTGATCAGGTAAAGGATGCGGTTAAAAAAACAAAAGAAAACAAAATAGTGACAGTTTGCTCTTTTATGATAGGTGCTCCTATGGAAACTAGAGAGGATATAATGAATACTTTGAAATTCGCAATTAAACTCGATCCTGATTATGCTCAGTTCTCAATACTAACACCATATCCTGGAACGGAGATATATAATGAGGCTAAGGAGAAAGGGCTTCTGCTGACCGAAAATTATGATGATTATACTTGTGGGAAGCCTGTTTTAAAGAACTTCTATATGTCCCCAAAAGAGATTTCAAAACTTTTAAAATACTGTTATCTAAGATTTTACCTGAGGCCGAAGTTCATAATCAGGGAGATTAAAAATAAACAGATAAAACTTCTATTTGAAATTATCAAAAAACTCCTATTTAAAGGAGGTGGTAGCAAACGGTTGCCAAAATCTTTATAAATCTTAACATATTTTACCTTAATTTAATGGTATTAATGCGGATGAAAGAGGCTTCAGAATACTGCGGGTTGCATCCGAACACTCTTAGAAAATACATCGACAAGGGAATAATCAAGGGAGTTAGAATTGGGAAGCACAGATACGTGGATAGCTCCGAGTTAGACAAGCTGATGGGTAGAAAAAAGAAAGTCAAGTGTCCTAAATGCGGACACGAGTTTGAGGTGTGAGTATGGTTAAGATTGCAGTTCCCGGCTGGATCTGTGAGATATCGGACGAAGATAAGAAAGAGTTGGAGAATTTAATGTTCAGGTTCGGTAGAGCTAGGAGGAGAGCTTACTCGCTTAAATGGAAAGGTGTTTGGAAAGCTGACATTGAGAGAATTTTGCAGGAGGAGACTGGATTAAACTCACGTTACGTTAAGGATGCTTACCATTCGATTAAAGATTTACCACCTCACATAACATTCGGAGGTAAGAGAAATCAAAGGTTAAGGATGAAAGGGAAAATATCAAAGGAGGAATATAGAAAAAGGAGGAATTCAATTCTAATATCGAGGGGAGAAAAGTCGAAGAAAGGTAATCTTAACATAAGATTGAACCTAAACACGATGGAATTAAGGATTAACTGCTGTAACGGAAAGTACATTTATCCCAAAGTTTACATCCCTAAGAAGTATCTTGAGAAGTATGGTAAGTATTTGGAAGGTTCTCACCCTTATACGGTCATAATTAAAAGGTTGGATAACGATAAAGGCTTCAAAGTCTGTTTTATAGTAGATGTTGAAACGGCTGAAAGGGAAGGTAGTAAGGTTATAGCTCTAGACATTAATGCTGGCCACACCGATTTCGCTGTTATGGATAAGAAAACGGGTAAGTTTGTAGCGGTCGGTAAGTTTCATCATCACGAAACCCAATATACAAGAAGGGAGAGGAGGATACATTTGCTCCACAAACTGGTTGATAGAATTGGTGTTATCGCCAAGCATTTTGACGCTGATGTAGTCGTCGGTAAGTTGGAAACGTCTAGCTTCAACGGTTCTCGAAAGGCGAGTAGGGTAATCCACAATATGCCTCAATATAGGTTCAGACAGATTTTATCGTATAAACTTCTCTTAAAATATGGTGTTAGGGTATTGGAGAGATCTGAAGCTTACACTTCAGTAGTAGGCAAGGTTTTAGGTAAGATGATTGGTTTGGACGTTCACAAAGCCTCAGCTATCGCTTTCGCCCTCAAAGCTGTAGATTATTCACGTTTCAAGCTAATCCTCTCCGAAGTCCGCTCGGATGAAGCCGATGGAAGGCTGAGGGCGAGGCGTAGGAGGGGAAGCGGGCTAACCGCCCCCTGTCAGTTCCGTTCGGGGCTGGCAGGCGATGAAGCTTTGCTGAGGCTAACGGGGGATCCCTGGTACCCCGTGCTCTCCGCATTTGCGGAGAGTGTGAAACCCAACCTAACGGGTCGGATCTGGCATGTGAAGATCCGTTAGGTTATGGGGGCCTGGTAGAGGTGGCAAGAATAATCCTAACAGCCCCGGCTACGGAGATGAGTAATCATCACGGAAAGGAATTCTTGGGATTCGGTACGTGTTCTCCACCCACAATCGTTCCATCTTGGTTTATAAAGATGTTTTTTTATCCGAAAATAAAGAGTAAGAACGGTGTAGTTGAACAGGCACCTTATGGTTTAAGAAAGATTGAGGCCGTGCTCATCGAAGAGGGATTCGATGTCATAACCGTGCATCCTTATGATATTGAGAGATACATAGAGGATGCAAAAGTCGTCGGCATATCTGTAATGGATCCCCTTGGCTTCGGTCCTGTGAGCGTTACGTTCACATCCCTTCTGGGAGGGGAGGCTTCAACGAGAATAGAATTCATAAACCTTATGAAGAAGCTCATACCTTACAAGGATAGGATAAAGATAATAGTTGGAGGTGCGGGCGCCTGGCAGCTGGAGTGGGACGATTACTGGAAAGGATTTGTTGACTGCATAATAATCGGTGAGGGTGATGAGGTAGCGGCAGATATATTTAGAAGGGCGTTAAGGGATGAGGAACTTCCGAAGATCGTGAACACGAAACCTGTAAGTGTTGAGAAGATACCCGTAATTAAGAATCCCTCGATTAACGGTTTAATCGAGGTTTCTAGGGGATGCGGGAGAGGATGCAAGTTCTGTTCGGAGACTTTAAAGATTAAAAGAGATATTCCAATGGAGAGGATTGTCGAGGAGGCAAGGGTATGTGTCAGGTCAAGCGATGGTATAATACTTCATGCCGAGGATGTACTGCTGTATGGTTGTAAGAATCCTAGATTTGTGCCCAACGAGAGAGCAGTTCTGAACTTATTCAGATCGGTTAAAAGAGTTACGAATAAGGTCGGAATAAGTCACTGCTCACTTGCCGCAATAGTATCAAAACCGTCTATAGTTGAAGGTATTAACGAGATACTCGATGTAGGAGGAGAGATAAATGCATTTGGTGTCCAGACTGGACTTGAAACAGGCAGCTCAAGGTTAATGGAGAAGTACATGTACGGAAAATGCCTGCCATATCATCCTAGTGAATGGCAGGATGTAGCGGAAGAAGCATTCGCTATAATGCATGAGAACAACTGGATTCCAGCTGCAACGCTTATAATTGGTTTACCGGACGAGAAAGAGGAAGATGTTATCAAAACGATAGAACTTGTAGAAAGACTTAGAAGTTACAGATCGATGATAGTTCCTCTGATATTCATACCGATGGAAGTATGCGCGTTAAGGAAGGAGAGGAGATTTACCAGAGAAAATCTAAAGGAGGTGCATTTCGAGCTTTTAAAGGTTTGCATGGATCACAATGTCTACTGGGTTGAGGATCTATTCAGGAACTATTTCGTAGGGTTTAAGAGTCTACCCATAAAAATAGGATACTGGATTTTTACTAGATGGATTAAGAGAAACTGGTTAAAGAAGAGGGAGGAGGTGATGAAGTATGTTTGAAAGGGTTGGTGAGGGGCTTGGATACTTTCTTGCCAGACTCGTATGTAAGGAGGGAGGGTTGAGGGAACTTGAAGAAGGGTTGAAGAAGTTTTTTAAGGAAATAGAAAATTCAGCGAAGATTAGTTTTGAATTTTCAAGCGAGTTAAACGACAAACTCGTGACAAAGAGCAAGTGCCCAATTTATAGAGTATTTCAAAAGTGGTGTGAAGATGGTTGCCTGAAATTCGTCGAGGGATTTGCAAGGGCTGTAAATAAGGATATAAAGGTTAAAAGGGTAGCAAAACAGCCCGAAAGTGATTATTGCACATTTGAATTCAGTTTATAACTTTTGATTTATTTGATAAAAGTTTTACAGTTAACACATCATTTTGTGAATTAACTTCGCTAAGGAAGCTTTGGAGTGGAGAGGAATTAGGGAGGCTTGTTTGTATTATCCAAAACTTTTTATAAAGATGATATTATCATAGAGGGTTGATCTGACCAAACCCGATGACGCAAACCGAAGTCGATGAACTCGTCGTGAGACGGATGTGAGCTTGTTCTCTTACGGGAAACTGCGCCCCTTCAGGAGAGGAGGTCAGTGGTGGAATGTCAGACTAAAAATAAATCTTTTCCTCCTTGATTATGTTGAAAAGTCTGAAGAATTTGCTAGCAAGATCAGAAAATTTGAAATCGATTCTAAAACTTTGAACAGGATGAATACAGCTGGTGTTGATCCCCTTATGGGCTAGGAATTGTTAAGAGAGATGTAAAGACTGAAGAAACACAAAAATCACCTATTCCAGCTGAAATAGCTATTGCAGGGTTTGTCATTGCATTGGTTGTCAGGATGATGAAAAGATAATAAAACGATAGTAATAAAAGTGTTCGCATTCTGATCCACTCGATTTACCTTTTAGCTTTTAAGCAAAGCGGAATCTTCATGCTTCTCAGACATGTCTATCGATAAAGCACATCAAAGACATCCGATTTGAAGTCATAATCATTCCGTTAACACTGTCTTTCTTCTGATTATCAGATAAGCTAAAACGCTGGCGCCGAATCCGTTATCTATGTTTACAACGGCAACTCCGGATGGACAGCTCAGAAGCATTGAAAAGAGTGCCGTAATACCCTTTAAACTTACACCGTAACCAACCGATGTAGGTACGGCTATTATTGGAATATCAAGCAATCCTGCAAGAATTGAAGGTAAAGCTCCCTCCATTCCTGCTACAGCAATGACAACATCAACATCTTCCTCCTTTATCTTCTTTAAGGGCTCGATCAACCTGTAAACACATGCTATTCCCACATCGTAGAACCTTAAAACGCCAAGGTCCAGAAATCTAGCGGTCGTATAAGCCTCTTCTGCAACCGATATATCAGCTGTACCTGCAGTCATTATCGCTACTTTTCCTATTTCCCTTATCCTCTCCTCATTCAAATCTCTGGCCTTCTTTCCGACTACAGCAATCCTTCCCCTTTCATTTATATAAAGTTCCTTAAAATTCTCCCTTAATGCCTCAATCTGCTCATCGTTTAATCTTGTTATTAAAACAGAATCAACGCATTCCAGATAACCCCTTACCATCTTTATCAGATCATCCTTACTCTTTCCCTGAGCAAATATGGCCTCCGGTTTTCCCGCTCTGAACTGTCTGAAGCAGTCAAGTCTTGCTATATCGTCTATCTTCTTTATCATAATAACACCTCAGATCATTCACAATTCTCCGAACAATCCAATGCTCTCGCAATCATCACCTCCACCTCTCTGTGATACTCCTGTATGCTCTTTATAGTCATTTTTGCCTTTTTAACGGCCTCTATTCCCTTTACAGCAGCTATTGCTCCAGCTATTGTTGTTATGTATGGTACATTGTGATCCACTGCAGCTCTTCTAATCAGATAGCCCTCATCCCTCCCAATTTTACCCTTGGGTGTATTTATTATAAGATCAATCTTCTTATTTATTATTTCATCGACGATATTCGGTCTTCCCTCGCTTATCTTCTTAACGACCTCGACATCAATCCCTTTCTTTCTTAAAAACTCCGCAGTTCCTTTTGTTGCCAGTATTTTAAATCCTAGTTCTTTCAACTTTCTTGCAATCCATACTATCTTCTCATTCTTATCCCTGTCCTTGACGCTTATGAGTACTGTTCCGCTGAGTGGAAGTCTCATACCAGCTGCCAGCTCAGCCTTATAGTATGCCAAACCGAAATCGTAATCTATTCCCATTACCTCTCCCGTCGATTTCATCTCAGGCCCCAGTACTGGATCAACCCCGGGTAACTTTATAAACGGAAACACCGCCTCTTTTACGGCAACGTGTCTCAAGTTCAACCTCTCCTTTACCCCTAGTTCTCTCAGCTTTTTACCCATCATAAGCTTAGCGGCAATCTTAGCAAGTGGCAACCCTGTAGCTTTGCTTATAAATGGAACAGTCCTCGAAGCTCTTGGATTCGCCTCCAGGACATAAACGACGTTGTCCTTGATTGCAAACTGAATGTTTATCAGGCCGACAACCTTTAATGCAAGAGCAATCTTCTTCGTGTACTCAATTATCCTGTCTATTATCTCTTTCGAAAGAGAAATAGGTGGAATTACGCAAGCCGAGTCTCCGCTATGCACTCCCGCCTCCTCTATATGCTCTAGAATTCCTCCAATCAGAACCTCCTCACCGTCGCATAGCGCATCGACTTCCGCCTCAATCGCATCCTCCAGAAACTTATCTATTAGGATTGGTTTGTCCGGACTTACCTCTATAGCCTCCTCGATATATCTAACGAGCGTTTCCTCATCGTAAACTATTTCCATAGCTCTTCCACCCAGCACGTATGATGGTCTTACCAGAACTGGATATCCTATCTTCTTTGCCACCTCCTTTGCCTCCTCAACGCTGTACGCAATTCCATGCTCTGGTTGCGGAATTCCAAGCTTTTTAAGAAGCTCGGAGAATCTCTTTCTATCTTCGGCAAAATCTATTGAATCCACTGATGTTCCCAGTATTTTCGCACCTGAAAGCTCAAGATCCCTAGCGATGTTAAGCGGTGTTTGTCCTCCGAACTGAACTATTATTCCTTCCGGTTTTTCGTTCTCATATATGTTCATGACATCCTCATGCGTTATCGGCTCGAAGTAAAGCCTGTCAGACGTATCGTAATCAGTTGAAACTGTTTCTGGATTGCAGTTAACCATTATCGTTTCGTATCCTTCCTCTTTGAGACTAAAAACTGCATGACAGCAACAATAATCAAATTCTATTCCCTGTCCAATTCTGTTTGGACCAGATCCGAGGATCATAACCTTCTTTCTTTTTGTGGGAACGGCATCGTTCTCCTGTTCATATGTCGAGTAGTAATAGGGTGTTTTTGCCTCAAACTCGGCTGCACATGTATCGACCATCTTAAATACAGCCCTTACCCCTTTCCTCTTTCTTCTTCTTCTTACATCTCTTTCAGTTGTTTTGAATATGTGAGCAATCTGATAATCTGAGAAACCCAATCTCTTTGCCTTTAACAGTACTTCGCTCGGAACTTCATCTATGCTGCACTTCTTCGCCCATGCCTTAAGCTCTTCCTCCATATCAACTATGTTTTTGATCTTACGTATGAACCATCTGTCTATCTTCGTCAACTCGTATATCTCATCAACTGTAAATCCGTTTTTCAAAGCATATCTTATGTAAAATACCCTGTCTGCACTGGGATTTTTCAGCTTCTGAATTATCTCCTCTCTTTTTGGATCTTTATCCTTTCCGTCACATCCAAGCCCGTATCTACCAATTTCCAGACTTCTAAGAGCCTTCTGTAGAGCTTCCTCAAAGGTTCTCCCAATTGCCATTACCTCACCTACGCTCTTCATCTGACTTCCCAGAACGGAGTTTGCGCTCGGGAACTTATCAAATGCAAATCTTGGAACCTTGACAACGACGTAGTCTATCGTGGGTTCAAAGCTCGCCGGAGTTTCCTTTGTTATATCGTTTGGAATTTCGTCAAGCGTATAACCGACCGCGAGCTTTGCCGCAATCTTTGCAATTGGAAATCCCGTAGCCTTTGAAGCAAGGGCAGATGATCTGCTCACCCTTGGATTCATCTCTATTGCCACAAACCTCTCAGATTCTGGATGAACGGCAAACTGAATGTTACTTCCACCAGTTTCAACCCCTATTTCCCTTATTATCTTTATGGCTGCATCTCTCAACCTTTGATATTCCCAATCTGTGAGCGTTTGGGCCGGTGCAACCGTTATGCTGTCTCCCGTATGAATCCCCATTGGATCAAAGTTTTCTATCGAACAGATTATCACTACATTATCTGCCAGATCCCTCATAACTTCTAGCTCGAACTCCTTCCATCCTATTACTCCTTCCTCGATCAAAACCTGATTTATCATGGATAACTCCAATCCCTTTTCTACTATCTCCCTCAATTCCTTCCTGTTATAAGCAATTCCACCACCTGTCCCTCCAAGTGTGAAGGCAGGTCTGACTATTACCGGATAACCTATCTCCTCCGCTATTGCCAGAGCCTCATCTATATCGTGTGCGACATCACTTCTAGGTATGTCCAGTCCAATCCTCTTCATACATTCCTTGAAAAGTTCCCTATTTTCAGCTTTTTTAATTGCATCGAGCTTTGCACCTATTAATTCTACGTCAAATTCATCCAGAACTCCCATTTCTCCAAGCTGGACTGCTATGTTTAAAGCGGTCTGTCCTCCAAGTGTCGGAAGTAGTGCATCCGGTCTCTCCCTCTCTATTATCTTCGCGACAACGTCTGCAGTCAGAGGTTCTATGTATATCCTGTCAGCCATTTCAGGATCTGTCATTATCGTTGCAGGATTCGAGTTGACAAGAACAACTTCATATCCCTCTTCCTTTAATGCTTTACAGGCCTGACTTCCAGAATAGTCGAATTCGGCCGCCTGACCTATTACTATCGGGCCCGAACCTATTACCATTATCTTTTTAATATCCTCCCGTTTTGGCATCTTAGTACATGCTTATGTATGTTTAAGTATAAGAATTTCTCGTTACATGTAGGAGATTGGACAAAACAAAATATTTAATAGATTAAGTTATATTTTAATAAGTTAAAACCCTGTTTACCTCAACCCTTAAGCCCAAAGCCTTCAATTCCCTTACAATTCTGTCAAGCTCATCCTTATCCCTTATCACATGCCTAGCAGTTATCCTGTACTCGACACCCATACACGATGACGTAATCGACAAGTATATAATATTTTTCACGACGTTTGTCGATTTGATTTGGTTGCCTTCGTGCTCATAAGGAACTCGAATACTATATCCATTATCTCGTCCCTACTCAGAGCTATCTGTCCAGCTCCTTGTGCTAAATTCTTTCTTCCACCTCCGCTTCCTTTTATAGCTCTTCCAATTTCCTTAATCAGATCTCTTGCATCTATACTATCAATTCCGCTGAATGTGACAACCCTCACTCTTCCCCTTTGGGTTAGTAAACATCCGACGAATCCCTTATCGGCCAGAACGCTTGCAATCTTTACGAGTTCGTCCATATCGGCATCAAGCACTTCAACAATTACCTTAATGGAGTTGAATTCCTCTGCTCTTTCGATTAACCTCTCAGCCTTTATCCTTGCAATTTCCTCCTTAAGCCTTTCAATTTCCTTTCTCTGTTCCTTCCATTCCTCAAAGAACCTTTCAACTGTTTTCGGTAGTATAGATGGCTCAACTCTTAATATTCCGCTCGCATCTGTCAATATCTTCTCCTGAGACTGCACGTATTCCAATGCTGCGTCTCCTGCAACAAATTCAAATCTTATGACACCATCTTGAATAGACTCAACCCTTGTTATCTTAAAGAATCCAATTTCACCCGTAGAGCTACAGTGAGTACCTCCGCATGCCTGCACGTCATCTCCAACCCTTACAACCCTTATATACTTACCGGGAGGGACTCCACCCTGATAAAGCCTGAATCCGTACATTTCCTCAGCCTTGATCCTGTCAATCCATTCCCAGCTTATGGGCTTATTGGAAAATATCTCCCTGTTAACAATTCTTTCTATCTCCCTTATTTCATCATAACTCGGTCTTCTATAGTGCGTGACATCCAATCTTGCCTTATCGAACTCTTTTTTTGCACCTGCCTGCCATATATGATTTCCAAACATCTTTCTCAGTGCATATAGCAGCAAATGCGTTGCCGAATGATGTCTCATGTGTCTGAGCCTCCTCTCACGATCTATTATACCCCTGACCTCGATGCCTGGACTTAAAGGTCTTTCAACCCTGTGAATTACAACCCCATCCTCTTCCAGAACCTCCAGCACCCTCACGCTTGAGTTGTCATCCTTAACTATCAAGTATCCGATATCATGACTCTGACCTCCGCTTTCGGGATAAAAAGCCGTCCTGTCTAATACGATGTAGTTCCCCTCAACACCTATAACCCTTGCATCGAATTCAAATAGCTTAGGTTGATCGTAGTACAGCTTCTCAGTCTTTGGATAACTACGTTTCAGTATTTTCTTTCTTTCCCTTTTCTCCGATCTTATATGTCTCTTTGCAAGCTCAGCGTAGAAGTCTCTGGGTATCTCGACCCTTTCCCCCGCAACCCTTACAACAATCTCGGGAGGAATTCCGTGGGAATCGTAGAATTCTATCAGATCTTTCTTATCTATCCTCTTCTTCTTCTGAATTATCCTTTCAATCATCTTTATACCCTTTTCAATCGTCCTTCTATATCTCTTCTTTTCAATCTCCAGTATCTCCTGAATTGTATCCATAGATACATCGAATTCAAAATTCAAAAGATTACCGTGAAGCTCGATAAGGTCAAACAGATCTATTCCCAAACCAAGCTCTTCTGCAAGCCTCAAGCTCCTTCTTATCATCAGTCTAGCAAGGTAACCTGCAGAAGCATTTGAAGGAACGAGACCGTCGCCTAGCATGAACAGGATTGTCCTTGTATGATCTGCAAGAGCATACACTTTTTCCATCGGTGATATAATCCTTTCAAGTTCCTCCAAGCTTATTTCAAGTCTTTTGGCGAGTTCAAGTCTCATCTGAATAAGTTTTTCGCCCCTCAGCTCGTCCATTACACCTGCGACCCTTGAACTCTCGGCAATTATCCTCTCAGTTCCCTTGTCTATCTTCGGCACATTACTGTTCTTTATTATCTTGTCAACAACCTCGGGAAATATGGCATCGTAAATCGTGGGTGTCCCTTTGCTAGCCCATACAAACCTCTCCAGACCGTATCCCGTGTCGACTATGTAGTTGTCCATTTTCTTGTACCTCGAACCCTTTATCTCTATGTACCCTTTCTCATCCTCAACAAGATTCATAAAGACAAGAGTTGCTAGCTCTATTCCTCCAACTATCGCCTCAAGACATGGCCCGGCATTTCCTCCACCAGCCCACGGCTCTTCCTTATAAACTATTTCATCGATCTTAACGCCAAGCTTCTGTAGAAGTTCCGTGCAATATTCAACGGTTTCACTCTTCCAGTAAACGTATTTATCTGGATAGTTAAATGCATGATGGGCCATCATTTCGAAAAGGGTCAGATGCCTTCCACTTCTACCGACACTGTCCAAATCGTCAAGTCTTATGCAAGGCTGAGAGATCGTCAGAGGATTTGCCGGTGGCGGTACAACACCAGAAGTTACAAATGGTTGAAAATCAGCGATTGAAGCGATTGTTAGGTATATATCGTCTCTCCACCTTGCGACAACGGGATATCTTTCAATTCTTTTATGACCCCTCTCCTCAAAAAACCTAAGATAGAACTCCCTCATTTCATTGATATCGAATTCCCTTTTAAATATCGGATTTCCTATAAATTCGTACGTTCCGCATGGAGGATCTCCACATATCTCCCTATTCTCATCAACTGTCCAGAAGTATTTCTTACATATCGGGCATCTCTTTCTGATAAATCCGTTTTCCTTGAGAAATTCTATATCAAGGTACTCCTCGTCCAACATCAAATTCTTTGAGCTTCGAAGTTATTTTGAACTTTTCGATGTTAAGAGAATAAAAGAGGGCTGAGATGTATAGCGTTGCATTTGTTACATTTTAAGGAGATAGATGTAAACGGAAGCAGTATACTTGTTTATGCCCAGAAACACTTATAAACTTATCAATACACTACTATTGTGCTCTGATCGTTCCGAGATC
>Ga0190367_1000733_pt1 | contig 21769 bp, 27 predicted proteins | sample 4872181011_MG_FD_171838 | JGI IMG/M metagenome (GOLD analysis project Ga0190367, IMG submission 171838) | Hydrothermal vent microbial mat bacterial communities from Southern Trench, Guaymas Basin, Mexico - 4872-18-10-11_MG | ecosystem: Environmental > Aquatic > Marine > Hydrothermal vents >...
GTCCGGGGCGGACGGTTTTTAATGAGGTTGAGGAGGAAGTGCTGAGGGTGTTGAGGAGCCATAAGCATAGGGTCCCCCTTAGAGAAATAATTGCCAGTTTGGAGTATCCCGAGGAGGAGGTAAGGCATGCAGTGAGGTCCCTGCTTTGCAGAGGCTACATTAAGCAGGATAGCAGAGATTCCGTCGACTGGAACCATCCCGATGCGACCTTTTACACGCGTCGCAACAGGAGAGCCCTCATAGACCGGGTACTCGGGATATCAAAGCGGGGGCGTCAATCTTCTTCCGGTTAAATTCGATCAATGGGATCGTCATTTGAACATCTTCTAGGAATCCGTATGAAAAATTTTCAGAACGTTAGTAGCTTTGAACTTGCCCAACAAAAATAAGTGTCGCCATTGACCTAATAGGCCGAAAAAAGATAAAGATCTTAGTAGAGGCCCGTCATGGAATATCTCTCCTTCTCCTCAATTACAATCGGTGTACTTGAGCCTTTGACTCCATCCACGTTGATGAGCAAAATTGTTCACATGGTTCTCATTTTTATCGGAATGCCGAGGCATTTATTAGCTTCACATGCAAAAGTAAGGCATGAAGTGTCAAACATGAGCGTGGTTTATGGTCCGGTCCCTTCGTGGAGGCTCGGGAGAAGTCTCGGCATAGACCCGATACTTCCCCCTAAGACATGCACATTCGACTGCGTGTACTGTCAACTCGGTCATACCGTTAATAAGATTTCGGTGCGGCTCGATATCCCTCCGGTTGATGAGGAGAGGCTCGAGGGGGAGTTGCTCAAAGAGTTGGAGAAAATTGACGTGAAAAGTATTAACGTGGTGACATTTTCCGGGTGCGGAGAACCGACGCTGAACCCCCGGCTGGGAGAGATGATAAGACGCGTGAAAGACATCCTACCGGATGTTCCGGTCGCCGTGCTGACAAATTCTTCATTGGTGTGCTTGAAAGATGTGCGTAAAGATCTAGGAGAGGCGGATATCGTTGTCGCAAAGTTGGACGCAGCGGATCAGAAAACCTTCGTTTCGATAAACAGACCTGCGGACGGAATACCTCCCATCAAAGAGATAATTAGGTGTCTAACCGAGTTCAAAAGGGAGTTTACGGGAATATTGTCGTTGCAGGTAATGTTGGTGGACTCGTCCATTCCAATGAGGACGAATATCAGTGAGGACGCCATCAATGCCATCATCGACGCCATCAGGGCAATAGAGCCGGATGAGGTCCAGGTAAACACCCCAACGCGTCCCCCCTCCGAGTCCTATATTAAGCCAGTGAGCAGGGGCATCATTACATGCGTTGTGGAGATGCTGGAGTCGATAGGGGTCAGGGAAGTATTAGCTATAGGCATTAGAGAGAGGACACCCACCTTTAGGTCGGTACTCAGGGTAGAAGCCGAGAGGATTAGAGAGGAGGTGTTTGAACTTCTTAAAAGGAGGCCTTGCAGAATCGTGGACATAACGCTCGCGCTTGGCCTTGGCGGGGAGATCGTAAGAAAAGCCGTGGAGGATTTGATGCGCAGGGGACTAATCAGAAAAGTGGAGGGTGTGAGAGGGACATACTTCATTGCTACGACCGCCAAATCCGGTGAAGATTAACCGTCGGGGAACGTTATGACTGATGCCGATGCGCCTCAGGTGGCAAGTTCTCCAAAATGAAGTTCAGAACCTCATCTAGTCGTCCTTTTTCGGCAATGACCCCCATCACCTCCTTCTTTCCGCCCACGCTTATCACGTCGACGGCCCCCGATCTGATCTTTCTAATGAGTACTGAAAGGTCCAGATCCATCTTGTACCGCCTCACGTAAATCTGCGCGTATGGCATGCTGAGGTACTCATTTACAACCACGGCGACCTTTCCCGGGTTCTCAAATGCGATCTTGCGCGCAAGCACAGATGTCACGATGCAGTCGGTCTTAACATGCAGGTATAGGACGTTCTCCCTCAACTTCTCCGGTTCTCTTGATGAAAGTCTCTCCCACTCCTTCTCGAACATTTCAAGGTATCGGTTCCACTCCTCATCCGAGAGAATGCGCTCGACATCGTCACCGTACTCTATCAGCTTGTCGACAACTTTAATCGTCTCCTCCCGCTTACCGATCCGGTAGGCGGCCTCCATCAACGTCTTGCAACGATCCACCGTCTCCAGATTAATGCCACGCTTTTCAAGAAAACCTCTGACAAGTGAGAAGATGGGATGCTCCCCAACCCTCTGGAGCCCCAGATCTCCCACTATGCCGACGACCGTGCGCAAGCTCACTTCATTATCCAATATTCTGTCGACGAGCAGAGTCGTTGATGGCACGTCCTCCCCGAAGAGCACAACCGGGTTATAGAAAACCACCTTGGAGGGCGTGGTCTCCTGCCTATGGTGGTCTATTACTACCACCGGAACCGAGAACTTTTCCTGCAGCCTGTCATACTCGGAGGGCGGAATCCCGAGGTCGGCAACCACGATGGCATCCGGTGAAAATCTCTCGATCGATCGAATAACAAAATCGTCTATTAGGTACGTTACGATGTCCGGAACGCAGTTCTCCACTTCCGCCCCGAACTTCTCCCTCAGCCCCTCCTTTAGAAGAGATGCGGAACAAAGCCCATCCCCGTCCCAGTGATGTATTATGAACACCCTTTCCTTTCCACTCAGAGCCTCGATAACCTCCCGCTTTGCCGATTCTGCCCCCTGCAAATTGGAAGAAGATGCCAGACTTCTCAAGAGACCTCTCCTCCACTGTTGCTACAATTCCTTCTAGGCTTATAAACGTTATTTAAACTCTCTGGAATTTGGTGGCGCACCCTCTCCACTGTGACGTGAGACTCGAGCATTAAATGATTTGCATAGCCCTGTGTCGTACTTTCTTCTCCTCGGTAACTTTCATGCATTCCTCATGACTTTATCTGACCAGCTCAGCTTATCCTCCATATGGTAGAATCGAGATTGCAAACTGATCTTTCACGCAACCGAGCATCTCGATCTGACCATTGTTAATACGAAAATGGATTGGTATTGCTCCAATGTGAACCTATAGAGCATTAATCTCCGAGAAACTCTCGCGCAATCACTATTCTCTGTATCTCCGATGTTCCCTCCGCCATCTCCAGCCCCTTGGCGTCATTCATCAGTCTACCAAGGGGAGATGACTTAAGGTATCCGTGATACCCGTATACCTGTATTGCCTTGATCGTGGCTCTCATCGCGAGTTCTGTTGCGTAAAGTTTTGCCATCGCGGCCTCGGCCGTGTACCTTACGCCCTTATCCCTGAGGTACGCGGCTCTCAGTGTCAGAAGCTTTGCAGCATCAAACTCCACTCTCAGATCGGCGAGCAACCATCTGAGTCCCTGGAACTTTATTATCGGTTGCCCGAATTGCACCCTTTTCTTTGCGTACTCCACGGCATGGGCAAGAGCCGCACCCGTAATGCCCAGTGCGACGCTAGCGACCCCTATTCTTCCGAAGTCTAGCACCGATAGAGCCACCCTTATACCTTTACCAATATCCCCCAGCACGTTCTCCTCGGGAACTCGCACGTCTTTGAACCTGAATTTTGCAAGCCCACATGCCTTAAGTCCTATGCAGTCCACTGGCTCTCTTTCGACACCCGGATTCCTCGTATCGACAAGAAATGCTGTGATTTTATCATTTCCATCATCCGAGACAACCCTGAAGGATGCAACAAGAAGATCAGCGACCTCGCCTCCCACCACTATGCTTTTCTCCCCATTAAGAACATACTCGTCTCCGTCCTTGATGGCAGTTGCCCTTATATTTGTCACGTTGGAACCCGCGTTGGCCTCGGTTATCGCGAACCCGCCGACAAGCTCCGCATTTGCAAGTTTCGGAAGGTACTTCTCCTTGAGGTACTCGTTCCCGAATAGCCTTACTGTTTCGGATGCGAGACAGTGGGTGTCCACAATGAGCCCGACGGACGCGGATGAGGACCCCTCCGTCAGGGCCTCTATCAGCATGACGTAGCTTATGGTATCCCTTTCGGAGCCTCCATATTCCTCCGGTATATTGAATCCGAGCCACCCGCGCCTCCCCATTTCCCTGAATATCTTGAGGGGGTATCTGCACGCCTCCTCATACTCGCCGATTACGGGTTCCACCACCTCTTTACTGAATGTGTACGCCTCTTCCCAGATCTTCTGGTGATCATCGGTTAACTCGAATGCCATCAATGCCATCACCCGAGAAAATATCGACATTTGGGCTTATAACTCGAATGGGGAAGTTCTTTTGCCCATTTCCATGGATAACGAAAAATGTCCACTGTTGAGAGCCGCTGGAAAAGTCTTTTCGCACTCAAATAGTTCGTTGAGCAATTTCGCAAGGCTACCGAAGAGGATCACACTGGGACTCCCCCGCACCTCCTTGCAATTTCCATTGCCACTGTAAGGACTCAAAATTGGTAATATTTAAAATAAATTCACAGTGCTACACGTAAGAATAAATAGAGGAAGATGCCTTGCATGTAGAGTACACTTATCATGCAAGATACAGGATCCGAATAAGAAATATTAGTGAGAACGAGGTGCTCCATGTACTTAAGTCTCCTCATGCTCTCTACTACGATATTAGCACAAACAGTATGGTGGCGATCGGGCCAAGAACAAGGAAACGAGCCCATTGGTTAATAATAGTATTTGTAAAGGAGGATAATGTTTGCCGCGTAATAACGGTTATAGACACAAAGAGTATAGATAAGATCGTGGAAAAGAGAACCAAAAGCGGAAGGTGGGTTCCGGTATGGTAAAAAAGATATATTACGATTCGGAGGCCGACATCCTCTACATAGTCGTGAGGGAGGGGGAGGTGGAGGATACCGTCGAGATCTGTGAGGATATATTTGTGGAGTACGGGGGGAACGGGGAGATCATGGGCATAGAGATATGGAGGGCCTCGAGGAACATAATAGAACCAATATCTAAGGAAATAGCTTCAAGAGTAGAAAATCTGATCAGGAGATCAAATACGTAGAGGGATCAATCTCATTCAACAATGGTGCCCCTGAACACCAGCTTTCCAGGGCCGTAGTATCCTTCAGGGGGATGGCGAAGCGAGAAGCGAGGAATAGTTTGTTCAAGTATGAGTGAACCTGCCTATGCATTTCGAGAACAAGTTATTGAGTTTCGTTGTTTAAATTAACTTCTTGACTTTTGGAATCCTTTAGGAACCTCTTTGCCCCAATTATGGTCAATCCGACGAGATTTCCGTGTTCATCGTAATTTTTTATTATACCGTTTTCATCCTCCTCGTGCTCCACTGCTTTTGAGGGATAGACGAAGTTTATATAGAGCACATCCGCCTCCTCATCGTAATCTATCCATAACCTTCTATAAGGTATCCGCAAAATGTGAGGGATTATTCTCAACACTTCTGTTTCCGCTTCTTCCATACTATACCCCTTTTTACGATCTTATCTATTCTCGAGGTTTATACGCTGTTGCAACAAACCCGTTTCTCCCATTTATTTCTTTGTATGCGACAACGAGATATTTCGGTCCGAGAAGAGTTTCTTTAAAGAATTTTACCGCTCTCAACTCCTCGGTAACTCCTTTTACTACATATCGGGATCTCTGATAGTCTCACAAAAGTAGAGAGATAGATCGCAGACATGAAACGCCCTATAAACTCATGCGCATAAAGTGGCCGCTAGTAAACAAAGGTCAACCAGTGAAGGTACCTCTCATCTCTACCTCTTACAACATCGAAGAACTTCCTCTGGAGCGCCCTCGTCACGAGACCCGGCTTTCCGTCCCCTATCTTCCTCCCATCTATTTCGACCACCGGCGTCACCTCGGCAGCGGTCCCCGTGAAGAACACCTCATCTGCGCCGTAAAGTTCGGTCTTCGTGATGTCCTTTTCGATAACTTCGTATCCCATGTCTCTCGCGAGTGTCATGACGGTATCCCTAGTTACTCCCACGAGTATACTGGCATGTACGGGCGGCGTGTATATTTTTCCATCCTTTACCACGAATATGTTCTCTCCGCTCCCTTCCGAGACGAATCCCCTGTGATCCAGGAGTATTGCCTCGTTGGCTCCCCGCTCGACAGCCTCCATCTTCGCGAGATAACTGTTAGTGTAGTGGCCCGAAACCTTCGCCATCATCGGAAGCATGTTAGGCGCGGGTTTCACCCAGCTGGAAGTGATGACTCTCGCCCCCTCCTCCAGCGCCTTTCCGAGGTAGGCTCCCCACCTCCACGCCATTATTGCGATGTTCACAGGAGCGTCCTTGGGGTATACATCCATGCTACCGAAGCCCTTGTAGACAAGGGGGCGGATGTAGCAGTCTTCGAACTCGTTTGCCCGAACCACCTCTATGCACGCCCTCATTATTTCCTCCTTGGTGTAAGGGATCTCCATCTTGTACACGCCCGCCGAGAAGAATAGCCTGTCTATGTGCTCCTTAAGCCTGAATATTGCAGGCCCGTTCTCCGTTTTGTAGCAACGTATTCCCTCGAAGACCGCCGAGCCGTAATGGAGTGCATGCACCATAATGTGGACCTTTGCGTTTTCCCAGGGCACCAACTCGCCATCCATCCAGACATATTTTGATCTCAATTCCATCATACTGATCACTTCCACCATGCCATAATCTGCGTACAATCAAGCGAGCAACAAATATGACGCCATATACTGGTACTCTATCCCACAAAAAACGAGTATATGTAATTTCTGGGCAACATGATGTGCCTAAATGGATCAGACATATTATCCATACGATAAGCGACTCTTGTATGCTTTTTCGCGATTATTAACAAATATTAGCACAAATATAAAATTTCGATTGGAAAACCATTCTAAAAACTTTGATAGAGTGATGCTGTTGGTGGAAACTGAAGGTAATGGAAGAAGGTCATTTAGGGACAGATCAACAATTGTTCTAGAGCCATCGTACGAGGTTGTCTGTGCGTAGTTCAGCGTATTTATGAGTAACCTGCTTGAGGTCTCGTTAGGGGAGAAAGCCTGTTTTAATAACATATTACTTTCCCTGGGCTTTGGTCCTTTTTATTATCAAATATTGAACGTCTTTTAGCCGAAGAGAGCATGAATAGGCGAGAAACAGTTTTGCTAGGAGTAGAAGAGAAGGTGTCGAAAATTAGTTGGGGGTAGGGGGCTTATAGGCATGATGATAGAACTGGTGGTAGAATCTATATACTCTATGTTTGTTCGCATGCTTGTGATCGTGGTTTTGGTACTGTTGCTACTTCTGTGGGTGGAGCATTGGAGCAGTTAAAATAGTCGAAAAAACTTAGGATCGCTTTGCTTTGAGAGGAACTAGTGGAAAATGAGAGGTTTGAGAGAAGACAGGTTAAGCTGGTGGTTTTGCTTTTAGCCATGATTCTCTGAGGATTCTTGTGAGTAAGTCTATGTAAGGTGTCATTGTTGAAGCTACTCCCTTGATTTCTTCTTCAATACAGGCGAAAACCACTTCCTCCCTATCTCTACTAACACCTATGCACTCTAATTCTGGTAAAATTTTCACTTTAATGTTGTCAATTTCGGTTAGTTTTGATACCTGATCCGTTAACTTATCTGTAACTATTTGAACGCTTACCGTCGGTTTAACGGTGCTAAAGGCGCTTAACACATTTTCCATGTCTGCTGGTACAACGGCGAAAAGAGAGGATTTAGCTTTTCCCACTACATCTATCATATATTGCTCAACGGTTCTCCTATCTGGCAACACGAAGATATCGGTAGCTTCTGAGAATCTATCAATAATATCCCTTAGTGGAGAGATTCTCCTTTTAACTTCACTTTTTACTGTTCCAAAAGTTTTTTCGATTTCTCCTAAGCCTCTATTAACAACTTCGTTTCTAAATTCTTCGGTAAATTGTTCCATCTTGCTTTTTGCTTCTTCAGCTAATCCCCTAAAAATTTTTGTTATTTCAGCCATAATTGACGATAAAAGTTTTGTCAATTCGTTTTCAAAAGCTTCTATTTTTTCCTTAAGTTCTTCTACGTCTCTCTTAGATCCTAAAACTATTTTGCCCTTTTCTGACAACATTCTTCCCCCAAATGTTGTAGTATATAATACAAAAAGTTGTAATCATATGGCATGAAAATATCATGTATAACTATCCTAATTAAAATTTTTCATCAAAAAGGAGACTGTTTCATAATTTTACAAAAGACGAGGTGTCTTCGTGGATTGTAGTCGGTTTAGCATGCGTTGTAGCGCTACGACCTAACGTTTTTCACCACTATATCATTATGCAGAAAGAAAAAAGCAAAGAAAAGTTAGAAACTTATAATTTTACAGAAACGAAACAGCACCATTCAAAGAAAAAACCAAAATCATTACCTTTCTAACCGTTACAACTATAACCGTAACTGAAAACAGCATAAAAACCTTTGTTCCTAATCTTTTTTATGATACACCTAATCATTTGTCGCCAAATCGTTTTCCAGAATTGACAAAATAATTACTCTAATATACCATTATGCTATTATATAATCATGTGATGATTATGAAGAAGTTCTCGACAATTCCGGTTTCCGTTGAAGTTAAAAAAATTCTTGAGAAGGCAAAAGGAGAAAGAACTTGGGACGAATTCCTAATATCTTTACTAAAAACTGCAAATTTGGCAAGACGGCTGCATGCCGCAGAGGAGTTGGAAAAAAGATTCGATGATGATCTCGAGAGAGCAATAAAGGAATCGATCGAGGAATCCAGGAGGAGGTTGAGATTCAGAGAGCCAGATTCGTAATAGATACGGATGTACTCATATTCCTTGTCCGGAACAAACTCCTCAGAAAGGTAATTGAAGTACACGATCTATGCATAACTTTTGTGACCATGTATGAGTATTTGCGGGGCTCTGTGCTCGCGAACAGAGACCCTTTAGAGGAGAAAAGGTTGCTTGAGGACGCATTTGAGATATTGTGGCCCGACAATCAGTTCGTACTGAAGCTATCGGAGATATGGGCGAAACTTAAGAAAAAGGGGATGTTGATCGACGATCGAGACCTGATGATAGGAGTTCTTTCAATAGTTCGCGACATTCCACTATGCACGTTTAACAAGTCGCATTTCAGCAGGCTTCAGGAATTCAACCTAAAGCTGATAGATATCAAGGATATTCTCGCAGAAGTAGGCGGATTACCCAGTACTAGATAACCACCTTGATAGGCAGTCGAAGATCCTCATGATTTGGCAATAGAGATTTTAGAACGGTAATTAGGACGTGAGGGTTGTATTAAGGAGTGGAGACGTGAGCAAATCGCCATCCGAAATGAGTATCGAAAAAGGGCTCCACTTTGATACTATTAATAAAATAATTGGTTATCTGCTCCTACTAAGGTTCTCCCTCAGATTCTTAAGCAACGATGAGAGTTCATGAATGTTCTTAACCGCATCTAAAAGCTGGCATGCAAAGTTAAGAAACTTCCTAATCGCAACACGCGAATGCCGACTATTCAGCAGTGAAAACACAAGTTCATCGCTATCATCCAGTATCTCCCTCGTGTGGGAAATTAGTCTCTTAAATGAGGGGCCTGCAAACTTTTCGAGTTTCCTCACACCCTCCCTACAGACAAAATACCCATAGAGCAACCCTATGAAGTATGGGAGCGCTATCGTTACTGCAACCGTCCGATCGTGAAACTCGGGATCTGCTATCACAATATCAGCGCCCAAAAGGCTAAATAAATCTATTACGAACTTGCAGTCCTCGCATCTTCCGTCCACCGGGATGACCACGATTTTTCGAGACTTGAAACTGTCTGCAGTCCTCCCAAAGAGGGGATGTACACTACACACCTTGACGCTTTTCGGAAATTTCTTGAGTACGGGAATTATGCTCCCCTTCAGTGACGCTATGTCGATTATTATCTTCCCCCTCAGTCCACGCCTCTGAACGATTTCACGAACATCCTCTAGAACCTCGGAGGTTACGTCTATCGGCGTCGCAATGAGTATGACATCACTGTTCACCACAAGATCCTCCAGCGTTGAGTACACGACCCCCCAGAAATCCTTGACCTTCGAGGGATCTATGTCATAGACACCGATTTCAAAGTGATCCTTAAGTTTCTCTGCAAACCATCTGCCCATCCTCCCGTATCCCACGATTCCCAGCCTCATGCGATCACCGTCCGCTACATTCCTCCGCGACCATGTTCATTCTCCTGAACGCCTCCTCCAATCTATCAGATACGAGTGATACCCTTACGAACTGCTTGTAATTTCCAAACGCCTCTCCCGGAAATACGCTGACACCCTGCTTGAGCAGTTTATATGTGAATTCGGTTCCCGAGATTCCAGCCTTAATCTTAAGAAATATGTATATTGCGCCATCCGGCTCCACAAACTCGAAGAACTTCCTGCCAAGCGTTTTCTTCGCTGCTTCAACCCTCCTCTTATAAATGTCGGATACTATTCTCCTGACTTCATCGATTACCTCGAGGGCCTTGAGGGCCGCCGCCTGTACAAATCCGGGAACGCACGTCACGGTGGCCTCTATGAACCTCTGGATTTTCTTGATGATCTCCCTGTTCGCGATAGCGAAGCCTATTCGAAAGCCCGTCATGCTGAACGTCTTCGAAAAACTGTGCACGAACACTCCCTTTTCATAGTTGAAGTCAAGTATTGAGGAGAACCTCGAGTTGAATAGAATGTCCCTGTAAACCTCATCCGATACGACGGTGATTCCCCTTTCAGACGCTACATCTAGGAGCTCTCTCATCTTGCTCCGTGGAAGTGCGACACCCGTCGGATTGTTCGGATAGTTTATGATCACGAGATCGACCTCGTCATCCATTTCGGTAAAGTCCGGAACCCATCTGCCCTCCATCGAGGTCTCCAAGACCTGAATCTTCTTGCCGAAAAGAGATGCCATATGGACGTATGCGGGCCAGAAAGGTGCAATAACCGCAATCTTTCTCGAAAAGAATACCTGCGACGCTATTAGGAGTTTCGATCCCGGCGATATTATTACCTCTTCCGCGTCAACATCATATAGTTCCGCGATCCTTTCCCGCAACTCCCTTATTCCAACCGTGGAGACGTACTCCGTCTCGCCCCTCCTGATGGAGTCGAACATTGCCCCGATGATTCTCTCATCGACCCTGATGTCCGGTTGCCCCGCGTCTAGCCTTATCTCAACATCGGACTCGGATAGCTTGTTGAAAAACTCGTAGACGTTAAACAATCACCCATCACCCTGTAACCTTATCGACAGCCTCAAAATCTCCCTAAAAACGTCCCTGTAGATTCCTGCCCTTCGTAAAACGTGCTCCTCCCTCTTCGGGTCTCTGATGTCCAACCCTATCCTCCTCTTCAACTCCCTGATCTCCCTCACAAGCTTCATCCTCCTATCGAGCAATCTTATTATCTCCTCGTCTATCCTGTCGATCTCCCGCCTGAGCTCCAGTATCCTCTCCAACTCAACCACCTCAGGAGGTGATCCGTCAAAACTATCGCGAAAACCGCCTCTACGACTGGCACTGCCCGTATCGCGATACAGGTATCAAACCTCCCCCTCAGTTTCAAATCTACCTCTCTCATCTCCCGGAGATTCACGCTCCTCTGCGGTTTCAGGATGGACGGCGTGGGCTTTATCACAACTCTGAACCTTATAGGTGCACCGTTGCTCATTCCCCCGAGTATTCCACCTGCATTATTCGTTCTGAACTCCACCCTCCCATCCCTAACTGTAAGCTGATCGTTGGCCTCGCTCCCCCTCATTTGTGCGAGTCTGAATCCCGCCCCGAATTCTATGCCCTTGACTGCCGGTATCACGAACATCGCCTTTGCAAGATCCCCGTCTAAGGTATCTATCGGGGGCTCCCCGAGACCCACCGGGACGTTAAGCGCCACCGCCTCGATGATCCCCCCGATACTATCCCCCTCATTCTTAATATCGCGCAAAAGGTCTACTATTCCTCTGGAAGCTTCCAGGTCCGGGCATGCAACTGGGCTCTTGGGGAGGTTTTCCCTAATTTCCTCAAGAGTCATGTCTTCCCTCATGCGGACGTTTCCTATTTGAAAAACGTACGCCAGTACCTCTATTCCGAATTTTTCGAGAACTTTCTTTGCAATAGACCCTGCGGCAACAAGCGCGGCCGTTATTCTACCCGAGAAGATCCCCCCACCCCTATAATCGTTGAAACCGAAGTACTTAATTCTGGCAACATAATCCGCGTGTCCCGGCCTCGGAATGTCCTTTATCTTCTCGTAGGGTGTGGAGTCGACGTCTCGATTCCATACGACTATTGTTATGGGCGCGCCCGTTGTCCGCCCGTTGAAGACCCCGGATAGGATTGTAAAATCGTCCTCTTCATCCCTAGGACTGGAGAACTCGTCCTTTCCGGGCCTCCTCCTCTCGAGATCTCTCCTTATGTCGTCGGGGTTCACCTCTATTCCGGGAGGGCATCCCTCTATCACGGCGCCCACGCATTTCCCGTGGCTCTCTCCGAATATCGAGACCCTGAACGCCTTCCCTATCATTGGAACTCGACCCTCCCGCCGATTCTCATAAGATCGTTAAAGAACGCGGGATAGGAGTCCTGCACACAATCTACTCCTAGGATCTTGCTCTCGCCCCTCGCACCCAGCGCCGCGATTACAAGCGCCATCGCTATCCTGTGATCCCCATATGAGTCCAGAACCGCACCCCTTAACTCCCTATGCCCTTTGATTACGAGTCCATCTTCTCTTTCCTTAACATTTACTCCCATTCTTTTCAGGTTATCGGCGATCGCGCGTAACCTATCCGATTCCTTGTATCTGAGGTGATCGGCACCCGAAATTATTGTTGTTCCCCTAGCATAGGCGCCTAGGACGGATATTACGGGAACAAGATCCGGCGCGTCACTGCAGTTCACATATATTCCCTCTAGGTCTCCCCGGGATACTTCAATCACCTCCCCATGGATCTTGACATCCGCACCCATTTGACGGAGGACGTCGAGTATCATCCGGTCCCCTTGGACGTCCCTCGGATCTAGGCCCCGCACCCTCACCTTGCCGTGCAAGGCTCCCGCCGCAAGTATGAACGCCGCAGAGGAATAGTCACCCGGGATTTTGAACGTGGTGGGTATCGGGTTTTGCCTTTCGACGGAGAACCTCCTGTAATCTTCCCTATGTACCGATAGACCGAACCTCCTCATGGACTTTATCGTTATATCCAGATAGGGACGCGACTTCGGCTCCGAAATGATCTCGATCTCGAGGCCCACCTTTGGCGCAACGATTAGGAGGGCCGTAATGAATTGTGATGAAACATCGCCTCTTACCTTCAAAGTACGGGACTTTATCTTGTCCCTTCCGCCTCGGACGAGTATGGGAAGTCTCCCCCCTTCGGAAAATTCCACCTCTATTCCCATTTGAGACAGTGCCTCGATCATCGGAGACATAGGTCTCCTCCTTAAGGATGCGGACCCGTCTATCACCGTGGTTCCGTCAACTAGGGCGGCAATTGCCATTGAAATCCTCGCGGTGGTTCCCGAGTTTCCGCACCAGATGACATCTTTTGGCTGGACGGGATCTCCAACTCCGATAATCCTTTCCCAAGACGCGTCAGCGCCGAACTCTCGTATCGCGCCCATGCTTGCCTCTGTGTCATTCGATATGAGGGGGTTCACTAATCTGGACTCTCCCTCCGCGAGCAGGGAAAGAAATAGAGCCCTGTGAGTGTAGCTTTTAGATGGCGGGGCCCTGACCTCCCCGCTTATTTCAGATGGGACGACCCTAACGTTCACGGTTATCACCTCGTCTCCGTGATGATTATCCTCTCGGCATCCTCCCTCTCCTCCCAAACTTCCCTTACCCCTTCCGGATCCTCGGTGACCGCTACAACAGCTGGCCCGGTCCCCGAAACTGCCGCCGCGATTGCGCCCGCCTTTAAGGCTTCAAATATCGGGCTCGTGTCATATCCCAGTAAGGCCGCATAAAGAATTCCGTTTATTACCATTGCCTCCCTCCACTTTCCGGCAAGCGCCAATTTGAACGCCTCTTCCACGTAGGGTGCCACTATTTTGAAGTTTACACCCTTGAGGGACCCCTTGCTGACCCTCTTCCTCGGCACAAGTATCACGACTGGCAGTCGATCAACCTCCTCCCGCTTGATCAATTCCGTATTGATGTTATCGGTGATGCACAAACCTCCTAGGAGGGAGGCGCACGCATCGTCGAACGCTCCCGTTATGGTAACACCAGCGACCTTTGCGGCCTCCACTCCGAGTTTTATTACCTCTAAGGGATCGAGTTTCTCCCCGATGGCATCTAAAACTGCGGATACTAGGGCGTTTGCTGCCGCGCTGCTACTTTTAAGTCCTCTCGATATTGGAATTTCCGAGCGGATGAATACTCTCAACCCTCCCTCTATTCCAAATTTGCGAAACACTACCTCCTTGACGGCCCTCACAAGATCAAAATCACATACTTCCTCCGTCCCATCAATTCGAATTTCCCCCTCAATGACATCCTCATCAACTATTTCAATGTGTGCCTCCGTCCTCAGTTTTATTCCAATTGCTGCACCTTTTCCGGTGGCTATCGCGTTTATTACCGTGATCGCGCCGTAGGCTTCACCCTTTCCCCTCATTTTCCTCCACCCCTAATGCTTTCAGTGCCGCATTTCTCATAATTCGAATATCGGGATAGTGCCCTGTCCAGAGTTTAAAGCTCTCTGCCCCCTGGAGAACCAGCATCCACAACCCGTCTATCGTTGTACATCCCGCTTTCATGGCGTCCCTGAGAAGTTTAGTATGCAACGGCCTGTAAACTATGTCGAAGACCACCAATCCGGGTCTTAGCAAGTGTTCCGGCACCAAACTCTCATTCGACTCCATGCCCACCGATGTGGCGTTTATCAGAATGTCCGCATCTCTCAGTTCGTTCTCGAGATTCCTTACGCTCAGCCGCATTCCACGAACTGTTGAGCCGTTATTTGCAAGGTTTCTGGCGAGATTTACCGCCTTTTCTTCGGTTCTGTTCAGAATTGCGAGTTCGGAAACCCTGCCGGAAAGGGTATACGCAATCGCCCTTGCGGCCCCTCCAGCTCCGAGCAACACCACTTTTTTCCCATCCACGTCGGTGAACATCTCAAGGGATTTCAATGCGCCCACACCGTCGGTGTTGTAACCCTTAAGCGTCCCACCTTCGTTGACGATCGTGTTTACCGCACCTATCTTCCGAGCGTCCTCCGATACCTCATCCAGATACTTCACAACCTCTATTTTGTGGGGCATCGTCACGTTTGCTCCCCCTATACCCAACGATCTGATCCCCTCAACCGCCTTTCCGAGGTCTTGCGGCTCAACCTCGAATGCCACGTACACGAAGTTCAGGTTAAGGGCTCTTATGGCGGCGTTGTGCATTACCGGGCTCAGCGAGTGCCTCACAGGTTTTCCTATCAGGCATAAAACCCTAGTGCTCGCATCTATTATTGCAAGACCCTCCAAACGCTCCTCACCTCATCAACCGTCAGTTGCCCACTGGCGGTTTCCTTCCCCCTCGATACGGATGCGTATGTAAATGGAGCACCAAAAAGCGGCGCGAGTATCCTGGAGATCCTACCCAGATCCCCCATGCAGAATGCAACGGTTGGTATGTTCTTTGGCTCGGCAACCAGCCTCAGAGCGATAATGTTATCCTCCATCCTACGGGCATACGTTACTATTTTTGCAATGTCGGCACCACTTCCGGCAATGGCGTCCCGTATTTTCACCAGCTCTTCGAAAGGGGGCGTTTTCTCGAAATCGTGATGGGAAACTATGACTTTAACTCCATGCCTCCTCGCAAGGCGTATGACATCATCGCGAATGTCCGAATTCAGTTCTATATCAATGTACCGTGGTTTTATCTTTATAAACCGCCTAAACGCTTCAAACCTCTCCCTTTCGCTTCCGGTGAAGGCCCCACCCTCTTTCGCCGTCCTGATGGTAATTATAAGCTTGTCGGAAAACTCTCTCAGAGAGTCAAACCCATTGAAGTCCTGCAGGAAGTCCGCACGGATCTCAATAAGATCCGCCTTTTCACCCACACTTTCCACATCTGCGATGGCTTCCTTGATTGTTTTCGCCTTCACACATGCGACTATCAATTTGCAACCTCCGTCAACGCCTCGAGGATCAAATCTTCCGGTACCTCCATTATTCTCACGGATCCTATCCTCTCCGGCAAAATCATGACCTGCCTTCCATACCACGCCTTTTTATCGACCTTTATTGCCTCCATTATCCTCTTCGGGTCCAAGTTGTGCCTCGTGGGCAACCCCAAGGTTTCTAAGAGCCCAATCACCCTGTCCGTTTCCCTGAAGCCCAATAGTTTCTCGGCAATTAGGCAACACACGACGATGCCCACCGACACCGCGAACCCATGCTTTATCCGGTAGTTCGATGCACTCTCTATCCCGTGTCCGATCGTATGCCCGAGGTTTAGAATCCTCCGTTTGTCAGACTCTCTAAGGTCCTCCTCGACGACCTGCACCTTCAACATCACACATCTCTTGACAATATTTGTTACAATGTCCTTATCTTGCGCGAGCACCGCTCTTGCGTTTTCTTCCAGGTACTCGAAGAAGTTTCTGTCCATTATGATGCCGTACTTCGCAACTTCCGCCAGTCCGTTCAGGTACTCTTCCCGCGGAAGCGTTTGCAGAGTCTGGGGGTCTATCAGAACGACGTTTGGGGGATAGAACGTTCCAATGATGTTCTTGCCTATGAAGTTTACGCCCGTCTTACCCCCGATTGCGGCATCCACCTGGGCCATGAGGGTTGTGGGGATGAGGATCAAAAGTATCCCGCGCATGTACGTCGAGGCGACGAACCCCGCGAGATCGGTTATGACGCCGCCGCCCAAACCTATGAGTAGGCTTTTCCTCGTAAACCCATTTTTTATCATCTTACTCCATATCTCGATCGCTGTCTCTATGCTCTTTGCGTCCTCTCCATCCCTCACTAAAAATAGAGAGATGTCGCCGTCAAGGGATTGAAGTACGGCGTCTAACCAGAATTTCGCGACGACGTCGTTTGTCAGGACTCCCACCTTGAACGGAGAAAGTTCATCGACCCATCCGCGTAGATCGCCGAGACTGTTCCATCCTATCACTATTTTCCCCACTATTGCCGACTCTATTACCTCGGTATCCATCTCCTTACCTCCGAAATAAGTCTTCTGAAGTCCTCGAATGTGAGGCTCTGGGGGCCATCGGATAGAGCCTCTGAGGGATTGGGGTGCACCTCCACCATTATCCCATCGGCACCAACAGCGGCCGCTGCCCTCGCCAATGGGATTACGAGGCTTCTCTTCCCGGCGGCATGAGATGGGTCCACAATCACGGGAAGATGGCTCAGTTCCTTAACCACGGGAACCGCCGATATGTCGAGGGTGAACCTCGTCGACGGCTCAAAAGTTCTTATTCCCCTCTCGCACAGGATCACGTTCTCGTTTCCCTCGAGCATTATGTACTCGGCGGCAAGCAGCCACTCCTCAATGGTGGATGAAAATCCCCTTTTCAGCAGCACAGGCATTTTTCTCTTTCCGACTTCCCTGAGCAACGGTGTATTCTGCATATTTCTGGCGCCTATCTGCAACACGTCCGCGTACTTTGCAACGAGATCCACATGTCTGGTATCGAGAACTTCCGTAACAACGGGCAATCCGGTCTCATCACCCGCTTCCCTAAGCCATTTCAGTGCTTCCTCACCGAGTCCTTGGAAGGAGTACGGCGACGTCCGAGGCTTGAAAGCCCCTCCCCTCAGCATGTCGGCGCCCACTTCCTTTAGGAACTTTGCGGTTTCCAGGATCTGCTCCCTGCTCTCCACCGAGCACGGTCCCGCTATTATTACGAAATCCTCGCCTATCTTTCGTCCCCCCACTTCTACCACGGTTTTTTCGCGATGTTCCTTACTTGTAAGCTTGAACTTCTTCATTTCACCACCTCCTCCGCCGCTCTCACTATACTTTCGATGTCGAGACCGTAGTGTTTGAGAAGAGATACGTAGTCCCGCGAGCACGTTCCGAAGGTATCCCTGATGCCGACCCTCTTCATGCGAACCGGGTACTCTTCGGAAATCTCCTCCAAAATTGCGCTTCCCAGTCCCCCGAAGATGTTGTGCTCCTCTACCGCTACAAATGCGCCGGTGCGACTCGCCATATTTATAAGTGTCCTCCTATCGAGGGGCTTAATTGTGTGCACGTCGATAACAGCGGCGTTTATGCCTCTTTTCTTCAGAATTTTCGCTGCATGAAGGGCCATCGCCGTCATGACCCCACATGCCGCTATGCAAACATCATCGCCGTCCTCAAGGCGATTTATCTTTCCCATTTTTATCTCGGATTCGTCCTCGTAAACTCTTGGGGCGTAATCTCTGCCTATTCTCATATATGCGGGCCCATGCCTCTGGAAAATTTCGAAAAGGAGTTTTCTGGTGGAGACAGCATCGGCAGGCACCACGACGTTCATGTTTGGGATGACCCTCATGATCGCAATATCCTCCAGCGACTGATGGGAGGAACCGTCAAGATAATCGGATAATCCGGCATGTGTGGCAACAAATTTCACATTAAGGCGGTCCCGCGCAACCGTATTGCGTATCTGTTCCCAAGCTCTCATAAGGAACATTGAGAATGCGGACACTAGAGGGAGTTTCCCTGCAATTGCGAGGCCCGCGGCGGTTCCAACGAGGTCCTGTTCACTGATCCCAACTTGGATGAACCTGTGGGGGAACCTTTCGGCGAACTTCTTGGTCATCGTGGAGCGCGCAACGTCGGCGTCCAGTACGACGAGGTGTTCCAGTTTCTCACCCAGCTCTAATAACGCCTCGGCAAACGCTCCCCTGTAGCTTTCCACCGTGAAGTTCACTAGCCCTCACCCGTATGGGCAATTATTACCTTCGGCGCGCCCCTCACCCTTTCCGCCTTCATTAACGCATCCAGAATTTGCCCGTGATCATGCCCATCTACCTCGAAGACCTCCCAGCCAAACACCTTCCACCTCTCACGGAGCGGCTCCTTCGACTTTATGCCCTCGGTGGGACCATTGAGCTGGCTTCCGTTCCTATCCACGATCGCAATTACATTATCCAGCCGGTAATGGGCGGCGGTCATGGCGGCCTCCCATATTTGTCCCTCGTCAAGCTCTCCATCCCCGAGTATCACGTAAACGTTCTTTCGCACACCATCCATCTTTGACGCCAGAGCAATGCCGTTCGCTACCGATAACCCTTGACCCAGAGACCCCGTGGAGACCGCAACCAAGGGAACCCCTCTTTTTGCGTGCGTCGGCAGTTTAGATCCGAGGTCTCCGAACGTTTTGAGGTCATCATCTTTTATGAATCCAAACTCCGCAAGTATGACGTAAAGCGCCGGGACGCAGTGCCCCTTGCTCAGGATCAGAACATTGTCGTCCGGTTTGGCGTTATCCAGGATGAACCACTTCGTGAGCAGGACTAGCAGTATGTCCAGCACGGATAGCGACGAGCCGAGGTGCCAGTTTCCAACAGGTTTTAGAACCTCCCTCAGCCTCTGCTTGAGCTTCCACGACAACTCTCTGAGATGCACACTAATAGCCGCGGAGATATCTTCCGGTTTTTGACAGGAGATCTGATGGACATCCAGGACTCTTACCTCGTTCTGGCAATCAACTTTCCCATTCATATCGGCGCTACAGCCCATCCGACCGCAGTCGTGCCTGTACTCACAACAGCCTTTGTCATTTTCGGATGCCGAGATGAGCGCGAGAACAAGTCTGCCCAATTCGGTGATCTCCACGTTCTTGGGCGCGTTTTTGCTACCATAGTCTATTAGTCCCAGGTCTTTTAGTATTTTGGCGTTCAGTTTCAGGGTCGATGGAGAAATCGAGTACTTCTCCGAGAGGTACGAGACAAGGGAGTTCAGGGAGGAAAACTTTCCGTCCGCGTGCGAGAGAATCAGAATCTGTTTCTCGTTGAGGGCCCTGCGCAGAAGTCTACCCATTCCGGCCGCGTTGGGCTTTCTACGGATGATGTTTATTAACTCCTCGGTAATGGATATTGGCAGAACAACATCGCCTCACCTCAGCTCTTGTAGGACCCTTTCTCATCATTTCACCCTTCCATTTTAAAGTCTGACGGGCAACTTTACCTATCCACGAGCGTGAGAAGAAGACCGCTACGCCCTGCCTCGTGTTCCAAATGTTTCAGCGAAGTTTCAAGCGTTGTCCCGTGTATCCCGCCCGTTCACATCATGAGGACAGTTATCGCACTATGCTTTTCAAGTATCGCCTTTAAACCGAAGTCAATCCCGCTCACATCCGGTATCTGCATCTGCATTAGCCTCCTGCTACCATAACAACTCAAGCCTCCGCTCATCTCTCCTCCGCTCCCTGTACAACTCCCTTAGCGCCTTATCGGCAATATCGGAAGATACCGGTTTGCATGCCTCCAGCAATAACCGAGGGTTCTTCCTTCTCCTGTACATGAGAAGGAACCAGATCGCCTCGTCGAGGGTGACCCTCCTTCCCAGCTTTATCTGTAACTCCGACACGATCCTCAACAGCTCCCTCTTAACCTCCTCACCGATGAGAATCACAGCCATACAGGGTTACCTCATCATTCAAAACCTGTCGAGGAGAGTTTTCTGGACAGTTCCTTCTCCCCCTCCTCTATCAGACGCTCCTCGTCGACGGGCTTGCCGAGAGTCGATGAGCATTCCTCTATCGGATCGAATTTTCCACCAGGAATCAATATCAACCTCCCGGCGTCCAAAATGCATATTAACTCATTGTTCTCCTTTATCCCCAGCTTCCTCCGGACAACCGCTGGCAACTTCACGATCCCGTTACGGTATACCTTAATTCTGTAAATCATATGACCACCAACGTCGGAGGCAACCCTTCACTTAATGTGTTGTCATTTATTTTTATGGCAATAGGTGGTTGCATTATCCTCTGTGGCACGTACGCAACAGCCGAGGAGTACTTGAAGGCGCTCACCTACCACTTCAACTTCAGGGACATAATAAGCGAAGTGATGGGGAGGGGAAGGTGAACCGTGACGTCTCTCGAGAAAGCGATGGAGAGAATCTCGGATGTCATCGGCGCCTGGTTCGAAGGTGGATGGGATAAGGCAAACTACCTCCACGTGTGGGGATTCCATGAGGCAAAGTTAAATGTCGAGGCCGTGAAAAGAAGATTCCCCCACCTAGAGAAAATGGTCAACGAATCCCTAAAGATAGTCCGTAGCCTCCATCACAAAGGGTAGGACACTTACACGATAAGGGCCGTTACTGCAGTATGAAAACCATGTAAAAAGAAATTAGGAGTAAATAGAGGTCGCGGCTCCCCATTATCTTCAATTCATTCCTGCCATGTGGAAGAATACAAATATTCGACCAGATATACTCAGAATGGGGTCTGCATGTCAGAGGTCATAGTTCTTCCCAAAGCGATTGTAGATAGGGTTAGAAAGGAGGCGGAGAGGCGCGGTCTCTCGCTCGGAGATTACATTATCGACCTCCTATCTCAGGGTCTGGACCCAAAAGACAGAGCCAGGGAGTACGTCATTGTTGCTGAGGAGTTATTAAACAGGCCGAAGAGGAGTTGAAAAAGGAAGACCTGAGGCAGGCCGCCGAGAAGGCGTGGGAAGCAGCCGCCTTGGCTGTGAAGGATTATGCGTACTGGAAGGAGGGCAAACATCTTTCGAGCCATGGCGAGTTATGGGAGTACAGTAGGGTCATTTCCGAAGACCTGGGAACTTGGGTGTTAGAGGTGTGGAATCAGGCATCGGGAATGCATACATGCTTTTACGAGGGGTGGTGCACGAA
>Ga0190367_1000734_pt1 | contig 21762 bp, 22 predicted proteins | sample 4872181011_MG_FD_171838 | JGI IMG/M metagenome (GOLD analysis project Ga0190367, IMG submission 171838) | Hydrothermal vent microbial mat bacterial communities from Southern Trench, Guaymas Basin, Mexico - 4872-18-10-11_MG | ecosystem: Environmental > Aquatic > Marine > Hydrothermal vents >...
CTCTAAAACTCCACTTGAAATATAGGGGTGGCGAGTTTAAGGCCGAAAGATAGGCCATTCGGCCTTAAATCGCGCCTTTAACCTTCATTTTTCTCTCCATAACGGTAGAAAAAGGTATTTTTCGTCGACTACTTCAAGGTATAAGTTGAAAGTATGGTAAGTGTTCCTTAACCTCGGTTTAAGGCCGAATGTTTTCTACAAGCCCTTTAATGTCTCGACTTTTTCTCCAAACTTTTCTCTTATAGGCTCTGGCCAATCTCTTGGGTTAAAGCCATGTTGCGCTAAGAAGGCTATCGTCAGCCTCGTTATGCCTGCTCCGAAGCAAGCTGTTTGTAGTTGTTCCTTTGTCGTACACTTTATGTTAAATAGTTTCGTGTAGTGGTTTCCATGTAGGTTGAAGCTGCTGCAGGCTAGCCATGCGCCATCGTCTTCTCTCGGCCCTCTAAATGGCAGCCATATCTGTAGCTCTAGCTTCGGCTGATCTGGTATCTCAACATCTTCATCTATTTTCTGGTCTTCTGCTAGGTAGAAGGTGTCGCCTGCAAACTGTATTCTCCACTCAACGTCCATGATCTTGTCGACGACGTACTTCATCCTCTCCATAACCTGATCCCTTATCTCCCTAACTTGCTGTTTTGTGCCAAGCCATACGTGTTCAACGCGCCAAAACTCTGATACCCTCTCAACACCTCTTACACCGCCTGCTTCATATCTATACGTTGGACCACCAGCTTCTACGACTTTGATTGGCAGGTCTTCCGGCCTTAAAGTCTTGCCTCTATATAGGTGGTAGAATGGTAGGCATTGGACTGGATCTAGTATGTAGCCTGGGTCTTCTAGCAGCTGTTTAAGCTGTTCCATTGGCAGCTCGTTGGTAACTTCAGCTAGTATTTGAAATGGCTTATACTTCTCCTTTTCTCTATACCTTGGTGCGCAGACGTAGTACATTCCTCCAGGCTCTCCCTGTATTTTCCTAGCTCTGAAAGCGAGCTCTATTGGTATGAGCTTGGGGAATATTGCTTCTATGAAGCCTAGCTTGTTGGCTACTTCTTGGTAGACGTAGTCTTCTATGATGTAGTGTAGCTTTGCGAAAGGCGGTAAGTAATACCATTGTCCTCTTCCAGGGAACCTAGCTATCCACCCGTGTTGCTCAGCGTATTCTGTTGGATCTTGTGTGAACTTGACCTGCTTTACGGCGCTTCTATCAAGTATTAGGCCGATGCGGGTAGCGAGCTCTTTCTGGATGGTCCTGACTTCAGGCTGTATTAGCCTTATGAGCCTGTCGACATCTCTTCTATCTATGACTGCTTCGTCTAAATCTGTTAATACTATTTTGACGAGGCCCTGCTCTTGGGAGATTTCAGATACCTTGGGGTAGAACTTTAAGGCATCTAGCTTTCCAGCGTCTCCAGGTACTTTAATGACGTAGGTTTTTACGCCGAGCTTTCTAACTCCTATCTTAGCGTCTTTAAGGGTATCTGCTAGAACGTTCTTAACCCTCTTTAACGCGTCGTGGGCTCGAATAAACCTCGTCCCAACAATCGTCAAGTTCAAGGCTTTGCCGCTAACGTTCCAAGACGCTATACGAGCAGCTTCCTCTTCCTTGCGAGCTCCTCTTCTTAAAGCTTCTTCAGCTTTTCTTAAGGCTTCTTCGATAGCTGGCTTAATATCCTCTTTAGTTAAGTCTGCTGTAGTCTCGATGAAGCCGTTAAGCTCGAAGTACATTGACAATTTCCCTCACTTAGAGGCTTAGGTAGATGCGTAGTAAAGCACTATAAGCTATATTATAAGCATTATGGTTTAACAGCCTGTTCCCCTATAAGGGTAGCTACATAGCTTGTCTCCCGCGGATGTTGCCTTTATATTACATAGAGCTACCATTGAGTTACGTGGGGCTGGGTCTGCAGATCTACCTATCGCCCTATGGTCTTTATGTTGCCTTTAAAATACATTTCTCTACGGTAAGTTCATTCTTACCAGTTTATTACGCAGTAAACTATCCTTGAAGGGTTTTCGGGATCATGAAATCCTATATTTAAGCTTTTCTGACTTAGCTGCTCATCTCGATTGTAGGCTAGCAGCTTTCATGTGTTTTTCAGCTTCTTGCGAGCTGCAGTTTCTGCTTCTGGGAATCTAGGTAGAGGGCTGTTTCGCTATAGGCTATGGAAGGTTTGAGTTTATTACGCAGTAGACTATCATTTACTGTGATTTCTAGAATTTTGTGACTTATCTGTGTCTCTGTGAGTGTGACTTTAACTTTTTGTCACAATCTGTTTGTCACAGCCCTGTTATGCGGTAAGAGGTTATGTGGAGCTTGGCGTTTTACCCCCATCTTTTCAAGTGGAGTGGGGGATTTATTGTCGATTTGCATGTTTTTCACAAGCTTTTATTTTCCTGTGAATTTCTTCTGGGCTTTTTCGGTGGAATTCTGGCTTTTTGCGTTGTCTTTTTCATAAAATTTTTCCAGTTACCTTGGGATGGTTTTCACAAATACACTGATATACTAGTGTTTTGCTAACTGCTTAGCTTGGAGTTTTCCTTGCCTAGAGTTAAGATCGAGTTTACTTCAGATTGCGGCGAGCGTGTTACTGTAGTTTTGTCTGGGAGGTTTTCTAAGCACAGGGTTGCTCAGCTATTAGATTTATTTGACTTAATGTTTCGTGGCGAGGTTGAAGAGGTTAAAGGTGTTTCACTCGGCGAATCTGTTTTTGAAAGGGTCGTTAAGCTTGTGAAGTCTAGGTTTGGCGATGGCTGGTTTACTAGCGCTGACCTCGTAGCTGCTTATAAGGAGGTTTATGGCGAGGATCTCAGGCCTGGTACTGCATCTACGTATTTAGCTAGGTTGTGTGAGTCTGGGTTGCTTGAGAAGAAAGGTAGTCGTTCTTGCTGGAGTTATCGCCTTGTCGCTTCTAGCTCTAAGCGTGTTAAAAGCAGCTTTTTAGATAATGTTGATTCACTAGGTTAAGTGTGCTGCGAGTATTTTCTTTGCTTCTTCTGATAACATGTACGTGTAGGGCCAAGTGCTTTCGTCTCTTACGACGTAGCCTAAGTCTGATAACTTTTTAAGTGTTCTTGCCACATGCTCTCTAGCTTTTCCTATTGCTGATGCTATCGGCGTTGCGCTTCTTGTTCCTGGGTTTTCTGCTAAGTATTTTAGGATTTGGATTTCTGTTTGGCTTAGCCCTTCTTGCGCTTTTTCTCTAGTAGTTTTTGCAGCTTTAGGCTTGGCCTTCGCTATTGGCTTAGCTTCTTTTGGGATAGCTGGTGGCGGTGTTAGTGGCGTTAACTGGGGCGTTGCTGTTTTGCTTAATGCTTCGTCTATTTTATTGCTTAGTTTTTGAAGCTCTATTCTCAATCGGCTGATGTCTGTGTCGATCAGCTCTATGTATTCCTCAAGTAGCTTTATTCGCTCAGTCAGATCTCGCTTTATTGAAGCTATTAGTTCTCTTATGTCGTTTGAAGTATTTGACAAGGTTTTTCCCCATCTAGCTTATCTAAGCTTGACTATAGTTTTGTTATTTCGTAGTTTTAATTGTTTTTACTAATTTTTTTCTTACTTTGCTTCTGTTCCTTTAGCTATGATGTCTATTTTAGTTATTATCCCTATTGGCTTGCCATGCTCGGCTACTAGGACTGCCGGCTGTCCTGTTAAGAGGATTTTTGCTACTTCATCGATGCCTGTCGATGGGCTTACCATTGGAAAGGGATTTTCCATGACGCTCTCTACAGGGTTTTCTAGTATTGACTGGGTTTTTGATGATACTAGGTGCTTCATGATGGTCTCTTCCCTGACACTGCCGCACACTCTATCGTCCTCTATTACTGGTAATTGCGAGATGCCATATCTCCACATTAAGTCGACAGCTTTCTTAACAGGGTCTTTTGGTGAAACGTATATTATCGGTGAGTGCATTATACTTCCAGCTGTCGGCTTCTCTCGGCTTACGGAGTTTATTGCTTGTATAATTCTTTTTAGCGTTGAGAGCCTAGGGTCTACCGTCCCTGCTTCTATCCTCGCAATGAGTGACTGGCTTACGCCAGCTCTTTTAGCAAGCTCTTTTTGAGTTAGACCAGCTTTCTTTCTCATTTGCCTAAGCTCTTCTGGTGTCGGCAAGGACATTTTTCTATCTTATAGCTATATTAAACTTTAAGGTATTTATTAAATGTTCTCTGCTAAAGTTTAGATATGTGATTTGTGATGTGAGAAGTTGTCACATTTAAGCTATAAATAGAGATGTTGTTATTGCTAAAGCTAGTAAGGAGAATATCAACAGCGGCAACATGTTCTTCGCTTTCCTTACTGATCTGTCCACGAGGTTGGCCAGCTTCCAGATGTTTTCTCCCAAGACTTTTACCTTTACCTTGACTTCTTCATGAGCTAGCTCTGCTGGGCTTATATTTTGTTTAGCTTCTTCTAAAGCTTCTATGGTTTTTTGCTTAATATAGTCTAGTGGTATTACTTTTCCAAGAGGATAGTATCCTTCTCCAGGCTTGAGAACTGAAGTTGTGTGTACGTCTGTTGTCGTTACTTCAGCTATGTCGACTTTTTGCTCAATCTCTCTTAGTAGCTCTTCTCTTACACCTTTGAACATGTTATTTGCATCGTATGCTATGAGTGCAAAAAGCTCTTCTCTTGTCTTAAATACTGCTGCTGTTAAACCTCCTTTGCCTATGCCGTGTTCTTCAAGATATGGGTCTAAGCTCCTCCAGGAGAATCCAACTTCTAAGCTGCTTTGTTCCATATCTGTTAGCGTTTTTACAGCTTCCAACACGGCATTTGAGATTTCCTCGAGGTTTTGTTGAGGGATTTCTTCAGATACTCCCTCTATGCAGTTATGTGCGTCCACTAAAACTACATCGCCTGTCTTTAGCGGCTCTAGCCTGCTAAACACGATTTTCTCTAGTTCTGCTGGGAGATCTTCACTAGGGTGAGGTGATCTTGTGATTAGTACTAGTGATGTGTTGTTCAGCTTCTGAGCTGTGACTGTTGTTTTCCCATTTTTAAGCCTTATAGCTTTACTTGCCTTTGCTGGTGTGGTATTAAGCTGTTTAAACCTTTCAACCACTTCATCTACTAAGCTTTCAGCTTCTTTAGAGGTTGGTAGATCCATTTCATGCGATATTGGAGGGTGTAGAAAGAGACAATAAGATTGGTTTTCTAGGAAGCGAGTTATCATAGATGATGGAAAGGCGCTGCTACCCACCTTTCTATATGGCCCAGCGTGTATTTTGGGAATTACTATAGCAGCTTTTTGCTGTTTTTGATTGATGATTTTCACCAGATGTATCGAGGTTTCTTTGTCATTTGACAGTTTCTCAAGGAGGTCTTCAAGTAACTTGGCGTTATCTAAGTACCAAGTATTCAAAAACGCTCTGAAAAGCTCTAAGGTGCCATAACCTACAATCGCCTTTCCAAGCTTATCTATTGTATGTGAGTAAGCTCTTGCGAGAATAACGGCCATTATCAACATAGCCGTATAGGGTATGAAGTGTACTTCGATGTCTATGGGGTATTGCCAAGCTACGCTTAATGCTATGAAACACCCTAATGCTGAAGATATGGGCTGTGTTAAAGATGCTATAAATGCCTTAAAGCTTTTTGCCATGGCATTGAATATTATGTAGGCATAGGCTATCAATAAGGTACAGCTAATGGTTGTCGCCAGCACGTAATACTTGAGGTCTCCTAAGATAGCTGTTAAGAGAGCTCCAATTAAGAAGCCTACGCATAGGAAGATTGTGGCTACGAGGGATATTCCTAGAAGTCTTTTCCACGTTAAGTGAGGTTCTTTAAGTATCACCTTTGATATGGCTGTTGAGGTTAAAGCTCCTTGTAGAATAGCGAGGTAAGCTGTTAACAAGCTTTTTAAAAGTTCATTTAACAAAATCCCTGTTATAAGCCCTATAAGTGAGCTTAAAGCTAACAACATTATTAACATTGTTTTAAAGCTTGGTAAGCTGAATAAAGCTCTGTAATGTTTTATCGCTACGCTAATGTCCCCTCGCAAGCATATCCCCACAGACGTTGGATAAACTATTTCAACCTCTAAATAGCTAAAATTAACGCTTAGCTTGGGGATAACAGCTTTGATAAAATGGCAAGGCGGCATTGTATACGAAGCTGACGGAATTAAGCTTCTACTTGATCCACTTAGACCAGCCGCTAACGCTGTTTCATTAGTTTCTCACGCACATGAAGATCATGCTAGATCCCTAAGGTATTCAGATAATGTTAGTGTCGTGGCAACGCCTATGACAGCTGAACTCTACTTCTCACTTCATAAAAGGCGCTCCAGCTTTGCTTCATTAAGCTATGGGCAGAGAGCTAAATTACATGAGGTTAGGGTAACAGCTTTAAACTCTGGTCATATACCTGGCTCAGCCATGTATAAAATTTCCTCTTCTGAAGGCGTGACCTTGTATACAGGTGACTTAAACTGTGAGGAGTCACTTATACAAAGGAGTGTGAGACCGGTTAGCTGTGATGAATTAATTATTGAAGCAACTTATGGAAATCCGTCATATGTTTTTCCTCCAAGAGACCTCATATACTCTGAGATAGCTGCCTGGGCTGCTAAAACTATAAAGGAGGGGCGTATTCCAGTGCTCTTAGCATATCCTGTCGGCAAAGCACAGGAATTAACCAAGCTTTTTAATGAGTATACATACATACCGGTTGTGACAGCCCCTCTAGTCACAGCAGCAAATGAAGCCTATGCGCGCAAGGGAGGTAAGATTGAGTTTTTTGATGTGAATTCTGAAGAAGGGAGGCTTTTCTTAAAGACAGGGTACTGCGTTTTTCTCATGCCTGCCCATAGTAAGAATGTTAGGAAGTTTATATGGGGTAAAAGAGCGTCTTTGGGAGTCGTTACTGGATGGGCTTTAAACCATAAGCCTGGCTACGCGGATGTGGGTTTTCCATTAAGTAATCACGCTGACTTTAAGGGACTAGTGGAATTTGTAGAGCAAGCTTCTCCAAAAAGAGTCTACACCTACCACGGGTTTTCTAAGCTTTTTGCAAAGCAGCTTTCAAAGATGGGATTTAAAGCTGAGCCTATGAGGAAGCTATAGATACATATTCGCTAATATAACGATAACCATCAAGATAACAGATGCTAATACGACAATCGTGGGCTTGACTTTAACACCGCTAATTTCTTCTTCAAAGAACCTGATAAGCCCCGCACCCGACACTGGCATTGGCCCTTCTTCACGTCTTCTCCTTTTACTACTCAATTCCTAGCCCTCCTCAAAGCTTCTGTCTCCGCTACATATATAAGTTCTACCCTATAACTGTGTTCAATCGGTGTTGAAGGAGGCTTTTTCTTGAGCAATGAGCTTTATAATGATGGGCTTAAAGCTTATGAGAAGGTTTTATCGTTAATGGAGAAGCACCATGAGTGGCTTAGCCAGTCCCTGCCTATGATAGCTAGCGAAAATGTCCCAAGCCCTGCAGTTAGGGAGGCTTTGACGTGTGATTTCGGGAATAGGTATGCTGAAGGATGGCCTGGTGAGCGAGTATATGCTGGCTGTAAGTTTATTGATGAAGTGGAGCTTTTAGCAGTTGAGCTTGCTAAAAAGGTTTACCAAGCCGAATTCGCTGATGTACGCCCAGTTTCAGGTGTTGTTGCAAACCTCATCACGTACACAGCGTTCGCTGAACCAGGAGACATAATGTATGCTGTCTCGATACCACATGGTGGTCACATAAGTCACGGCAAGAAGAAAATTGGTGGTACGGCGGGATCTGTTAGAGGACTCGAAGTTATGACTTATCCCTTTGACGAGGAGAACTTCAACATAGATGTCGACGCTACTAAGAGGCAAGTTATGGAGCTTAAAGCTTCCGGTAGACCTCCAAAGCTCTTCATGCTTGGCGCGAGCGTCTTTCTTTTTCCACACCCAGTTAAGGAAATTGTGGAAATTGCTAAAGAGGTTGATGCCTACGTCGTATATGATGCGGCTCACGTGGCTGGCCTTATAGCTGGCGGCTTATTCCAAGATCCTCTAAGAGAGGGTGCTGACGCGGTAACGTTGAGCACACATAAGACATTAGCTGGTCCTCAACACGGAATGGTCCTTTCATGGGAAAAATATGCTGAAGACCTTAAAAAAGCGGCTTTCCCGGGACTTTTAAGCAACCATCATCTACATGCAGTAGCTGGCGTAGCAATCGCATTAGCTGAAGCTTTAGCTTTCTACAAAGATTATGCTAGGCAGATTGTGAAAAATGCGAAAGCTCTTGGACAGGCACTTTATGAAAGAGGCATAGATGTGTTGTACGAGCATAGGGGCTTTACGGAATCGCATACGCTCCTTATTGACGTAACCAAGTATGGAGGAGGTAGGGACATTGAGGAGAAGCTCGAAAAAGCGAACATATTAGTAAATAGAAACCTTCTCCCATACGATATTAAAATGGGTCGGCATTATACGAATCCTGGAGGCGTAAGGCTTGGAGTTCAAGAGCTTACGAGATTGGGCATGGGCATGTCTGAAATGGTTCACATAGCTGACTTGATTAAGCGGGTGATCGCTGATAACGTGCCAGCTGAGAAGATAAGAGAGGAGGTTGCAGAGCTTAGGAGAGGCTTTCAAAAAGTACACTACGCATTTAGTAGTCAAAGGGAAGCATATGAATATATTAGAGTTCGCTAAGTTGAATAACTGGACAAGTGATATAAGCGAGCTTTTCCTCGTAATTTAATGACGTATCAGAAGCTTATCTAATGTAGAGTAAGTGATGGTTAAATGGATTTAAGTGTAGCTCAGAAGATGATGATGGAAATATATGGTCAGAGAGACATCAGTAGAGGGGCTTATGGGACTTTCCTATGGCTTGTTGAAGAAATTGGAGAGCTGGCAAATGCGCTTAGAAGCGGTGATGGAGAGGAGTTGAAGAAGGAGTTTGCCGATGTCTTGGCATGGCTTTTTTCGTTAGCTAATGTAGTGGGAGTTGATGTTAATGAAGCTTTTGTAAGTAAGTATAATTTCAAGTGTCCTAAGTGTGGGTCAAATCCGTGTGTTTGTGAGGAAAGTCGGTGATGTTCTTGAAGGTAAGGGAAGTAATGAATCCTAATGTAGTTTATGCAAAAGTCCCAGGTTCTACGCGTGAAGTATTGGAGCTTATGAGGTCTAAGAAGGTTACAGGAGTGCCTGTTGTTAAAGGCCCTGGGAAAACGCTAGCTGGTATAGTAACTAGAGAGAACTTATTAAGTAAGCCAGACGAAGATCAGCTAGCTTTGTTGATGACCAGGGATGTTCTCTCCATATCTTCAGATGCTGAGCTTATCGACGCCGTGAGGCTCATGATGTCAAAGGAGATTAGGCGTCTACCTGTAACTTCTCCCTCTGGTGAGCTAGAGGGCATTTTAACGGTAGGTGACGTGCTGCAAAAAGTGTTGTCTAAGATGTCTAGCGGTAAGCTTGTGAAAGACTTTATGCGAAAGAGAGTCTTGTTAACGTGGCAGGAAACTCCTATACCCTTAGCCTACTTATCTATGAGGGCGCTAGGCGAGGAAATCACCGTAATAGTCGACGACCAAGGCAAACACGTAGGGGTTCTTTCGTTATCGGACTTCCTAGCGCTAGCAGATATGTCCTTGAGGGAGAGTAAGTCTAGTTTAAAGGTTGGGTCTGAAGGTCAAGAGTGGGATTGGGATTCATCTACTATAGTTTACATAACTAAGGGTGAGTTGTCTTTACCTAAGAGGCCTGTTCGTGAAGTCATGTCAAAACCTCCTATAACGATAGCCGAGTATGAGAGTGTCATAAGCTGCGCTAAGAAAATGGTAAAGCATGATGTCGATCAGCTGATAGTTGTCACAGCTAAGGGTGATGTGATAGGGGTTATCAGGGACATTGACTTACTAAAGCTGTTGACATGACAAATTCTTAGCCACAGTCACATATATTGATCTAAGGACGTTTCTCCTCCACTTTTCTTAAATAGGGTTTCAATTTCTTTTTTAATGAGCTTGACGTTTTGTTCAAGATATGTTGAGACCTTATAATTTTCAATTAGGCTAATAGCAGTCGGCAAATACTTTACGACAGCTCCTTCAAAGACTGTGAGCGTCAACTCGCCTCCACATTTTCTGCACTTGCCGCTAAGCGGTAGTCTTCTATACCTTGTGCCACAATTTTTACATCTAAATTCCTGACTTAAGAAAGCTCTTAAGTTTCCAACCAAATCGGGAATGAAGTGATGCTTCAGCACTCCCTCAACAACGCCTTGCACATCTACTGCTGCTATCTTCTCAGCTAAGCTTAGCTGAAGCTTGACTTTATCGAGCATTGTTTTAAGCTTGCTATAGCTTGAAGTTTTTGGTCCTTTATTTAAGTCGCTAACTTGATGAACGAATTTAAATTTTTCATATTGTTCAGCTTTGTTAAGCCTATGCTTGACTACTTCAACAAACTTTAAGCACTCCCTTGGGTCAGCATATTTCTCTGCTGCTTGATAGAACTCCAATGGAAATTTATCCACGACCTCCACGTTATGGCTCTCTTCGTCAACTTCAAGGGGGTTTATGACTATTGTCACGACAAGCGGGGCATCCATGAGCCCTCCCCTCTTTTCAGGTAAGTATTCCTTTGAGAAGTTGAGTAAAGCGTCCAGTGCTAGCATTATGGCGTCTTCATCTCCATCGCAGTTCCTTCTCTTAGCCGCATGCCAATATGGATGGGCGTAGCAAACAGATGCTTCAGTAAAACCTATAATCCTACCAATTACCCCGGCAGAGGTATGAGGTGCTATGCCTATTACTAAATGTCCTATTAAGTCACTTAAGCTCCTTAACTTATAGTATGGCTCTAAGCCGTAAACTTTTTCAAGTAGTTCATCAACGAACATAGCTACTTTGTAAAGGTATTTAGCGCATTTAACTGGTATAATTACGTCCTGTGGCTTGAGCTCTAGTATTTGGTCATCACGTGTAAGCTCTCTTCCTAGGTAATCTTTTTCATATCCGAGTTGTCGAAGTCTTTGTACGCTTACTCCAATTTCCCTAGGCTTAAAGTGGGTTAAAGGCGCGTTTGTCACGTCAAAACGCGTGGTGCCATCCTTGTAAACGTATATGCCGTATTTTGCTCTTAGAAGCCCCTTTTCAAGAAGCTCTGGCGTCTTGGATTTGCTTACAAGCCCTTTTACGCCTTTTAAGTTATCTACCTTAACTTCAACATTCTTCATAGCTTTAGTCAACGCATCTTTTAAATTAACCATCCTTTTCATGTGTGGGCTTGTCTTAACGTTACAACACGTTACTGGTTCTGAGTAATACCTTCCGCATATCCTACATACAAATACTTCATGAGTAGGGCTTCCACACCTCTCACACTTATTCATATAAGTTAAGTTACCACATTTTTCACATCTTTTAGTCGCGACTTCTACTTCAATAAGCTCTTTTTCAGCTGCTTTTAAGACATCTCGTGTAGCTCCTCCTGATAATCCAACCGGAAACAGCACGTGGACTGGAGGCTTCATAAGTCTTGGCTTTGCTTTTTCAGGTCGCCCCATCCTAGCTCCTATGAATGTGCCTCCTTTGCTCCTAACCCTAATCCCAGACAACTTTTCGACGATTTCAATAGGTGTTATGCGTTCGTGCATTATTGAGTTAACGTCAACGTCTTTTTCTGCAGCTAAAATTTCCCTTAAAACCAAGCTTTGATCTCTGCCTAACACAATTTGATTTTCCTTAACCCTATGCGAGCACCTCAACTTCTCTAAAATACGCTTAACTTCTCCTCTATACTCTAAGATTGTTTCACTTGCTGTTGAAGCGGACTTTCTTAAGATATCTCTTAAATATAGGAGCTCCTCTGAAGTTACTTCTTCAAAGAAGAACGTATACTTAGGATGTAGTGGTACGTTAAGTGCTTTCGATATCTTAATGGCTTCTTCAGCTGAAGGCTTAATTTCAAGAGGCTTTTCTGCATATAGAACAACCCTCTCAAAGCTAAGCCCATGACATTTTAAGCTGTTGTTCACGTTATCTTCTCCTTTTTCCTTGATAGCCTTTAAGACTTCTTCAGACCATATTTCCTCACAATAACCTGGTGGAAGGAGATTATGGTTGTTTTCTAAAAACTCTCCAAATCCTATCAATATGTCGCCTAAGAACAGAATTTCCTCAATTTGCTTTTTCAAGCTTAACGCTTCTTCCTCGCTCTCTAACTCAATGACACTGCCATCTCTTAACTTAACTATTGGTCCATGAATGCTATCGACTGCTGTTATTATAGCGCTTTTACCTGGCTTTTCGATTCTCAGCTGCGTGCCTATAGCCGTAAACCCTTCTAATATAGCCATGGTAGCTGGGTGAAGGCCGACCGCCGCTAGCCCAGTATTTCTACATCTTCCGTATCTTAGCCTAAGACCTCCAATTCTTGAAGGCTGGGATATTATCGGTCTTCCTCCAACTAAGTCGTAGAGATAATCTGGTTCTTTATACACCTCATTGGTGTTGTCTTCCTCCTTTCCTTTAAGCCAATCCCAGCCTATAATGCCGAGCTTGTCGATAATTTTCTTTAACTTTGCAGCTTTACCCGCTACGCCATCGTTTAATACTCTTAATGCTCCTCCTCTAACCCTATTTGTCTCTATCCTCCTCAAGTTTCTATAAACTGAGACTTCATATGGATCTGTAGGTGGACCTGTTATTTCAACAGGTATTCTAACTAAAAAATCCCTCAACTCATCATCTGAAAAGTGAAATTGAAAACGAGAAACTTTCCTCTCATATAGCCTGAGCTCTTCAATAAACCTGTTAACTTCGTCTTCAGACGGCTTATACCTATCCAGATGTAATAGCCGTCTTACGAAATCTCCTACAAGAACTGTTAAAGCTTGTTCCGTTCCGCCTGCTGACCTTATTGGTCCGGCGTAGTAAATGGCTAAGTAGCTTGTCCCATCCGCGTTTTTCTTGATTTTAACAGAGTCTATTCCTTGAAGTGGCGCTGCTGTTATACCTTCTGTCAAGATAGCTAATGCTACTCTAATAGCCAACTCTGCTGCTTTCTCATCGTCAAATCTGCCAAATTTCCCACGTATGATCTCCTCAGCTATTTTAAAAGCCACTTCCTCTCTCGAAACCACCTTACTAAGCTCTCTAATCCTATCAGCTAACCCCCTTAGCCCTATTAAGCCCTCGACCCGGCTTGCCAAGTCCTTCGCTTGATATACTTCAACATAGTTTCTTGGGTCAAGACCCTTATTTCTAGCTTGTGAAGCTATACCATAGAGTCTATGAACTTCTTCTTCGAGGAGCGCAAAGTAGTTAGCAATTTCTGGACTTGCATTCACGAAAGCCTATTTCTGCATCATCCATTAAGTAATAAGCTTTTTCAACATAGTTAAGGTTAATCCTAATGCTAACGGAATGGTTAAGTTATCGTAAACTCCTCTGCTCATGATTTCAGCAAACATAAAGGTCACGAAAGCCAAAAACAAGCTAGCTGGTTCTCTTATAAAGAGGCTTACAGCTAAGGTTGCAGCTAAACCTCCGACGATGGCCCCTTCAAAGCTTTTTGAGTTAAGCTTTTTAGAGATGAAGAAACCTCCAAGTAGCTTACCTATTATCGCAGCTATCGCATCGCCGACCAAACTAGCAGTTATTGCCGCTGACGCTATCTCAGCATCAAAGAATAATATCGTCAGAAAGGCACCTAGTAAGAAGAAGTAATAAGCTCCAAACCCTACTACCTCCTCTTCCCTCAATATAGGCTTTAACCTTTTCAATAAGTCAAAAAACTCTCTGACTCTAAAAGCTTCAATCACTGTGGCTATTGATAACGCTATGCTTAAGCCTAGTATGACGAGAGGTTTTGGTATCGTTAAGCCGTAGTAACTTAATGGTAAGAGTAAGCCTATCGCGTGGAAGACCTTTCTCCTAACTTCCCTACTTAAGTTAACGCTTAATTCTACCCGCCTCTAAAGCACCCTTTCGCACACCATCTATAATGTCTTTTAACACGACCTCGACATCTTTCTCCTTCTCAATAACTGTTCCTGTAACAACTATGTCCGCTCCTCCTTCAACAATTTCTTGAGCATGTAATCCATTTTTTATGCCTCCTCCAACTATTAATGGTATGTCTATGGTCTTTCTCACGGTTTTCACGAAATCTTTAGGAATTGGTTTTTCAGCTCCTGAGCCGTGTTCTAAGTAAACAAACCTCATGCCCATGTACTGCGCAGCTAAAGCATAAGCTGCTGCTATATCAGGTCTACTTAGAGGTATTGTTCTAGCTTGTCCAAAAAATCCTGCAGCTCCGCCTTCACCTACTATTATGTATCCCATTGGTATAGCTTCTAAACCATATTTTCTGACTATTGGTGCTCCAAGGACTTGTGCTCCAACTATGTAGTAGGGGTTCATGGAGTTTAAAAGCGACATGAACCATATAGCATCTGCTAGCCTACTTATTCCTGAGACATTACCTGGAAACAGGATTACGGGTAAAGAACAGTTTTCCTTAATACTCTTAATTACAACGTCAAGCTCGGTCTCAGATACGCCAATAGATCCTCCTACCATTATGCCACTTGACCCAGCTCTCTCCGCTTTTTTAGCAACTTCCGCAGCAAAGTTGCTGTCGCACTTTTCAGGATCTATTAAGACGAGATGTATGGCGCCTTTATCTCGAATTTCTTTAAGCAATAATTCCTCAACTTTTTTCAAATTAACTACCTGCCTGCGCTACTATGAGCTTTCGCTCATGGTAATAATCATCTATGAACTTTCCATACGCATCAACAGCATCTTCAATAGGCGATATCTGGACTTCCGCTTTAATGCCACATACGCCACATCTGACTAGAGCTCTGCCTTCCTCCTTCTTCACATCTATGCTAATGCTCTTATTACCGCAGTTTGGGCATGCGAACACCGTTGGTAAGCGTTTAGGCGGCTTCTTAATAATCTTCCTTCTCTTTCTTCCACCCATTGAAAAACACCTTATCTAATCAAGAAGCTTTTTAACACGATTATAAAACCCTTACTTTACTCCAGCGCATTACGTGTAGCTCTAATCCGTTTCTAGAATGCTTTACCTTACATCCATCGATTAGCACTTTATGCCCCCTACCTAGCTTATCAAGAAGATCAGGGCTCTTCTTCCAGAAGATAATCGGTAGAGAGACCTCACCATCACGTAGTATAACTTTAGAGTAAACATTCCCCCTAAATACCTCTTCAACAACTCCCTCCACTGCTATGTCTTTTTCATCTCCTTTAAGCTCGCATAGTCTAACCTTCTTAATTAAGGGCTGCACTTTTTCATGAGCTACAACTTTCAATGCTCTAAGATCGTTTACGTGGACTTCAAGCACGTTAGCGGAGACTTTTTTCGTTCTGACATCCACGTCGTAGATCTCTACGACATCGCCTACTTCGAGCTTCGCGTCAAACCCCCACACCAGCAATCTAGCTAACTTACCATCATCACATCTCAACAAAGCTGAAGCTACTTTTCCTTTCTCATATTCTATCGGGTCAAAGCTTCGTACGATAACGCCTTTGAGTAAACATCTAGCCTCTTCTAATACATCTTTAACGCTGATTTTCCCACTCTTTCCAATCTTAACTTCGACGCTATCGTGTGGCCCTTCTTTAACAAGGCCAGAAGTTATGTAGAGGTATTTACCAGGTTTGTAAATTTCAGCTTCTTCAAGGTTTTTTACCGTTAAAATAACGTATGCCTCGCCAGTTTCATCGCAAATCTTTAAGCGCATTTTAAGTTCGTTGCCAACTTGGCTTACTCCTTCCACATCCTTAATAATGCCCCCTACGTTCACATTAACCATTCCAGGCTTGAGGTCGCAAATCTGAAGTTTAAAACCACGCTTTTTAGTGCTAAGCTCGATCCCTGCCTCTTTCGCGACAAGCCTAACAGCTACGTCATCGTTTACTAAGTATCCAAGTTCCCTCTTTTTCTCTTCAACAAGTTCTAAGACCTTCTCCTTTGAAGTATTCAATGCCTCTGCTAAGGCTTCGACGTAATCGTCAAATTTGTCTTCCATAGGCATAATCTCACAAATGAGGCTATTCCCTCTCCAAGAAGATAATCTGGTATATTATAATTGCCGCTATTATGGCTAAAGCAGCCGCGAAGAGCTCATTAAATCCGCTCATACAATCACCTTCTTCCACTCCTTGATAAACTTAAAGAAACTGCCATCATCAGCTACAACCTCATCGTATTTCTTAAGGATATCGGCTATCATCTGAGCGAATATATGGTAACATCCCTCAACCTTACCACGTATCACCACGTTTAAGTAAAAGTCTTCGCAGTGGCAATAAGTCAATGGATAGACGAGATATTCCCTCTCCTTCCCCACGACAATCCAGACAACCCTACCACTTGGCATAAACTTATATTTCTTGACGCACCCTTCTATCGCAGCTTCATATCCCTTAATGATCCTAGTTCCAAATCTTCTCTCAAGCTCCTTAACCTTAGCTTTCAAGTCACCTGCTCTCTCAAGCTCCTCCCTTACCTTTAGGAGAACTTCCACGTTTTCACTATAATCTCTCAAGTTTAATGCCTTTCCTCCATTATTTTGTCTAGAGGAATAAATATATGGCGCTTTCCTCGCTTATTCTATGGTGACCGTCTAGTTGAAATGCGACGTAGCAATAGTCGGTGCTGGTCCCGCTGGGCTCTTTGCTGCTTACGAGATTATTGTCAAAAGCAATGGCAAGCTAAAGGTCATCGTTGTTGAACAAGGACACGACGTTGATAAGAGAAAGTGCCCACTTCAAGAATACTCCCTTTGTACGCACTGTCAAATATGCAACGTCATGGGCGGCGTCGGAGGGGCTGGAACGCTATCAAGTGGCTTGCTAAATCTTAGACCTGATATCGGAGGCAATTTATTTGAATTGGTCAAAGATGAGAAGCTAGCATGGGACCTCGTTAACTACGTGGACTCTGTCTTCTTGTCCTACGGGGCTCCAAGAGATGTTTATAGAGGAGATGTAGATGAGGCAATAGCTCTTGAACGTAGAGCAGCTGCTGTAGGTGTTAAGTTTATTCCAATAACTCAACGACACATGGGCTCTGACGCTTCTCCTAAAGTGATTAAAAACTTTAAAGCTGATCTCGAGCGAAGAGGCGTTAGATTCCTATTGGAGACGAAAGCATTAGATGTCGAACCAGGTAAATTAAAGTTAAACAACGGTGAATTAGAAGCAAAGTACATACTTCTTGCTCCAGGACGTATTGGTGCAAACTGGTTAGCCAATGTAGCTAAGAAGCTTTCTATTCCAACTAGGTACGGACCGATCGACATAGGGGTTAGAGTAGAAGTCCCTGCTTACGTCATGGAGCCTGTAGTCAGGGTAAATAGGGATCCTAAGTTTCACATATACACAGATACCTACGATGACTTTGTTAGGACGTTCTGCGTTAACCATCAAGGCTTTGTAGTAAAGGAGGTATACGATGACTTTGTTGGAGTAAATGGGCATTCAATGACTGGCGTTTTTTCAGAAAATACAAACTTCGCTTTCCTAGTTAGAATAGAGCTTACAGAACCACTAGAAGATACAACAGCCTATGGTAGATCAGTAGCCTTACAAACAACAATCCTAGGAGGAGGTCAGCCTCTAATTCAGCGATTGGGAGACCTCAGAATGGGCAGAAGATCAACGTGGAAGAGAATAATGCATAGCCATGTAAGACCAACTCTAAAATCCGTTACCCCAGGAGATATAGCGATGGCTATGCCGCATCGAATAGTAGCAGACATACTTGAAGGGTTAGAGAAACTAGACGAGATCATACCAGGTGTAGCAAGCTCGTCGACACTGCTCTATGCCCCCGAAATCAAGTTTTCAGCAAACAGAATCATGACGAATAGTGACTTAGAGACGCCAGCTGAAAACATTTTTGTAGCAGGAGACGGTGCTGGACTATCACGAGGGCTAGTCACAGCTGCCGCAACAGGTGTAATAGCCGGAAGAGGTATATTAAAGAAAGAGGGATTGTTATAGACGAGGTCACAGTGTGTTACAGTTACTTTAACCTTAGTGGTGGGGCCGCCCGGATTTGAACCGGGGTCACGAGGGCCCAAGCCTCGCAGTCTAGACCAAGCTAGCCTACGGCCCCCATTTCTGAACCAGAAAGAAAAAGAAACCTCATTTTTATATTTGTTTTTCGACAATAATGTTTAACAGTTGTACTAAGTGATCACCTTTGTCTTCATACGATTCGCTTAAAGAAGCTTTGCTTAGGCGCATAGTAAGTGAGATAGTTTTAGCTGATTCTCCTGGCGATGTCATTAAAAAGTGGCGTGAATACTTTAATGTGACCCAAATGGAGCTTGCAAATAAGCTCAGAATATCTCCTTCAGTTATAAGCGATTATGAAAGTGGCAGGAGAAAATCTCCTGGTTCAAGCTTTGTTAAAAAGCTAACTAAGGCCTTACTTGAAATTGATGAGCAACGTGGCGGGACGATAATAAAGCAGTTTTCTCCGATAGTCAAGATAGGTTCCGACTCTATCCTAGATATTAGAGAGTTTGCAAAGCCCATATCACTTGAGGAGATAAGCAATGAAACTGAAAGTGACATTGTAGCTTGTAGAGACCTGGCTTCTAAGAAAGTCTTAGGGTATACTGTGGTTGAAAGCTTAAGGGCAATAACCACAATGTCGGGTTTTGACTTTCTACAGCTTTTTGGCACTACAACTGAGAGAGTGCTAGTCTTCGTGAACACGAGAACTGGACGTTCGCCCATGGTAGCTGTTAGAGTAGCTCCAATAAAGCCTGCCTCCGTCTTGCTTTATGGAATTAAACAACTTGATCCAGTAGCTGTTCAATTAGCTGAAATTGAGCGTATCCCTTTAATGGTTACTAAGCTTAAGTCCGTCGAAGAGTTGATAAAGAAGCTTAGAAGCTTATGATCTCGTTATAAGACGAAAAACAGTTAGTTGATAGGCGAAAAGGTAAAATATTCGAAGGTAGCCTCTTTAAGTCTAAGACTTCTTCTTTGGTGTCAAGCATGAAGCCTCTTAGAGAAGTCGGCATAGTGGGCTGGGGTTCTTACATTCCCAAATACCGGGTAAAAATTGAAGAAATCGCGAGAATGTGGGGTAAGCGGGGAGAATGGGTTAAAGATGACCTGTTAATAGAGGAAAAAGCTGTTAATGGTCCTGACGAGGATACTGCCACTATGTCTGTCGAAGCTGCAAAAAATGCTCTTAAGAGAGCTAAAGTGAATCCAAAGGATATAGGTGCGGTTTTCGTTGGCACGGAATCAAAGCCTTATGCTGTAAAACCTACAAGTACAATAGTAGCTGAAGCCATAGGAGCAACACCCTACGTGCTAGCTGCTGACTTAGAGTTTGCTTGTAAAGCTGGAACTGAAGCTTTGCAGTGCTGTTTAGGTTTAGTAGCTTCTGGCATGATAAAGTATGGGCTCGCTATAGGCGCTGATACTGCCCAAGGTGCACCAGCTGACCCACTTGAATACTCAGCTGCATGTGGGGGATCGGCTTTTATTATAGGCTCATCTCCTTCTGAGATGGTAGCTAGGCTCGAGGGCTCTGCCTCATATGTAACTGATACTCCTGACTTCTGGAGAAGACCACAACAACCATACCCTTCGCACGCAGAAGCTTTTACTGGGGATCCTGCCTACTTTAAACACATAAGAGAAGCTGTACAAGCTTTACTATCTGAATTAGGGCTTAAGCCATCAGATTTTGACTACGCTGTTTTCCATCAGCCTAACGGGAAGTTTCCGCTAAGAATTGCTCGTCAACTTGGCTTTACTAAAGAGCAATTGATGCCCGGCTATCTTGTCCCGTGGATAGGTAACACATATGCTGGTTCCTCTGTAACGGGTTTTTCAGCAGTTTTAGACGTTGCTAAGCCAGGTCAGAGAGTTCTTTTAGCTTCATATGGCTCTGGTGCAGGCAGTGATGCCTTCAGCTTTGTTGTACAAGATGCTATTATAGAAAAACAGCCCTTAGCTCCGACGGTTAAAGAGTATATTGAGAGAAAGGAGTACATTGACTATGCATTTTACGCCAAGTATAGAGGGAAAATCATATTATCGTGAGGTGTCCACATGCGTAAAGTGGCTATAATTAGTGCAGGTTTGACTAAGATTTCTAGACATTGGGATAAGTCGCTTCAACAGCTTTTTGCTGAAGCTCTTGACAAAGCTCTAGCTTCAACTAAGATAAGCAAAGCTGACGCTATTTTTGTCGGCAACATGTGCGCCCAAGATCTTTCACGTCAAAATAATCTAGGGGCGCTAATAGCGGACTACTCTGGCCATCTTCCCGCTACATCAATTAGAATAGAAGCTGCTTGCGCATCAGCTGGCGCAGCCATACTAACTGGGTATATGGCTGTCGCATCAGGCTTATATGACGTAGTAGTTGCTGGCGGCGTTGAGAAACTTTCCGAGATGAATACGAAGTATGTGACTGAAGCTCTAGGAAAAGCTTCAAATGTAGAGTATGAGCTGTTCTATGGTGCTAGCTTCGTGAGCTTAAACGCGTTAATGATGAAGCTATACATGGAAACTTATGGTGTAGATCGAACACCTTTTGCTGAGTTTGCTGTCTTAATGCATAAGAACGCCTCAGTAAACCCCTACGCTCAATTGCCATTTGAGATAACACTTGACAAAGCTTTAAGCTCTGAATACATAGCTGAGCCAATATCGCTATATGATTGCGCCCCAATAGGTGATGGCGCCGCTGTCTTGATTATGTGTCCTTTAGAAGAAGCTCGTAAGTATGCAGATAGCTTTGTTGAAGTAGCTGGAATAGCTAGTGCTACAGACACCGTGGATTTAGCTTCAAGAGATGATATCCTCCTATTAAATTCGACGAAGGTGGCTGCCGAAAAAGCGTATAAGATGGCTAAAATTGCCCCCCAAGATATAGACGTTGTTGAGATTCACGATACCTTTACAATAATGGGCTTTGTGTCCTTAGAAAGCTTAGGCGTTGTTGAACGAGGTAAGACGCCTAAATACGTTAAAGAGGGTGTTTTCGAAAAAGACGGGGACTTACCTGTTAACCCCTCTGGCGGCTTAAAGGCTTCAGGTCATCCGGTGGGAGCGACAGGTGCTTATCAAGTAGCTTACTTAACTTTACAACTCCTTGACGCAGCCGGTAAAATGCAAGTACCAAGTCCAGAATATGGACTTGCACAAAACTTAGCTGGAACAGCTTCAGGCTCCTACATAACTATATTGAAGAGGGCGAGGTGATTGTTATGAATTTATCAATTCCTTGTTATTGGAGAGAGATACCTTACAGGTATAGGCTTGAAGGAGTAAAGTGTGACAACTGTGGTAAGGTGATGTACCCGCCAAGACCAAGATGTATAAACTGCGGAAGTAGCAAGCTTTCAAAGTATAAGCTTCCGGAAACTGGCAAAGTATTAACATACTCTGTTCTCTACGAATCTCCTAATGGATTCGAATACAACATACCGTATGTGATCGCTATTATTGAGCTTGATGACGGGACAAAATTGCTATCGCAAATAACAGACTGCCCACCAGACAAGGTTCACGTCGGCATGGCTGTAGAAGCGGTCTTTAGGCGTGTAGCCACAAGTGGAGACAAAGGAATCATAGCCTATGGTGTAAAGTTCAGGCCAATAAGTCCTTAAACAACGTGAGAGTATTTAACTGCAAACAAAACATACTATTTTCAAAGCGTGCGGTGCCATTAAGATGGCAGATTTATATGAGAACATTCTCAATGCGTTAGCAAACAAGGTAAGAG
>Ga0190367_1000735_pt1 | contig 21671 bp, 21 predicted proteins | sample 4872181011_MG_FD_171838 | JGI IMG/M metagenome (GOLD analysis project Ga0190367, IMG submission 171838) | Hydrothermal vent microbial mat bacterial communities from Southern Trench, Guaymas Basin, Mexico - 4872-18-10-11_MG | ecosystem: Environmental > Aquatic > Marine > Hydrothermal vents >...
TGAAACATTTAATTGCTATAAGTATGGTTATAGGTGAAGAACGATCAAAGACATAGACCTTATATCCTAAAATCTTTTCCACCCATTCATTATATGTAAACCAGAACATCATTATTGCCGCATTTGTAAAGTCGAATGCAAAAAATAATGCTAAGGGCATGCTAGGCAATGTTGCAATTAGTGGGTATAATAGTAAACTCATTTGCGGAGTAAAGACATAACTAGAGAATAGAGCGGCAGCTAAGAATAGAAATAATCCTTCAAGAAATCTCTCTACTTCACCCTCTCTGTATTTAGTTGCAAATATTATCATTATGGCCATTAATATTGTAAATACAATTTTCGATACAATTCTAGCTGTTGGATCATAATATTCAAAGAATATTTGCAGCCATGATCCTTCAACATACCATGATAAATGATATTCCCAGAACTTTAACCAACCTTTAAAATTAAATATCATTATTGGTATATTTAGTAGAACATAGGTAGCTAGGACTATTATTATATACTTAATTACATTCTTCATCTTTGGTAAGTAAAATATTATTGGTATTATCAGGACTCCTGGAATTAGCTTTGATGAAACAGCTAAGCCTAGACTTATTGCACTTTTATAATATTTTTTCTCAAGTAGTAGCCTAATGCTCATCATCATAAATGCTGACGCGATAATATCCCAATTATATACTGTGTATAGGATAAATGAAAGAGTGCATATAAAGAATAGAAGTAGTTTATAGAATGGTAATTTTGCCATTTTTATGATGAAATAAACCTCCTTTACGCAAATAATAGTTGCTATGTAGAGTATCAGCGTCATGATATGGTAAAATGCTAGAAGACCAAGAGGTTCATCTAATAGTATTCTTGGAATAGATGATAGTGCAAAGCATACTCCCACAATTATAGGATATTCTAAGAAGTAGTCTATATATGGTAGCCCGTAAATGCAAGGCTTAATAAACCATCTCTCACCCTTAGTGAAAATTAAATGATAAAGACTGGTGATATCACTGTAAAAATTTACTGGGCCAAAGGGTGCTGGTAAGTGAATCCAATAGCTAAGGATAAACATGACTGTGGCAATGATAAGTACTAACCTTAGCTCTTGCTCTTTAATTCGCAATATACCTCACCAGATTCCATGGTAATCCATTTTTATTGTAATATTTTAGTCTAGAGGTTAGAACAGTAAACTGTTTAAGTGTATTTCTTAAGATAACTCCATAATATGATGGTTAAATACATTATTAATCCAACTAATAACATTAAAGCACAAATTAAGTATATAATCAAGGTTATTTGCGGATTATATAAGGGGTTATATGGTAAAGGGTAAAATGGTTTAATGTCAGAGTATAAAGGTGAATCTAGCAATATATGTAAGAAGGTCCCACTTATACCAGCTACTATGTACTCTCGTTTCTTCAGGTTATCAGTGACTAATTTTAGTGCTCTAAAAACTCATCCAATAGTCTTTTAAAGACGTACATAAAATATGATAAAGCTGCGCCTATTATTAAAGCTCCAAGGAAAGTATGTAAGTATCCATGTAAAGGATATGATAAGTTATATGCTATAACAATAAAGGGTTCGATATCTAATATCACATTAGCTACAATGAATGTTGGGGCGTGAATATGCCTTCTGAGAGGTAAACCTATGATTAAGGCAGGACCTATATGGAGAGGTGTAAAAGGCATACTGGACAACCATTTTAAAGTACTTTTATTCTTTTTATGTGTATATGATATTTAAATGTTTAAATACGCATGGGTCATACTCCGTGAACAAATGTCATGAAGATGTCCAGTCATGAAAACCAGGTTAGGCTATGCCATAGCATTCACTATAATACTAGTAGTTACATCCATAATTCCATTACCAGAATTACCTACACCTCCAGGGCCCTCACTAGAGGATGTGTTTTCCCTAAGTCACATAGTAAGCTATATTATATGTGGCTACTTATGGTTACTAGCCTTAGGATTAACAATAGAATTTCTCCTGATAGCTGTCATAATAGCGCCCTTAACGGAAATAGCCCAAATACCAATACCATATAGGTATGCTTGTATAAACGATTTTATATCGAATATAATAGGATTAATAATAGCAACATTTCTCTATATAATGCTAAGTAAAAGATACAAGAAAAAGAGATGATATAATTACGTTTAAACCTTTACTTAATGGTAATTTTCTTTACCATTAGACACTTCTTAGCAAAGAGTAGTTTTGGTATATGTTTAGGTAGCACAACCTCGTCTACTAGCTTTACTCCTTTTACTTTAGTGTTTATAAGCTCCCAGCTAACATCATCTTCAAAGACTAATTTACGCAAATTCACAAATAACACTGGTCTCTCAATAGCCTCTAAATCAACCTTTGAAACACTAAGTTCACCTATACCTGAAACCACCTCAAAGTCTTTTGCGCCTTCAACTATAGCTTTCATTATCTTAATTGGTGTAGACAATAGCGCCGCACCAGTTTTACCAACCTCTCTTCCTATTTTCTCACCAGCTTCTCTACCTATAATGATCAATGTTAGTAAAGTTCTCATAGCTTCATTCATTAATTCACCCACACTAGTACCAAGGTCTTTTGCGGTGCGAGTAAATTTCTCATAGAGTTCTGGATCAAGTCCTCTTATTGTAAATATCTTCTTACTTTCCTCTTTTTCTTCCTGCTCTCTACCCAAGTATATCACCTCTACGTGTATTATATGTATTATCTGATATATAAGTATTTCTAGTATTATGTATCTTACAGTAAATGTTAAAAAGACTTAATAATATTTCAACTATAATATTATAGACTGGTGTACAACTAAATGAGAAAAATAGTAATAACTATAGCCATTTTATTCATAATTGTTATAAGTGTAGGACTATATTTTATGCTATTTAAAAGAGTTGAAGTTAAAACTCCAGAAGATTTAATTATCAACGTCAAACGAACATTCACACTAAAAAGTTCAGCTTTTAAATATGGAGAAATGATACCTCAAAAATATACCTTAGAAGGAGAAAATATATCTCCCCCACTACAATGGCGTGATGCACCCGCGAATACATTGTCATTTGTACTAATCATGTATGATCCTGATGCCCCACGAGGAATATTTTACCATTGGATAATGTATAACATACCTTCTACAGTAACATCATTACCTGAGGGTATACCTAACAAGAGTGAAACTCCTTATGGTATTCAGGGAATAAACAGCTATGGCCATGTAGGTTATGGAGGGCCCTATCCTCCACTGGGAAGTAAACATAGATACATATTCTTACTATTGGCATTAGATATAAAATTGACATTAAAGCCTAAAGCTACTGTAAATGAAGTCTTAAAAGCTTGTATAGGTCATGTGGTAGCTTATGCGAAACTCATGGGCTATTATGCTAGGTGAGAATATAGCACTATATGCTTTATACATTAATATTGTAAGTATATCATCTTAGTTTACGTTAATTTTCGAAAGGATGTAGTTAGGTAAATATTTATATAATACACATGTACAGCTACGCTATAGGGTGTTAAATTCACGAAAGACTCGGACACTAGGAGAGAAGAGCTTCTCCTTCATTTATTACTATTGTCTTCAGCCTATCTTGAGGCAGAATTAAAAGTCTATGAAGCATTACCTGCTATGACAGCAATTAAGGCTACTGAAATAATTGAAAAAGAATTAAGTCATATACCTGTTTTCGAGAAAATCCTCCAATGGGATATAAAAAGTCTAGCACGAGAGCTTGAAGAAATAGGGTTCATTAAGAAATTAGAGTACAAAGAGCAAAATGAGGTAGTTACAGTTAAAGTTAAGGATTGCCGCTATGCAAGAAAGCATATACTTTGGTTCTAATGAAATACTACCATGACTTTTCTATGTTACTCTAAACCCCAGCGAATCACCCTAGATGATAATACTATACTAATTAAAACCCATATCATGACCACTATTATAGGAAATAGTATATTTACTGAAACACCTAGACCGGCAAGTTGCCTTACAATTTCAGCCGATGCTGATGTAGGAACAATTAATGAAATGTATCTTAATGGTTCAGGTAGTATCCAAGCTGGATAGTAGACTGGAGGTATTATTACAAGTGGCCATGCTATAGGGTTTGTTATGGCAGAGACATTTACTGGTCTTTCAACTCTCATAACTATGGCTAGACCAATCATTATACTGATTAATAATACTACTATTCCTGTAATTAAAGATAATAATACTATATTCCAAGCGTTAAGTATGAATGCTAACGGTATCATTGAAGCTAAACCAGCCATAGGGAATAATAGTGAGGAAGTAAATGAGCCCATGAGGTAATGAATAGGTCTTATAGGGCTAGCTATAAGCATATCTTGTAATCGTGATACTCTATGCCAGCCCACCTCTTGTGCGACTATGTTAACGCCCGTACTCCAAAGCCCTCCAATGATCCAAGCAACTATTATGTTCTTTAACCCTTCTAGACCGCCCCATGCATAGAGTAAGATTGCAAAGCCCACTACTCTTAGTACGCTTTGAACAAGCCATGCGGGCTGTCTGAATATCCATCTACTAGCTAAGTATGCTATTCCATATATCTTCCTTAAAGCTTCAAGTAACATTCTATTCGCCTCTTTTTGTTAAGTATAAGTATGCATCCTCAAGACTTATTTTACTTATCGATATAGTTTCAGCGTTTATCTCAGAGGCTAGTGCTAAAGCCTCCTCTTTAGACTTAGCGTAAATTATTAGTCTATCTCCGAGGTCTAGAATACGATCATCTTCACTATGCTTAATTCTATTTTTCGTATTCTTTACTATCACTTTGTACGTATAAGGCACTTTAGAAATAAGGCTTTCAACTTTTCCTTCAGCTACAACTACACCCTTGGATACAAAAACTACTTTATCGCTGATTATTTCGGCTTCTCCCATGTCATGTGTTGTTAATAATATTGTACTACCGCTCTTTATAGTAGTCCTTAGAGCCTTCCACACTTTGTATTTACCTGCCACGTCTAATCCTGATGTAGGTTCATCAAGAAACAGGACATCAGCATTTGTTGCTAACACCATTGCAACAGCCACTCTCTTTCTCTGACCACCACTTAAATGGGCCACTAATCTCTTTCTCACATCCCAAAGTTCTAATTCCTCAAACCATCTCATGGCTTCTCTTTCTGCATCACCAATCCCCCAGCCTCGAGCCATTAGGAAGCCCTTAACAGCTTCCCATGGAGTCCAATTAATATCAACGCTTACATCTTGTGGGCATAATGCTATTCTCTTTCTAACCTCCCACACATCTCTAACAATGTCATAGCCTAGTATCAGCCCATAACCTTTAGTGGGTTTAAGTAGTGTAGCAAGCATCCTTACAGTCGTTGTCTTGCCTGCACCATTAGGTCCAAGAAGAACTGTTATGCTGCGTGGGCTAGTCACAAAGCTGACATTAATCGCCCCCCATACTCCATTAGGGTAGATTTTAGCTAATTCATTTGCAACAATTGCCTCCATCGTCGCAACCATTAGAAAACTGACATGTAAATAAAAATAAGGTTTTTGTGGAGGGGTATCTAGCGATATTAGGGTGGAGGAGAGTCCACAGAAATGAGACTAAGAAGGACTAAATACCTATCTCATCCACTTATTAGGTTCAATAACTCATGAAAAATATTCAGAAACGAAATAACAGGTGTAAAATATGCAAAGTACAATTCTAATTAATGGGCTTTTACCGTATGATTCTGGTAAAACTTACTTTGCTTTAGCTCTGGCTAAAGCTCTAATGAATAGGGGGGTTAAAGTTTTAATATATAAACCTGTTGCAGGGCATTCTGCTTGGTACCAGTTTAAGACGGTGATTAATAGTTTAAAGTATGGTATACTTGTAGGAGAGGATGTTGTGGAATATAAGGAGATATTAGGGTTACAGGTGAACCTTGAGTTACTTAATCCTATAGACTTTCTACTAGCACCTTTAAATCCTAAGTCATTAAAAGAGGTTAAAGAGTATTTATCATTAATAGGGGATCAGCTTAGTCAAATGATTCTTATAAGAATAAGTAATTGTCAGAATGGTTTAACACAACATTTTATAATAGAACATAATGAACGCAGGATAGTACCTGGGTTAAAGCCTTGGATCGAAAAACTAATCAAAAAGCTTAAGCCTGAACCTATAAGTCTTAAGGAAGTACTTAGTATAATGTATTCTCCGGATACATCTAAGCTTCTTGACCAAGCTTTACAGCTAATAAGAGATAAGTCTGAAGTTGTTATTGTTGAATCCTTTAATGATGCTGCTATACCCTACTATAACCTATTAAACAAAGTTGATTTAGTGTTCACTGTAGCTCCAGGATATGTATTTAAGCTCAGAACTGATGATTTTAAGACTATTGTGGAGAGTTACTACTTAAGGTATAGCGATATAGGCTTGACTATGAGTAAATTGATAGATGAAGTTAGAATAGTCTCTGAGCTGCCATTGCCTCCAGTAAGCTCTGTACATGAATTATCAATTTACATCAAAGGTAAAATACGTTATCTCATGAAGAGTCTACTAAGTAGGTGAAGGTAAAGAAATATTTTTGTTGTACATAGACTGCTTTGATATTTAGCCTAAGATGTTTCTCCAGTATTCTACCTCTTCCTTACTCTTTGGTAGTGGTACTTGTACCTCACCTTTTCTTATCTTCTCCTCTAATTCCTTAACAGCCTCCCATATCCATGATGGCTGAGCTTCCCTCATTGTCTTGACTTTAGCCTTTATTTGTTCTGGTGGCATTGGTAGGACCTTTTTGCCTGTTAACTTCTCGGCTTCAATACCCATTTTGATGAATTCGTCGAGGTCGTCTAGTGTGCTTACCGAAATACCTTCCATGAGTTCTCCATCAACCTTTGTACCGATACCTAGTAGTAGAACACCATTGTTTCTCTTAACTATGTCTCTAAACTTGCCTTCTAGGACTAGCTTTGTAGCATAGTATACTCCTTTATCTACTCTTTTCATCATGCTGGCAATTACAAATCCTGGGTTAATCCAGTCTTGGTCGGCATCTACACCGATCCAGAATGGCGGCCCCATTTCGAGTCCTTTTGCTTTTGCTATCTCTTCTACAGCTTGGTTTATACCTAAACCTAAGGGTCCAGCAACGTTGTATACTGCTATCGCTCCCTTAGCGTACATTGCCTTAGCTGCCTCATAACCCTTAGTAATGTCACTAAAGGTTCCGGTGTAAGTCCATAATACTCTCTCCTTTACAGGTACTTCGCCTATTCCTGGTGGTGTCTTGCCGAATTTCTTTTCATACCATTTTAGTGCCCAGTCTACACCCCACTTGTATCCTATCTCGAACTTCCATAATACCGGGATCTCTATACCTAGAACCATACCTACATGTTTATAGCCGTAATGTGCTGCTAGTAGTGCTGCTAATGCACCAACAAGAGCGCTACCTTTATGTTCTTCGAATTTGATGTCTAGTAGGTTTGGTAATGGATATTTGTCTGGATATTTATCTTTGATTATTGCTTGTGAGTAGGTGTCTATTCCTGCAAAGTTCTTGTCTGGGAATTCCATAGCTACTTGTGCTAATGCCTCGCTCAATAGGAAGCCCACACCGACAATCAATACTACATCTGGGTCTTTAGCTGCCGTTCTAAGGTTTGGTAGATAGTCTGCCTCAGTCTTGCTAATAAGCTCCATAACTTCTATTCCGAAGTCTCTTGCTGCCTCATCAGCACCTTTGAAGGCCATATCGTTGAAGCTTAAATCTCCTCTACCACCAATATCCGAGACTACAGCTATTTTAACTTTCTTTGGTTTTGCTGGACCTTTAGGCAATGTGAACATTAATGCCCCTGCTACTGCGGCTATTACGAGTATTACTATGATTACAATGAGTCCAACTTTAGAAACAGCTTTCTTATTTAGTCTAAACATACTACTTAACCTCTCACAATAAATTATTGCATTGTTGAATTAAAAACTTTTATAAAATACCTAATTAAAGAGCTATCTAAATATCGTATAAAAAGTATTAGTATAATTCAAAGCAAAACATAATAGTTTAACTTAGTGTTTATCATTTAGACCTTATACTCTTATACCGCCCATCATTAAGCCGACTTCTTTCCTTGTTACTTCGTCAGCCCTCTTTATACCCATAAATTCCCCTTCATACATGACAGCAATTCTATCACTTAACTGCAATATTTCATCAAGATCTGCTGAAACCAGTAAAACGGCTTTACCTTCGTCTCGCATTTTTGCTAGTATTTCTCTAATGTACATGGTTGAAGCTATGTCTAAGCCTCTAGTCGGATGTACCGCAATTACGAGCTTAGGCCTTTTACTCAACTCTCTACCTACAAGTAGTCTCTGTCTATTGCCTCCGCTCAGGCTTTTAGCTGTTGCATCTATACTAGGGGCTAAAATGTTGAAGCTTTTTATCAGCCTTAAGGCAAACTCTTTAACACGTTTCCAGTCGAGTCTAAAGCCTTTAGTGAACTCTGGCTCCCACTGTCTACTCAAAACGCTATTTTCTGCAATAGTAAATGTGAGAACTAAACCGTATCTCTCTCTATCGCCAGGTATATGTGATAATCCCATCCTGTAAAGGTCTATTGGCCCTTTATTAGTGACGTCAACGCCATCGATTATTATTTTCCCTTTTTCTACCTTTCTAAGCCCTGTTATTGCCTCTACGAGTTCATCTTGACCATTACCTTCAACACCTGCAATACCAAATATTTCTCCTTCTCTTACATCAAAGGATACACCCTTTACCGCCATTAATCCTAAATCGTTTTTAACGTATAGATCCTTGACTATCAGTACTGGTTTAGCTTTCTCACTAACACCTTTACCTCTCAATACTACGTCAAGTTTCATTTCTTTACCAACCATCATTACTGCTAGGTTTTCTGGTGTAGCCTTTTCCGTGGGCACTTCACCTACTACTTTGCCTTTCCTAAGGACAACTATTCTATCAGTTATTGCAAGAGCCTCCCTAATCTTGTGAGTTATGAATATTACATTTTTGCCAAGTTGTTTAAGTTTCTTCATGATCTTGAATAGTTCTTCGACTTCTAGAGGTGTGAGGAAGGTCGTTGGTTCATCAAGAATGAGCACATCTACTCCTCTATACAGGACTTTAAGTATTTCCACTCTTTGTCTTAAACCTAAAGGTAATAGTTCTATTGGTACATCTAAGGGTACCTGTAATCCTGTCTCTTCCATCAATCTTTTAACTCTCCCTCGTGCTTCTTCAGTGTTAATTGGTTTAACTAGTGTTGGCGCAGAACTCTCTTGATCTTCTAAGCCTAGAATAATGTTTTCTAAAGCCGTGAATATAGGTACAAGAGTGAAATGCTGATGTACCATTCCTATTCCTTGTTTTAATGCGTCCGATGGGTTTTTGAATTGTACTTTTTTTCCTTTTACTTTTATTTCTCCTTTTGTTGGTGGTATTAGTCCTGATAGTATCTTCATTAGAGTAGTCTTACCAGCACCATTCTCACCAAGCAAACCAACAATCTCACCCTTGTAAACAGTGAAGTCAACACCACGAAGCGCAACAGTACCATCAGGGTATACTTTAACTATATTCTTCATTTCAACTACTGGTTCACTTTCCATAAATAGCTCCTCTAGTATCATTGACTCCTTTGTGATTTAAAAATTTAACTTACTCTTATAATTGATATATGAAACATGATACAGTAAATTTTTTAAAAGTAGTTTTAAGTATTCACTTAGGTGCACTTGTTGTGACAAGATTATCGAAAATAGTGACGGATATTTCGCAGTCTCTCTTAGCGCTTGTTGCTGGTCTTCTTGCCGGAGCATTGTTAATGGTAGCCTACGGTTACGATCCACTACTGGCTTATTCAGTGCTCTTCCGTGGAGCATTTGGAAGTATCACAGACTTTGCTGAATCACTGTCTTTCGCAGTACCATTAATGCTTACTGCAATAACCTTCGCTATTGGCGTAAAGGCCGGGTTATTCAATATTGGTGCTGAAGGACAAGCATACATGGGAGCCATTGGAGCTGTTATTGCAGGGGCATTTTTAACTTTACCTTCAGGAATACACTTAGCCGTAACCGTAATATTTGCCATGCTACTTGGGGCACTATGGGCGGTTGTTCCAGCATTATTGAAGATTACTAGAGGAGTACATGAAGTTATATCGACGATAATGTTTAACTGGATAGCCTATCATTTAGCGATGTACCTAGTTCTATATCACTTATCAGGCCCGGGTCGCGCTGAGGTAAGCTTACCTGTCAAAGAGACTGCCAGGTTTACAGTGATACTTAGCGGTGCAAGTCTAACAACGGTTATATATGTTGCAGTAGCATTCTGTATAGCAATATATCTGTTTCTATCAGCTACCAAAGCCGGGTATGAGCTGAAGCTATTAGGAGAGAATCCTGATGCAGCGCGCTATGCCGGTGTTAATGCCAAAAAAGTTGTATTCTCAAGCTTCATTATTGGCGGTTTTGCAGCAGGTCTTGCCGGGGCAACACAAGTGATGGGAAGACCCCCAACGTGGGCTCTTTACGGAACATTAGGCAATGTTATGGGCTTGGGATTCGACGGTATAGGTGTAGCTCTTATTGGTAGAAACAATCCTATAGGTATAATTATTGCAGCAATATTCTTCGGTGCTTTAGCTAATGGAGGAAGATATATGGAGCCATACTCAGGTGTATGTTCAGAGCTTGTTAGAGCAATCAATGGTTTAATAATTATAGCTTTAGCCTTTCCCGAAATCATTGCTATGATTAAAAGGTATCGAATGAGGTATAAAATATGACAAGGAAAGTTAAAACACAAGTAAAAATACTCTTAGGAGTAGTAGTATTAGCAATAGTACTAATTGTAGCATGGCATTTTGGATTAAATCCAGGGGCACTTATTGAAGCAGGCTTATTAGCAATGACACCCTTAGCCTTAGCAGCTATAGGTGAGTGTATAAACGAGAAAGCTGGAGTTGTCAACATAGGTTTAGAGGGCATACTTCTTATTACTGCTGTTGCCGGCGTTTATGGTGCTGAACTAGCAGGCAATGGCTATGTGGGTTTACTTGTTGGAATGATAGTTGGTGCTCTAATAGGATTTCTCTTCGGATTAGCAAGTGTTTATGGTAGAGCAGACCAGATAGTAGCTGGTATAGGTATAAATGTCTTTGCTGTAGGCTTCGTTCCATACGTTATAATGGCCTTATGGGCCTTCCCCGGCATCCATATACCACCCAAAGAGGTTCTTGTACCTTTAATATCAACACCATTAATGAGAATTAGTGCGATAACAATCTTGACAATAATTCTAGGTATACTATTACACTATATGCTACATAGAACACCCCTGGGACTCAGAATAAAAGCTGCAGGAGAAATGCCCATGGCATTAGATGTTGCAGGCGTTAGAGTAGACTATGTTAGAATATTTACAGTAACTCTAGGTGGAGCATTAACAGGCTTAGGTGGAGCCTTCATGCCACTGGCGTGGTTCGGTGGTATAGTTAAAGAGATATCCGCTGGTAGAGGATTTATAGCACTAGCCTGTGTGGTCTCATCAGGATTAGAGCCGTTATTAGCATTAGCATTTGCATTCCTCTTCGGCTTTGCTGAAGGACTAGCCTACACTGTTGCTGTAACACCTGGCGTGAAAGAGGCTGTACCCTACCACCTAGTATTAATGATACCATACATAGTAACATTACTTGTAGTAACAATATTCATTGGCGGTAGAAGGTTCCCAAGAGCTATGGCAACACCATATGTGAGAGAAGAATAAAACATTTTTCTAGGAACTCGACTTTTTACCATTAATTTATATCTATTAATAATATATCTTTAGAGCTTATTAGGCTTAATATATTTATGTGGTAGGATATTTTATAGAAATATATTATGTAGGGTGGCTATAGAACATTGTATGGGAATATTGATATAACTAAAGCAAGAGTACAATTAAAGCTTGCAGAGAGAACTCTCGAATTCATCAAGAATGCTGATTATGTAATGTATAGAAGGCTAAAAGATGATAATTTAGAATATGAATGTATGATTAAAAATCCCGAAACATTACTTATTGAGCCTGCTGCCCCCATTCTTATACCTAAACAGCTAACACATTATATTTTGATTGAATTCGCAAATGATGTAATGTTGCCTCCTGAAGGCGAGCTAGAGGGGTATACTCTTATGCCTGTTGATATAGTTGTTTTCTCTTTGAAGGACGATAACTATAGGGGTATTGATACATTCTCTGAATGCAAGGTTAAATATGCTTTATATGGTCCAAAAGATGAGGGTATAATAGCTCGCTACTATAAGTCGAGATTCTTCACTAACTCTAAGGAGCCAGAGGCGTATAAGGAGGCACTTGTACCATTAGAGATAGTTAATACACATAATGATTGGGTTAAGTTGAAACGTATACTAATGGATGCAGTAATGCTACGTCTCTATTATAAACAGAGTGGAAGCTTTGCCTCTACACAAAAAATAAAGATCACAATAACTTCTGAAACAACAGCACTCATAGATTACGGAAAACAAGTACATGGGGGTCTTAAGGAGGCTAAACGCCCATTACGGTTAAGTATACTTATGCATGTTCCTCGAAAAACTGAGATGATGTGGGGCATATGATTGAGAGTCTTAAATCGGTATTAGAGTCAGCAAGTAGAGTATTCTCTGCTGTAACCTTTGATAGAGTATTTTCTGCTTTACTAGTTTTTGCAGTAGGTTTTGCTTTAGCATATGTATTTAGGAGACTAACTTTCAGAGCGGCCTATAAGGTTGTGCCATTACATATTGCTAAGGCTATATCGGGTTTCATATATTATGTTATAGTCATAATTGTTATGATGACTATTCTATCGATATTCGGTGTTAGTATTACTGGTGTTCTAGTAGCTGGTGGTATAGCAGGTATAGTCTTAGGTTTTGCCTCGCAAACTATAGTCTCTAATCTCCTTGCCGGAATATTCCTTTACTGGGATAAGCCGTTTAAACCCGGAGACCCCGTTAACGTAGAAGGTATAGCTGGAATAGTACAAGAAATATCAATCCTTTCTACAAGAATACAAACTTGGGATGGAGTATACGTTAGAATACCTAATGAGAAGGTGTTCACAGCAACAATAACGAATTATGCCAGGATGCCTGTAAGAAGAGTAGAACTTAAAGTAAGTATAGCATACAAGGAGGACTTTGGGAAAGCTAAAGAGGTAATAGCGAGAGTGCTTGACGAACACCCATTAGTCCTAGTTCAACCTGAACCTGTAATATTTACATCAGAGCTTGGTAGCGATGGAGTCGAGATAACAGTTCAAGCATGGGCACCTACTTCTGAATGGATTACTGTAAAAAGAGAGCTATTATGGAATATAAAGAAGGCATTAACTGAGGCTGGCATAGAAATACCCTTCCCACAGAGAGATATATGGTTTAGAACACCACTAAAAGTAGAAGTCACGACAAAGAGTACTAGTAAACTAGATAGTATATCATAAAGTTTAGAGGAGTTACGAGAGTTCGTTAAGGCTACGGGTGACATTTGGTCTTTTCTCTAATATCATACCATCATACATTGAGAGAGCTCTATCAGCATACTTTATTATTCTAGGATCATGAGACACCATTATGATCGTTGTGTTAAAATCTTCTCTTATCTTTCTAAACAATTCAAGAACTCTCATAGCATTAGGCCAATCAAGATTTGCTGTTGGCTCATCCGCTAATATGACTGTAGGAGTATTAACTAGAGCCCTAGCTATAGCTACACGTTGTTTCTCGCCGCCTGACAGCCTTGGAGGCTTTGCTTTTTCTTTACCCTTCAATCCTATATAGTCTACTACACTTAATACACGTGCTCTTCTTTCGTCACGAGGTACTCCAGCAACAAGTAATGGTAACTCTATATTCTCATAGACAGTTAGTTCATCTATTAATCCCAAGTCCTGAGGTATATATCCTACGACAGTATTTCTAAGCATAGCTAAACCATCTTCATCAAGCATGTTTAAATTGTATCCTTCAACTATAACATCCCCCCTATCAGGGCGTTCGATCCCAGCTATTATCTTTAATAATGTGGATTTACCTGAACCACTTGGACCCTGAATACCTACAACTTCGCCTCTTTTTACACTTAAGTTTACACCTTTAAGGGCTACAACAACTCTCTCTCCATCAATGTATGTCTTCCATACATCTCTAAGCCAAACTATGAGGTCCAAGCTCATACTATTATCCCTTCCTCCCGGTCCTTCTGTATAATAGAATTACAAGAATGTAAGCTAATAAAAATGTCAGCAGGGGTATAATACACTTAAACTTTGGCGCAATAGTGACCACTAAGGGTGTGGATAAAGTTAAAGCCAAAAGTAAACTGTAACATAGGAGTATTCTACGAATAAAGCTAGGTGGTGCTCCTGCTATTTCTAAACCTTTGAGCACATTTTTTATCATAAGGTTGTCTATTAAGACAGCTGAAGTGATAGATGTAAAAGTTAAAGCTAGAATTATGTAATTTACATAGGGATTCTTAAGCGCTATTGTATATACTGATAGTATTGTACCTGAGGCTAATGCAACGAGAAACCCCTTACCCCTAATATAGATTTTAAATCCTGATATAAGGTATTCTAAGTACGCCAAGGCGTTAACCCTCCTATTAAACGTCCCACAAATAGCCTAACCATAGAGTTAAGGTAACGGTCTGATATCTCTTCTATACTCCATGGCTTATAGGCTATGGACACTTTAGTGTTGTTATTGTTGGGTATTAAGGTTATGTGCAGATTTACTCCAATACCCCACGTTATAAGATATCTTGCTGAAACATAAATATATACTTCATTTCTTCGCCATACCACATCATATTCTATTACTTCGAAAAACTCATTTGTTTTTATAAGGTATTCTATTGAAGGTAACAAATCACTAATATTCCTTCCAACGATAAACGAGACTCCTTGAGGTAATGGTGACTCCTTGCTACCTATACTCGCTAAAGTACGTATTGTATAAACTGAAGTAAAGAGTAATGCAAGAATCAATGTGATTATAGTATTAAAGATTACATAAGAGCCGATAATATATGACAATAAGTATATTATAATTAACCCTGTTGTACAAAACATTAGAGCGAGCATTGATGCCGTCGATAATGCTATGGTATTTGGCGGTAATCCAAAGAGTAAAGCTCTAAACTCTATGCTCTTTAATCTATTAGCTATAACAGACACTGTTGGTATAAACATTATCGAGGCTAGTATAGATGATAGTACAGCTAAAGCTAAACTCTCCCATGAGGGCATTATTGCATTATAAAAACAGGTGATATTTCCACCTTTTATTACATACAATTTGGAGAGAGAAGGAATTTCATGAAACAACTCTTTTATGCTGGTTTCACTTAATGTCACACCTGGTATAATTAGAGCTGTTACTGGCTGTTCTAACAATTTGAGCATCTTACAGCCAGTATTATAGTCTAGTACTATAGTATTTTCTGGTGGAACGTAAACGGGATTTGCAGCAACATAGCCTTGTATAGGTAATAAGGATAAGACCTCATACAGTTTGATTTCTTCCATTATTATAGGCTTAATACCTTTAACATACAATGTCACATCATTAATCGTGATCTTACTCTTATTTAACTTGACATCACCTAAAAGTATAGTATCATTTGATGGCATAATATTCGCTATCACTTCCCGGTCTACTAATACCGCAGCATATATGTTCATTTTCTTAGAATCTATTAGAGGATGTAATGGTTCATCAAATACTATCTTTAATACTCTCTTATATTCCTTTAATGTTATATTAATTTCTGATAAATAATTTAGAACATAGGCCAAGCTTAAGCTATTAGAAAACTCTAATATTACACAATCTCCCTTATAATCTGATAATCCTTGATCCACTCTAGCTAAATGATATGCTGTTGCAAATGCAGATAACATTATTATTAGTATAAGGGAGATTAATGATATAAGCGTTGATGACGAGATTAAGGCTTGTTTAACGATTTTCCATACTGAACTAAATTGTGCTGTAGGTGAAGTGTTAGGTGGAGTTATGCATAGTTTAGCCTCGACTTTTTCACTCCTTTTGTAGTATTTTAGAAGTAGCTTAAGAGCTACAATTAGCGATCCTATGTATAATATTAGGAGGACTATAGTGAACACTCTATATCACCAAGCATACTATAGTATACACTATTATTGCTAATCCTGCACCTGCTAGAGCGCAAGCTGCAGAGAGTAGTAAAGCTTCATGAGCTACAGAGCTTATCCTACTAATAATATACTTTATTACCGAGGCTACTAAGAAGAGTATTCCATAGTCTGGAGTTAATGTTAACCCTATTAGTATAGAGAATAATGTTATTTGCGTTAATCCTGAGACTTTAATGATAGCAAGTATAATTATAGCCGCTATAATTCCTAATATTAAGGCATGGAAGTTTATTATGTCTAGTCTACCTGTATAAAGCCCAGCCATCCATGTAACTATGGGGAGCCACCGCACTAATGGGAATTTAGGTGAGTTTAGCCCATAAACGCTAAGTAATAAGTGACCATAATATAGAGTTATAGGAGCGCCTATTAGTATACCTAAGAATAACGTTACAATTACAAGTTTACTATTTACTCCCAAAATCTTGGATGCTTTTATAACATTCATTGATGAGCCAGCCATAAATTCGGGCATAGGTATGCCAGTGTAAGGGTCTAATATTACATATCCCGTCGCCCCTCTATAACCCATAGTATACATTACTACAGAAGCTATAGGCAATATTGATTGAGACGCTACACCAACTTCTCCTACAACTCTAACTGTCACTAATGCTAAGAAAAAGTGTAGTAAAGGTAACAGTATGAATATTGGTAAGAATCTTATTGTAAGACTTTGTGGATCCAGTACAACTGTTACTATAGGTAATGTGAAAACTAATAATAAACAAATGATTAGTGCTATTAACTCATCGTGTTTTAGTCTAAAACGACTGAATGTGTGAAAGTAAACTCTAATATTAACTGCTGTATAGTATAATGAAGCTACAATTATGAAACCTACAACTATAGATGCAAGTTCTGGTGAAGCAAGTGAGGGCATGTCTAGAGCTCCCATACCTGGAGGAACATATAGTGCACGTAGCATTACAAGGATAGGCAATAGAACAAGATAGGCGATAAAGTTACCTAGTGATATACCTATAGATGCATTTAATGGTATAACTAGTGCTATTAGAAAAATGAAAACATCAAGAGTTAATGCCAGTGAAGAGCCTTGAAGAATACTTTGCAGCTGAGTTGTAAAATCAATAGTAAAAGGCCCAAAAATAAGATACATCATTTCAAAGATTAAACCGACTAGTATCATAAGTAAGCCACGCACACCTTTAACTATAGATATGCTTACAAGCATAGCTGAAGCCGAGCCTAAAGGAAACATTAATCTTTCTCTTTCAAGAAAATGCTTAGAAAAAGCATAAGCTAAAGCTATACCACCAGCGGACACTAAGGTTAAATGTAAGTATATCGCTATAGTATCTATTCTCAATTGCTCACTTGACATGTATAGCCATTGGGGTACAATTAGTCCTAACCTTGAAACTATTGGCGCCTCAGCTAAGATAGTATAAGTTATATACATACCAGCTGTTATTGCTGTCGTCAAGTTCATACCTATAGCTATAGCTGAAGCTAATAAAACTTCACTAATGTATGGCTTTCTACGTAGAATAAGATTAAAGACCAACACCACTAAAACGGGTGCTGTAAGAACAGAAATTTCACACGTAGTATAGCCTGTTACAGCATACCCATAGCTATCAATAAACCCTAGTACTAGACCCACAAGTAGCCCGATGAGTACACTTTGGTACAAGAGCACACCATCAAATAGATTTACCAAAGTGTAGTAGTTATAAGGTTTACCATACATACCATTGACTTGTTAACTTAGTACCTCCATTATATCGTTTGACACGTATGCTCTTACCTGTCCATCTACAGTACAAACTTTAAGAATGCTTTTCAGAGGGACTCCAGTTCGTTTATAAATATTTTCTCGAGCATTATACTCTATTCTTTCAATGAAACATACTGCCCTCTCTACGTCTATATTGGCTTTTCTTAGTGATTTAATAGCTGAGATTATAGTACTTCCTGTTGAAACTATTGAATCAACTAATACTACATTACTTCCTGGGCAAACTCCACATACTATAAATAATGCCTCATCATACTTTGTCTTTCTAGAAAATACTATACCTTCATCACATAATTGTCCTCTCATATCAGAATATTTACGTGCTATGACTAAAGGTAACCCCGTCTTTACTGATATTAAAGATGCCATGTGAATGCCCATTGTTTCGAACGCAATTATGTAATTTACTTTACAATTACTAATAAGGAGACATAATAGTTCACCACATAACTTTAGCAATGTGGGGTTAATGCTTCCTAAGCCTGAGGTTAACGGGTTTACAATATAGTAGTACGTTTCACCTTTACATTTTACTTTCTTTACTTTAGATTCCTCTATGACTTTAGCTAGTTTGTTTAATCCCAAAATATAATTAGATACTAGTGAAGAGCTCATGAGCACAGTCCCTTTTAATTAAAAGAGATATATAAATATTATTAAAGATATCTGTAAATATTATTTAAGCGAATAATTAAATAAAGAGTATATGTATACACTCTATGATGGCGTATGGTCATAGATACCATTGTGGTAGTAGACCTTGGTGGGCAATATAGCCACTTAATTGCTAGGAGAATAAGAGAACTAAATGTTTACTCCGAAATAATGTACCCCGAAGAGCTATCTCACAACACACTCATTAAATTTAGGAATAAAGGATTAAGAGTTAGGGGCTTTATTATTTCTGGAAGCCCTCTAGATACATATGAAGATACCACTAGAGAGCATATTGTGCACATTCTAGAGTTTAATATGCCTATTTTAGGAATATGTTATGGCCATCAAGTTTTAGCTAAGGTGTTTGGTGGGCTTCTAGGGGATGCTCCTAGGTTGGAATATGGTAAAGCCCAGGTTAGAATTGAAAAACCGGAAGACCCATTATTTCATGGTTTAAGTCATACTGAGGAAGTATGGATGAGTCATAGGAAAGCTGTACTAAAAATACCTAATATACTAATCAAGCTTGCTGAAAGCGAAGGTTCACCTATTGCCGCTTTTAAACATAAGCATAAAAACATTTATGGTGTGCAATGGCATCCTGAAGTAACTCATACAAGGAATGGTTTAAAATTGTTAGCAAATTTTGTCTTTACTATATGTAAGTGTAATAAATCATGGAAACCTGAGAATCAAATAAAGGTAATACTTGATTACATCAAACATAAAGTTCCAAGGAAATCGAGAGTTATAGTTGCTGTGAGTGGAGGTGTAGATTCAACAACTACAGCTATTTTACTAAAGAAAGCTATAGGTGAGCGTGTTATACCAGTTTTCATTAACACTGGCTTTCTAAGAGAGGGTGAAGTTGATGAAGTGTTAAACAGTTTGAGGAAGTTGGGTTTAAATGTAGTTTATGTTGATGCCTCCAAGGTATTCCTTAAGAAGCTTAAAGGAATAGAAGATCCCGAGAAAAAGAGGGGCATGTTTAGTAAAGAGTACTTGAAAATTCTAGAGGAAGTGGCTGAAAAGCTTAATATAGACTATTTAGCTCAAGGAACTCTGTATCCTGATGTCATTGAAAGCGGCTATAGAAGAAGAGCTAGCAAGATAAAAAGTCATCATAATGTAGCTTGTATTCGTAAACTTAAGAAAATAAAAGGAGTTATTGAACCACTAAGATTTCTATACAAGGATGAGGTTAGGGCATTGGCTAAAGAGCTAGGCATATCAAAGGAAATATATGAAAGACAACCTTTCCCTGGTCCAGGCCTTCTTGTTAGGATAATAGGAAAAATAGATGAACATAAACTTTCTCTAATTAGGAAGGCAACAAAGATAATTGAAGAGGAAATCGAAAAGAGAGGGTTACATAAAAAATTATGGCAGTACTTTGCTATTCTAATACCATGTAAGACTACCGGAATAAAGGGCGATAGTAGAGCATACGGCTATATTATCGCTGTTAGAATAGTTGAAAGTCTTGATGGTATGACAGCTGATTATGCACGATTACCTTATGAGGTCCTAGAATCCATATCATCAAGGTTAACCTCTGAAATACCTGAAGTTGTAAGAGTGGTCTATGATATAACGAGTAAACCTCCTGCAACGATAGAGTGGGAGTAACTCTAGACTCCCTTCTACTATAATATGCCTAATACTTTCTTTGAGATAAGCTTTTTATAGCCTAAAGTTGCCATTAAGAGCATTAATGATGCTAACACTATACATACTCCAACAGGTAGATCTAGGTAGAAACTAATGGTTAGACCAAGATAGATTGTTATCACACCTAATAGTGGAGATAGAATAAGCATTTTCCTTATATGATTAGCTATTTGCATTACTGTTACAGCTAAATTATACAGTAATGTAAAGACTAAGAACCCCCCTACAAGTCTCAACAATAATACTATTGTTGCACCTGTGAGGAATATTACTGTATAAATATAATATTTAGTGTTTATTCCGTCAGCTTCAGCAAGTCTTCTATCAAACAATATTGCTAGTAATTTCGGCTTAAACGTGTAATAATACAACATGTATATTACAGTCAAAAGAATCAAAATAATTAAGTATAATGGTGTAACAGCTAGGATACTACCCCAAAGTATGCTTGAAACAACTTGTGCAGCCAAAGCTGTTCCTGGAGTTAAATAGACAAATAGCAATGCTAAAGCGGTATTTAATGAGAAAATAACCATTGAAACTAGGTCTATGGGCACTCTTAGAGCTTCAGCTATTGGTCCAAGTACTAAGGCTGTTAAGAACGCAAAGAGCAGAGATAATGGTAAAGGATCTAACTGTAAATATAGTGATAGAGCAGCTCCTGCCAATGCCCCATGAGCTACAGAGAAACCTAATGTCGTTAATCTTAACCTATAAATAAATACACTTGACAAGCCACATAGCATACCTGAGGGTATAGTGGCTAACCCGATTAACACTAATAGGTCTAATGGTATCAATGTAAAATAACCTCGTTAACTATTTTACCATTTTTCATCTCAATTATTCTATTACATGCCTTGGGGATTACACTTACATCATGTGAGACCATGATTATTGTTGCCCCATCTTTATTCAGTTTGGTAAAGAGTTCTGCCATGAATACTCTAGATTCGCGATCTAGATTACTAAAAGGTTCATCAAGTAGTAATAATTTGGGTCTTCTGACTAATGCTCGTGCTATCATAACCTTCTGCTGCTGTCCTCCGCTAAGCTTACCTATAGGCTTATATGCTAGCTCCTCTATACCTAGTAATCTCAGTACTTCATATACTCTAGTCCAATCCTCTTCTGTAAAGTCATCTAATGTACTCTTAAAACTCGCTAGCGCTAGTGCTACTACATCTTTGACTAGAAAGGGTTCATTAGGTTTCTTGATGAAGTCTTGTGGTACATAGCTAATGAACTTTCTTACCTCAAATACTTGTTCAGGTATATTTTTTCCTAGAACTCTTA
>Ga0190367_1000736_pt1 | contig 21671 bp, 24 predicted proteins | sample 4872181011_MG_FD_171838 | JGI IMG/M metagenome (GOLD analysis project Ga0190367, IMG submission 171838) | Hydrothermal vent microbial mat bacterial communities from Southern Trench, Guaymas Basin, Mexico - 4872-18-10-11_MG | ecosystem: Environmental > Aquatic > Marine > Hydrothermal vents >...
CACTGCGTAGTCTCCTTTCAACTTCAACACGTCTTCTTCCCTTTTTACAATCACTTCTCCATTCTTGATCTCTATTGGCAATTCATCTGCCATTCTCTTAAGCAACAGGTTGTTCTCCATGTTTCCATAGATGACTAAGTTGTATCTTTCCATTATCTCTGGAGTCACCTCCTTGTCAGCTAAAATCATTGTGAAACCATTTGACCTCCACCACCATTCTTGTGCTTTGTACCTCGCCAAGTGCAGGTTCCAGAAGTTCTCTTCTTCACTACCGGTAGTCCCGTATACTATCACGAATGGAGAGAAGTAAACTCTCTTCATTGGTCCCGCAGTCGAGATCCTTCTTTCTTCTTTAGGCACTTGTCTGAAATTGCCATCTTGGTATCTCAGGATGACACCATCTACGTCGTCTTCCTTCACCACAACTTCTTGGGAATTGATTATAATCTTCCTTGGCTCTTTGTATATTCTGATTTCCTTTACGTTCTCTACTTCAAGTTTAATCGTCTCCTCATCTACTATTTCCGCTACTACTCTCGAATCTAGGTATGGCTTCATCTGTTTGATTATTTCGACCCAGTATATCTTGGAATTTACTCCTGGATTAGTAGTCACGAATACTACTTTCTTGGGATCTCTTACCCTTTTCTTACTTCTTAAGAAGTCCATTAATTCCTTCTTATCCACGCAGTCAGTTCCGTTGGTCTCCTTTATGTTCCACCAATGTCCCATTTCTGGCACTTCCTCGTATTCCACGGAGTAACCCAAGTTCCTCAGTATGAAGTACATGTATCTAGGATGAAACGGGGGCACTTCCTCGTCTTTCTCCCCCTGTAGTATGTATATTGGGAGGTTCAAGGCATTATCTGCGAATAGGGGAGATCTATCTTGCCTGAGCATCATTTCCCATATCTCTTGTATTTTCGGATTCGAATACAGGTAGCTCCTCCTCAGGAAGAAGGGAACGTACAAGTGGAAGCTAGTCCATCCTGCACTGGGAGCTATTGCTGCAAATAGATCCGGGTGGTGTAATCCCACGTGCCAAGTCCCATGACCCCCCATCGAGTGCCCTACCAAGTATACTCTGTCTTCGTCTATGTTGAACATCTCTTTGGCCTTTTTCAGAACTTCCAATGTATCCAATCTACCCCAATCTTGCCAATCAAATCCAAATCTCCTTCTGTTTGTTGGAGCAATTACAAAAGCCCAATCTTTTTTAGTATAGGCCATTACTTGGCCGTCGGAGTCAACACCAGCCCCATGCAAGGTCAAAATCAAGGCATACTTCTTATTTGGATCGTATTCCTTCGGAGGGAGAACCGAGAACTTCTGCACTGAATTGTCTATTTCGGAAATGAAAGTGACCCTAAACGATTCCCCCTCTTTTCTGTTCCTCAATTTCACTAGGACCTTGTATTCCTTGCCGTCGCACTCTACAGACACAGGTAGTTGGAATTCCTCTCCATTTTCTACCTTCTTGAGTTGTTTAAGTCTAATAGGGAACTTCTGTATGGAAAGGGGGACCATTCTCACCTCTTTCTCTACTACTTCGAAATAGTCCCCGTCTCCTACTCTTATTTTCCCCTTGCTCTCCTCGTCCTTAGTATTCACCACTGGTATTCCAATCCACTCTGAGACCAACTCCCCTTCCATTAAGTCAGGAGGCAATACGTCCTTCTCTAGGATTATCATTGGAGCAGGAGGTTTTAGCACTTCGAACTTGAACTTTCTCTTTCCTCCAAATCCTCCTACAGCTAATAACACCTTATTTGTTCCTTCTTTAAGCTTCACAGGAACTAGAGTGAAACCTAGACCATAGGATCCGCCTCTGTATGGTATACCGTTTAACCTGAATCCACCGACTCTTTCCGCTCTAACTAACGCAGTCATCTCTTTATCTACTTGGAATTCAGTATAGGCATAACTCACGGTTATTACTCCGGCCCAGCCTAAGTGGTCTTGCTGAGCTTCCCAATCGGAATCATGTTCGAATTCAACCCAACCGTCTTCTCCCCTTTTTACCTTAATCCACTTCACTTTTCCACCAGGAACCGATGGAGAGGCATGTTCTAGACCTTCTTTGGGTACTATCTCATTCACTCCACCGTGTTCTAGTAGCAGATCAACTACTCCCTCCCTGGAGCCAACTAGGAAAGGTCCAACTGCTAACCACTCCTCCGGAGAGGCTATTACCTCATCTCCAACTTCCTCTCCTCCACAGCTTACTGGAACTTGAAGGATTGAAAATAGGAGGAGAGTTGCTAACAGGGCTTGGATTGCACACCTCATCTGCACCCCCTCCTTAGTCCTCTTCGGGTTCCTTTATCCACTCACCCGGTCTAATGAATATCGGTTCAGGCTCTTTAACCTTTGCTAATTCTGCTGCAACTTCTATTGCTCTGTTAAGTCCTCCTAATTCGTCTATCAATCCCAGGTCCAGGGCCTCTTCAGAGGACCAGAACTCACCGCTTTCCAACTCTCTAGCCCTATTCAGATCTATTCCCCTCCTGTCTAGTAGATTGGTAGATATGTAGAGCTCGTCTGCCATTAGCCAATTGTAGTACATTTCCTCCTCCTCTGAATCTAGAGGTCTAGTGGCCCAGAACATGTCCTTGTGTTTGCCTGCCTTGAATACCGTGACCTCTATCCCCTCTTTCTTCCAATATTCGGAGTAGTCTATGTGTCTGAGGAGAGGCCCAAGCCATCCGACCGATGCGTGTTCATTCACTATCACTCTGTCCGAGTATATTGCAGCGTTGTATCCTCCCCCCCATATTCCTCCTCCGGAATAGACTACTACAGGTTTCCATGCTCTCAATTCCATTATGTAGTCTCCTAGAAATACATCTGAATTAGAGGATGCACCCCAACTATCTATCCATAGAACTACTGCTTTTGAATTATCAAATCTCATTTCCCTCAGTGATTTTATGTACTCTGTTACCTTCTCAGGAGTAATGTCCTCGTCTATTCTCAATATGGCTATTTTGCCCTTTTCTACTTCTTTGATCTTGCCATCTCTCAGGGAGAGTATTTCCTCTCTGAGAGACTTTGCTTCCTTGATGCTTTCATTTATCTCAGAGAGAAGAAGCTTTACTTCTTCCATTTCATCCTCCTTCATCCTCGTATAGTTTGATATTTCTGAGTCAATTCCCCGTATTTCCTCTCTGATGATTGAGATATCTCTTTTAGTGTCCATTACCTCGACTATTTCATAGGAGTTATACAGAATCAGACATAGCAACATAGTCATAGCGAGGAGAGAAGCTCCCCTCATTACCTCCACCTCCTAATTTCAGGATATGGGAGGTAATATATCCCTTCATCCTCTATCAGTTCCTCTTCTTTCTCTTTCTTACCCACAGATCCCCCAGCTTTTAGATATAATATTGCTGGATTCTTCGCTTCAGATAGCTCCACGGCTAGCTCTATTGCGTCCTCCAAAGTCCCTAGTTTGTCTACTAGTCCGTAATCCAGTGCCTCGAATCCCAAATATTTGACAGCTTCTGAATACTTTCTGACTTCCTCTTCTTCCATTCCTCTTCCTCTCGCAACGTACCAGACGAAGGAGTCATAATTTCTCTTTACACTTTCCTCCCTCATTTTCCTTTCCTCATCACTCAACCCTCTATGGTCATAGAACATGTCCTTGTGTGGTCCAATTTTCCAGAACCTCATCCTTATTCCTTTCTTCTCGTAGTATTTTTCTTTGTTATAGTGGAGACTGATCACCCCTATGTAAGCTACCTCAGCCAGCGGATCCACTACTATTTTATTGGCGTTGGACGAGACGTGATATCCTCCAGAGAGTATTCTCCCGCCTGAGAAGACCACTACTGGCTTTTTTTCCCTTAGATTGTATAAAGCTTCAGTTAATTCTCTGCTAGCAGACGCAGAACCTCCACCAGTATCTATCCATAGAACTACTGCTTTTGAATCGTCCTCTGCCAATTCTCTAAATGATTTTAGAAAAGGACTTATGGTCTTTGAGTCTATTCTCCCAGTCCATCTCAGAAGAGCTATTATGTCAGCGTCTTCTCCTATCTCTTCTTCAATCTCTGATCTACTGTTGAATCCTCTTATTACATTCTTCTCTCCTTTCAATTCCCTCAATATCCTATTGTACTGACGTATTTCCTTTTCTTTCAGTGACTTGATAGCTAATGCTGCGTATTTTGAACTCTTAGACTTCATGTATTCGTCTTTCGCTCTCTCTAGATCCTGCAATAACTCGTGTTTGTGTTGTTCTAGCTTCTTTCTCTCTTCTCGAAGGGCATCGGAATATTCTCCTAAGGCTAGGGCACTTCCTATTAACAATACTATCGACAACACAACGCAGACCTTGAGGTATCTCAATGGACCACCCAGGGCAATTCACGTTCGCAGTATATAAACGAGTAGCTCTCAGCCACCCCTATTTCGTTTCAGTCTCTCCAAGACGAAGAACTCGTATTCCTTAATGTGGGCCGGAGACTGGGCTCTAGTCGAGACTTGACTCTCGTAAATACTCCACCTCTCACTCGAAGTTATGTAAGCCAAAGCACAAGAGAGCATGAGTGGTGCCAATAGTTGATAGTCCCCAGTCATTTCGGAGACTATTATTAGAGAAGCGACTGGGACCTTAGCAGCTCCCGAGAAAAACGAAGCCATTCCAACCAAGGCAAAGGCTCCGGGCTCTATGTATTCAAATTGAGTGGAGAGCAATTTCCCGAAAGCACCGCCCAGCATTCCTCCTATGAATAGAGATGGCGCGAAAACACCTCCACTTCCACCAGAGCCTATGGTGAATCCTGTAGCAAGCATTTTAGCCAAACCAAGGAGCAGGAGATCTCTAGTCATCATCTCTCCATTTATGGCAGTCTGTAGCACTTCGTATCCCGTGCCAAGTACAGAAGGGGTAAAGAATGCCAATGTTCCAAGTAATAGCCCACCCAAGCCAGGTTTAATCCAATTGGGAATTCTAAGCCATTTAAATCCAGATTTCAGGAAGTAAAATAATCTAACGTAGATAATTGACATCCCTCCAAGTAATATTCCGAGAACAGCATAGAAGAATAGGAGTTGCGGGTGATGGAACTCATATCTGGGCACCTTGAGAACAGGACCAAATCCCAATCCAGGGAAAGATGAGAATATTGAGTAGGCCACTATAGACGATACGAAAGAAGGTATAAGAGCGTCTGTCTCGAAATCTCTCCTATATAGGACTTCAACTGAAAAGACAGCTCCACCAAGTGGTGCTTTAAATATACTTCCAATTCCAGCAGCAGTTCCACAAACTAGCATGATTCTTCGATCTTCTTCTTTTAATTTTAGCAATGAAGAGGATAGAGATCCGATAGCAGCCCCTATTTGAGCTATTGGTCCCTCTCTACCAGCACTCCCTCCTGAGCCTATTATCAAGGTGGAGGCTATTGCCTTCACTATCGGTACCCTTCTCCTGATTATTCCCTTCATCTTATGAAAAGAAGAAATTACAGCATCTGTTCCATGCCCTTCGGTTTCTGGAGCGAATTTATATACTATAAATCCCGATAACAATCCGCCTAGGGGAGGAATCAAGAAAAGTAAGTATTTCCTCTCAACTGACCATCCAGAGTATCCCAAGCAACTCTTCAGGAGGAAGTACTCCAGATACTTTAGCATGTGAAAGAAACAAAGAGAGGCAAGTCCGACTATTATTCCGATGATTACTGAGAGAGTAATCCATTTCCTAAGATACACCTGGTACTCAGACGTCCTGTTCATTTCAGACCCCTTATCTCACGGATTATTTCAAGTATTCTCTTCTTCAGTTTTTCCTTACTCGTTTCTCTCCTCAATATGAGTCCTGCAGCACCGGAATGGCCGCCTCCTCCACCACCGAATTCCACAGAGAGCATCCTTATTATTTCACCAGAGTTGACTCTTCCGCTTAATGACAACTCGTCTCTACATCTAGAACTTATCCTAATCTCCTCCTTTAGCTCCGAAATTACGAAGCTTATGTCTGCTCCAAGCTTAACTAAAGACTTGGCCACTTCTCCTCCGAAAGAGCTTACCTCGGTTATTGCAACTATCAAGTCATCAAGTCTGTGTATTTCCATTCTTTGGGCACCTTTTAGCTTCGCCATTCTAAGGGACAGATCATCTTCATCCTTAACTTCAATCTTGTCTCTTATTTCGTGCATTCTTATTTCGTACTCCATCATATACTTCCCGAATTGGATTAGCGTCTCTGCGCTGGAGAACCTGAAGTTTCCAGTATCAGAAAGTATCCCAGACAGCAGTATTAGGACAGTTTCCCTATCGGGCTTCATCCCAAACTCTTTCCACAGATCTAGTATTACCATCGATAAGGAATCTCTGTCAAATAGGAAAGTCTTGTATTTCCTCGACAGATCTCCTTGGGATGAGTGATGGTCTATGACGATCCCCCTCCTAGGGAGTTGAATGGGAGATACGTGCTCTGTGCTAGACGTGTCTAAGACTATACTGAACTCCCTTACCTCGTCTTGGGAGAACTGAATTTCCTCTTCCTGAGATATTGCTCTAGCCGACTTGGATATGGTATCTGGGACTACTATGTTTGACTCTATTCCAATTCTAGACAGTAGTCTCTTTAACCCGATTGAACTAGAGACGGCATCCACATCAGCATTCCTATGGGTTACTATGGATACCTCCCTAGGGAGACTGAGAATTTCCTTTGATAGTTTCTTCACGTCATCTACTATGAGGTCACCCAGCTCCAACTCCCCCAATTTCCGTTCTTATTTTCTCCTGAAGGTCCTGTATCTTCTTCATTATCCTAGATTCTTGGTTGCTAAGAGTCTTTATTCTAGTTTCCAGGCTTTCTTTTCTATCTTCTAGCTCGTTAATTATTTCATTTACGCCTTTAGTAACGAGAACATTTCCTATCATTTTGTAGGCTCTTACCTCTGCATCGTCCTTTACCTTGTTCAGCTCCTCCAAGGCTCTCTCAGTCTCTGCCAACTGTATTTCGTATTGTCTTCTCTGGGTATGGATGACTTGAGCCTGCTGCTGCAGCTGTTGAAGCTGGGAGACCATGTTCCTCAACCTAGGTGGCAATTCCTCAGTCATTTTACCAACTCCAGTACCTCTAAAGAGACTATAACCCACCTTAGATATGAGTTCAGGGTAGCCCTTAAGGCCGAAGTGTCTTCGGCCTGGACGTCTATGACGAGACTTTCACCTACTACTTTCAAGGAGACTCTCCCCCTCTTGTAGGGAGTCGATTTAACCTCTGGAAGTATTGCCTTATAAATCACTTTTGCCTTCTCCCCGAGAGGAAGTTCCAATCTAGCTTCAGCCTTAGTGGAGACGCTCCTTAGCAACTATTTTCCACCCCGTTATGGAGAAGCTGGGTCCAACTCTCTCTCTAGGCACCTCTCTTCTGTAAAACGTACATCTAACAACGTCCTCTTCAGTCCAAATACGCATGATCGACTCAAATTCACGCAAGTTCAGTTCATTGGTTTGTTCTCCGCCTAGAAACTCAGAGACGATTTCTCCGATCTCTCCAGCTTCATTTAAAACACCGAACCTCCCCCTAGCTTTCTTGAACCTCACTGGTAGATGTTCTCTCTGTAATTTCACGTTATTTATCGATAGGAAGGCCACCCATCTCCATTCATAATTTACCTCTAGGAAGAGTAGCTTCCCTGGATTTCCCTTAGTGACTCCTACCACTAGTACTTTGTTGACTCCGTGAGACAGTGCCAAATCAGCGAGATCTCTTATTCCCTTTTTTCCTCTGGTGATGTACGTGGAACCAGGTATATTCCTCTCCAAATCCCTTCCGAATGTCCTAACTCTTCTTGTGGGCCTCCTAGAAGTAGTTATTATCATCTCGCTTTTACCCTCTTTATTACGGGAGCCCTCTCCTTGTAAAATATCCTGTAGCCACAATTAGAACATCTTATTATACCGAAGGTCTCTTCTAGTTCTACCTCCTTTCCGCACTTTCCGCATCTATATCTCATTCTATCACCTCTTCTGTAACTCTCTTTATTGTTCTCAGAGCAACTCTTCCACCCTCAGTTTGAGGAAGATAAGCACCTCCTGCGAACTTAGCGCCGCATTTTCTGCATCTCCATATTGACGTTGAGACCCTCCTAACTCTGAGATATCCACAGGATGGACATCTGTGATACCTCCTCATTTTGGCCTCGATGGAGGCAACTCTTCTCCTAACTCTGAGACCATATCTCGGACCATATCTTCCAGAGGAGCCGACTTTCTTGGTCTTACTCAAGTTAATCACCTCTTCTGCTTATTACCTCGGAAATAGCCTCTTTAACTTCTTTGAATCTATTTCTGGCTATTTCAAGAGATTCTAATACATCTCTCTCCGAAATAGTTCCAGAACCACCTTTTTGTATTGAACAAACCTCGTTTTCCTCTGAGAGTGTTACTGTTATTCTAGAATCCATGACTAGCTCCTCCTCGTGGTTAGGATCGAGAACTAGTTTATTACCAACTTTGGCAATAGTTACTGAGATAGGAGTCTTTCTGACAGTCAATGGTTCATATTCATCTAGTATCTCTACTTTCCCATTTTCGACCAGTGTTTTGGGGACTTTAGTGTCATAAAGAGCTGCTATTGAGGCTATGGAAGAAGCGTCCATGATGTTTCCATCGTCATCTAGGACGTGTATGTCTATGAAGAGCACCCACACCTTTTCTCCCTCTATTATACACAACGACTCTAAGTCAACCGCTTCTGAACTTCTTATTCCCCTGTCTATTACTCTAGCCAATTCTATGGCATCTTCGTTTGGAGGACCCGGCTCAAAGACGGGTGACGCTACTGGAAGCAATTCTGTGCTCGTCGTAAGCACACCTCTGTTCGGAGAGTCGGGAAATGGCTCCCCAATCTCTAGCTTAACTCCAACTAGTACCTGAGTGTCGCCTAGTTTGACCTTAGCGGAACCCTCTGCTTTTCTGATTACTCCAACCTCTATTTCTACGTCCCTTCCCTCGTCAAGTCTTCTACCATCTATCCTTTTGTCGTTTTCAAGTAATCTCAATATGTAGTCTCTCCTAACGTCAGATATTAATTCCTCTTTTACCAAGTTAATCACCTTGCCCATACTTCTCTTTAAGAGCCCTTCTCTGCTCCTTGTATATCTTTCTACATCCTTCCATACCGAGTTTTAGAGCCTCCTTGAACTCCTCCTCAGTCATTGTTCCATCCATTTGGAGCAGAGTTATTCTATTGTCTCTCGGCATTATGGCAATGGGCATGTCTGCTTCTCCGAAATTGTCCTCTACTTTAGTTAGATCCAAGACTATCCTACCAGCTACTTTCCCTACAGCACAAGCAGAAACTAGGTCTCTCATTGGAATTCCAGCATCTGCTAGTGCTAGAGAGGCGGCGGTTATTCCGGTTGTTCTGGTGCCAGCATCTGCTTGCAGAATTTCTATGAATATATCTATGGAGGTTCTAGGGAAGTACTCTGTGAATATGGCAGGTTCTAGGGCAAGTCTGGTCACCTTAGATATTTCTATTGATCTTCTATCCGGCCCTGACCTCTTTCTTTCTTCTACAGAGAACGGGGCCATGTTGTATCTACAGTTAACTACAGCTCTGTCGGGTCTCTGCAGGTGCCTAGGGTGCAGCTCTCTAGGTCCGTAGACAGCAGCTATAACTTTATTGTCACCTATTTCAACATATGCTGAGCCATCTGCTCTTTTAAGAATTCCAACCTCCATTTTAATTTCTCTAAGCTCGTTTAATTTCCTACCATCTAATCTAGTACCATCTTCATTTATTAGAGGAGGTATCTCTGTCTGATGACTCCTCCACGGTCTCTTGTCTACTATCTCCATATTCACCACCCAATTTCTTCGACAACATCTCCTTGATTCTATCAGTCAGACCGGAAGTATGAGCCTCTTTCTCAATCTTCTCTATTGCATTCGATAGTATTTCCATGACTCTCTCCTCACCATTTATCCATACGACACCATTCTGAGCTATTATTATGTCACAACCTGTTACATGCTTCAACATCTTTATCATGGAGCCTTTTTTTCCTATTAAACGTGGTATTTTAGTCGGAGAAATTTTTATTAGTTTTCCTCCATTTATCTCTCCAAGCCCATCTTCTTTTATGGTAAGAGACACTCTTCTCACGGAATCCACACTTTTAACCTTTAGAAGGAGAGTATCTCCTACTCTGAAGTAATCCGAAGTGTCCTCTAGGACTGGGTCGAATTTATCTAGAGCATCTTTCACATCCAGAACTCCCAAATACGGAGAATTTATGTCTATCAGCCATGAGGTGAATCCAGAATCTTTCACAACCCCTATGACTAGGTCTCCGCTTTGGGGAATGTACTTCCCCTCTAGGGCCACTACTCTAGCGAATTCTCCTTCTCTCTTTGCTAGTCCTACTACGGAGGAGTAGACTGATCCTCTGTCAGAGAAGGTACCAGGCCCTGGAGAGTACCCCACTGCCAATAGATCCCCGGGTATTACTAAGCCTCTCTCCTTAGCGACGAAGTACTTCAGATTCTTTCTATTAGTTTTGTTTGGGCCTCTCCTTTCGTTACCTCGTTTATTTTCTCGTAAAGTTCCTCTTGCACTCCTGCCGGGATTTCCATCAGACATAGCCACGAACCATCCTTATCCCATTCCTCTTGTTTTATCCTCCCAAATCCTCTTAGAACACCATAGGCCTTACCAGAGTACTCCGGAGGCACCTTTATTGCCAGAATCACTCTCTCAATTTTCAGTGGAAGTATGGCTCTTATCTTCTTTATTACTTCATTTGCTTGGTCCTCAACCCCTTTAAATGGATCTATATGAACTCCTGCCTCATCCAATGCCTTTTCTATTCTACTAGGAGGATGTGGAGCTCCTGTTTTTGGATCAACGGCATTTCTATGTATAAAACTTATTATTTGCTTTTTCTTTCTCTCCCTCATCTCTCTTATCTGTTCAGATGTTAATTTTATTTCTCCTTGGAGTATTATAGTCTTTGAAATTTCTAAGACATCCAATGTACCGAAAACTCTGCTCAATACGTCTTCTGATGCTACATCTCCCTTCCTCGCATCTCTGAATACCTTGTCTATTGCTAGTGCCTCCATTAGGTCAATGTCTTCTCCTACATCTCCTTTCTCTTTTATTTTGATGGCTACTTTTGGGTCCACGAGTATCTCGAACCTCTCTCCACCCTTAGATAGTCTAGCGATGACAGCCTCCTCTAGGCTGACCATCTATTTCACCACATACTTTTCTATATACTCTCTCACCTCTTTGTCACTCAGTTTCCTGAACTTCTTATCCTCCTTACTTATTACTGCCATTTCTACTCTATCTTCGCGAAGTTTTATCTCAGTAGCAACATCTAGTGTTTTCAAGGCCAAATCTATTGCTCCCTCCAGCCCTAGGTCTTCAGAGTAATTCTTCTCCAAGAAGTCTAGTGCACTGGATTGTCCTCCGCCTATTGCCGTGGCCCTGTATTCATAGAGAGCACCGCTCGGATCAGTCTGGAATAGGTAGACCTCCTCTTTGTTCACACCACCAATTAGTAAAGCAGCACCAAATGGTCTAACTCCTCCAAATTGAGTATACTGCTGTTTTAGGTCACCTATTTCCTTAGCTAGGAGTGGTACACTTATTGGTTCGTCATAGAGTAACCTATGGACCTGTGCTCTAACTCTGGCGTACTCTATCAGAGATCTCGCATCGGCTACCAATCCAGAGGTCGCCGCTCCAATGTGGTCGTCTATCTGGAATATCTTCTCTATCGATCTAGGCTCGATCAGTCTACTAGTGACCTTCCTCTCAACCAAGAGAACTATACCATCCTCACACTTTATTCCTATAGCAGTTTTACCTCTTTTAACAGCTTCTTGAGCATATTGTACTTGGAAGAGTCTCCCATCGGGGCTGAAGACTGTTATTGCTCTATCATATCCTGCACCGGGTGGAACGAAAGCCATTATCTCCCCTCCTGTTGCAACAGGAATTTCTCCTTCAATTTGTTTATGGTCCCACTAACACCCAATACGAACAGACTGCCTCTCTTTCCCCCTCTCTCCAATACTTTAGTGAGGGCAACTACTGCCCTAGCCTCATCCACGTATCTGTGATTTACCTGAAGTATTATAACTTTTTTCTCTTCAATTAGCTCTCGGAATTTAGGCTCCATTTTGGCTAGGGTTATTTCACCGAGCAATCTTCTGAAGTTCCTAGATAATTCGTATCTCATCTCATCGAGACTAACATCCCCCACTAATTTTATCGCCAAATACCTCCTCCTATCCATTAATTTAACCAAGTTTCATATCCTCCCCTTCTTCTTTAGTACGAACCTCGGATAAGTGGTTAGGGAGGCTTTCGCGTATTCCCTAGGCACACCTAGCAACTCCAGTAATGCCAAAAGGTCTCTGGGAGAAAACATCTCTTCCGGAAGCCTAGCAGAGCTAACACATATTACAGGTGCTCTCTTAGAGTAACAAACCAGAAACAGTTTTCTTACCTTTTTAATCCCTCCTAGTTTTCCATCCCTCAGTGAGGACAGGTCTATCACTAGAGCGGTCTTGTTCTTTGAAGCCTCTCTTACCAATACTTCATCTATTTCTCTGAATATTATTCCATCCACTCTCTCCAGTTTTACGGAATATCTCAGAACGTTCCTCTTTTCTGAGTAAACGAAATTGACCTCTCCATAGGGAATTTCTCTCAGATCTCTTTTACTCCTCATTTCATACTCTCTTATTCTGAAGGTCCCCTCAATTTCCTGGAAATCTCCAACGAATCCCAGCCCCAAGTATCCCATCTCTTTGGCCACTTTTATCATGTCTGCCAGAGTCTCCCTGTCATCTGGAACCACTTTAAGGTCATAAAACATTTTTGATCACTTTTTCAATCTCCTCATTCGAGTAGAAGACTATTCTTATGGTCTCTCCCCTGCTGGAAGGCACGAGTCTTCCTAGATAGGCCTCTACCTTGTCTACTCTAACGTAAAACCTTTTACCCTCCAAGTTAGCTAAACTTGTCCCCTCTTTGCTCACTATGGATCTCAACAGTTCCAGTGCTTCTTTACCTTGTATCTCCGCCTCCAAAATAACTATTGGATTGTTAAAGTGCCCTTTGGTCTCTTCGCGCCTGATGTTCTCCTTAGGTACGCCTAGATTCTCCAAAGCTCTCATGACTTTCTCTTCCGACTCAGTTGAATGGACCAATGCTCTTAACTTGGCTTTAATCCGAGTCAATCCCTATTTCCCTCTTCTTCCATGCCTCCTTATGCTTGGCCTAATTTTCTCAGCACCTTTTCCTTTGTTTCTCAGTCCTCTAGATTTCTTACCAGCGCTGGTCAGTCCCCTGAATACTCTACCTTTGTTTGCCCCTCTGCTAATCCAGTTTATCTCATCGTCTGCCTTTATGACAGGATGGTGTGGATCGACCATTATGACTTCGAAGTACTTGTATTGCCCGTCTTCTCCAACCCAATATGAATTCAGCACCTCGAGATTCGGATACTTCCTAGCAGCTCTCTCTTCAGCTATCCACTGAAGACTTTTACCTGGAGTGAATTTCACGTGTCCGTATTTACTTGGCTTTCTTCCGCCCTTTATCTTTTCTCTCCTCCTTCCCCCCCTCTTAACCCTAACTCTCACCACTATGAATCCGTGTTTAGCTTTATATCCAAGAGATCTAGCCCTGTCCAATCTGGTGGGCCTATCTATCCTGACTACTGATCCCTCCCTTCTCCACTTCCTCAGTCTCTCTTTTCTTATCTCCTCGTTTTGTCTGAAGTTCTTGGATATGAAGTAATACATGGATTTAACCAAGTCCCATCGCCTCCTTAATCCTGTCTACTAGCTCCAATCCAGCCCTTCTTTGAGATTCTATGGTTGAGGCCCCTATGTGGGGACTAACACTCAATTTCTCCGTTCCAATTGAGAAGAGCGCATCCTCCCCTGGAGGCTCTCTCTCGAATACATCTAGGCAGGCCCTTATTCTCCCAGACTTGAGGAACTTGAATAAGGCCTTTTGCTCTACTACACCTCCCCTTGAGGTGTTTATGAGTACTGCTCCTTCCTTCATGTTCTTCAAAGTCTCCTCTTTGAAGAGGCCCTTTGTTTCTTCCGTGAGAGGGACGTGTATGCTTACGAAGTCACTCTTCCTCACTAGTTCATCTAGGGAATCTACTTGTTCGAATCCCTCAGCTTTGACGTATGGATCAAATACTAATACTCTCATCCCAAATGCTTTTGAGATTTCAGCGACTCTGGAACCTATTCTCCCAAATCCAACTATTCCCATGGTTTTTCCATATAGTTCTTCCCCAATTAAGTCTTTTTTTATCCATTCTCCTTTCCTTAGACTTTCATTTGCTTCTGGAATTCTTCTTAAGAGAGAAAGTAGATGAGCGAAGACGAGTTCTGCCACTGCCTCAGTTACTGCTCCAGGAGTATTCAAGACTTTTATTCCCCTTTCTTTCGCGGCCTCCAAGTCTATGTTGTCTAGCCCCACCCCAGGTCTCGCTATTACCTTTAGCCTCTCTCCCTTGGAGATAACTTCCCTGTCTACTTTAGTCCTACTTCGCACTACTAGGACTTCTGCTTTCCTAATCTCATTTAGTAACTCTTCTCTACTTATTTCTGGTCTGAATACTACTTCTCCCAGCTCTCTTAGTTTCTCGAGGGCCTCCTCACTAATATGGTCTGCAACGAGAATTCTCATGGGATCAACCCCTCTTCGCAGAGACTACTTTTATCACGTCCCCGTCTTTGAGCTCGTAATCCTCTCCGACACGTCTCCCGCTCCTGGCCTCCACAGCATATATGAAGGTATCTCCGAGTTCGGTATGCACCTTGTAAGCTAGGTCTTTAGCTGTACTACCCCTCTCCATTAGGAAGGCATCTGGAAGTACATTTCCGTCCTTATCAGTTAATTTATTCTCATCTTCTACAGGGAATACTGAAATGAGTCCTAGAACATCCTTGATTGCCCTATCTATTGTCTCTTGTACTCCTGTTGATCCCCATTCTTCTAGTAGAGCCTCTATTTTCTTTAAAGCTGACTTCTGTCTATTGTTTAGTCTGCTATCGTCCAATATCTCGAAGTGATTGCTCCCAGGTATGTATTTTATGAGACCAGCTTTGGCAGCCCTTCTTAGAACTAGCTCTGCTTCGGCACAAACTGGAACTACGTCTATTTCCTCCTCTCTAATTCTATCAATGTTTTCTCTTGATTTATCCAGATCTATTTTGTTCGCGGCGACTATTATTGGCTTATTTATTTCTCTTAGCTTTCTCACAAGTTTCATGACGTCTTCTTCTTTCCACTTATCTATTGACTCAGGGTCTAGCTCAGCCTCCATTAGAGCTCTCTTTATCTCATTCTCTTTTACACCAATCCCAGTTAGTTTCCTCTCGAGGAGCGAGACTAGGTCATAGACCCCCATTTTGACCTGCTTGACAATCTTCCCCCAGTCTTTTTTTATCAGGCCGTAAACCCATAGGTCTATCTCCCCCTCTAGGAACCTTATGTCCTCTATCGGATCTCTTGTCCCAGGAGGAACGGGATTCCCTTCCGCATCGGTAGATCCAGAGGCATCTACTACGTGAATTAACACCTTAGCATTTCTTAAACTATCTAGAAACTGATTTCCAAGTCCTCTTCCCTTATGGGCACCAGGTACTAGTCCTGCAACGTCTATGGTTCTGACAGGGATGAATCTGGTCCCTTCCAAGCATAAAGAGTTCCTGGGATTACATTTTACGTTAAACTCTCTGCAAGGACACTTATATCTAACATAGGCGACTCCTACATTTGCTTCTATAGTTGTAAATGGGTAGCTACCTATTTCTGCATTCGCCATGGTTGCTGCATTGAAGAAAGTTGATTTACCAACGTTTGGCTTTCCAACCACACCTAATTCAACCATTCTTGAACCCCCTATTAGAGCCTATGTCCTCCCTGACCACTTCTCCGACGGAAGTCCATGAGTTGCACCCTATTTTTCTCCCGGGGTATATCAGAGTACCTATCCCAGTCTTGGATCCATGTCCTATTACTGCCCCGAACTTCCTTCTGCCTGTACTAACTAGCTTACCGTTTATCAAACTCTTGACCTGCTCATTGTCGTGTCTCAGATTAGCTGTAATAGTCCCTGCCCCTATGTTACAACTCTTACCTATGATGCTGTCTCCTATGTAGGAGAGATGGGCTATCTTACTACCTTCCATCACTACGGAGTTCTTAACCTCTACTGAGAAACCTACCTTACATCCATTTCCAATGGACGTGTATGGCCTTATGAGAGCATTTGGACCTATTTCGCATCCATCTCCTATGTAAGCAGGCCCTATTATTGTGGAGAATCCATGTATCTTCGAGTCTTTGCCCAGATACACATCTCCAATGACTTCAGCCTTCTCGCTAATTTCCCCCTTGATTTCTCCTTGCATTTCCTTTAATAGTATTTCATTAGCTCTGAGTAAATCCCACGGTCTGCCTATATCTATGCAATATTCTCTTGAAAAGACTACCTTTACTTCCTCTAAGGAATTAATAATAGAGGTTATTTCTAACTCTCCTCTGCTAGAAGGTCTTAAATCATTCAACAGCTCAGAAATGTTTGATTCTAGCTTGTATACTCCAGCATTTATTAGTTTCGAGTCAATTGCACGTCCCTCATCCTTTTCATATATTTTTTCCAGTTTTTTACAATCTTTAATGGACACTACACCAAATTCCTCTTTGTTCTCCCATTTCTCAAGTTCTCTGACTAGGATACAGTTTCCATCTGCTTTGACGACCTCAGATAGGTCCCCCTCAGAGACTATGATGTCCCCGTTTATCAGCAAGAATTCTCCATCTAGGAACTTCATGGCTCTCTTCAGAGCATCTCCAGTTCCCAAAGGGAGCTCTTGAGGAGCATACCTAACTTCAAATCCCAGTTTCTCCAGTATACCGTTGAACATACTCCTCTTGCTTGGGTTTATTACTAACACTACTTCGTTTATCCCAATTCTCTTCAATCTTTCTCCTATTACCTCCAGAATTGGCTTTCCACAAACTTCTAGAAGAGACTTCGGAAACTCTTCAGTTAAGGGCCACAATCTCTTACCAATTCCTCCACAGAGTATTACACCCTTCAATCTAGCGCCTCCTAAAGGAATTGGTTATGGGATATCTCCTGTCTTTGCCAAATGCTCTAGGAGATATCCTTATTCCAGGAGGACCTTGCCTCCTCTTGTACTCACTCCTGTCTATCAATTCCGTTATCTTAGATACTAGTTCCCTTGGGAGCCCCCTCTCAACTATCTCGTCTGGAGATGCATCTTCCTCCACGTAAAGTCTTATTATATCATCTATTTTCTCGTATGGACCTAATTCGTCTTCATCTCTCTGGTTTCGTCTTAATTCAGCGGATGGAGGCTTTTCCAATATTCTCTTTGGAATTACTTCAGAAATCGAATTCCTGTATTTGGCCAATTCGTATACCATAGTTTTCGGCACGTCTTTCAGTACGGAGAACCCTCCGGCCATGTCCCCATATAGGGTAGCGTAGCCCGTGGCAAACTCACTCTTATTTCCAGCGTTCAGCACCAGCCAGTTGAACTTATTCGAGAGAGCCATAAGCAAATTACCTCTTATCCTAGCTTGTATATTCTCTTCGGTTCTGTCCCACTCTTTACCTCTGAATATATCTTTCAGAGACCTTAAATATGATTGGAATATCTCTCCTATGTCTATTTCTATGAGAGGTATCCCTAATCTCCTAGAGAGCTCTCTTACGTCCTCCCTGCTCTCTTTAGATGTGAACTCGGATGGCATGAAGACCAATTTCACGTTCTCTCTTCCCAGAGCATCTACAGCTATTACTGACGTTAACGCAGAATCTATACCACCAGAAACACCTATTACTGCTTTTTCGAATCCATTCTTCCTCACGTAGTCCTTTACTCCAAGTACTAGAGCGGAATATATCTCTTCGGCACCAGACAATATCCTCTCAACTCTGTTATTCACCGAATCCCTCTTTTTACTAGGTAAGTCTATTCTCAAGAGGTCTACTTCCAGATTCAGACTAGAGAGGCATTCTTTAAGCTCCTTTCTCCTACTCTCTCTTTTCCTAAATCTCCTGAGCGAGCTCAAATCTAGGTCAACTGTTAAGAAATCCTCCTCAAATCCCTTGGCTCTCGAGACCACCTCCCCCTTAAAACAGAATACAGAAGAATATCCGTCGAAGACCAACTCGTCTTGGCCTCCGACTGAATTGCAGTAAACGACATAGGAGACAGTCTCTAGGGCTCTAGTAGACAACATCTTCTCCCTAGTCAATTGTTTCCCTACGTGGTAAGGAGAGGAGTTCAGGGACACTATTACTTCGGCACCTCCTAGGAGACTCTCTGTCAAGGCTGGTCCGAATGGCTGCCATATGTCCTCACATATAGTTATTCCAATCTTGGAGAGACCCACGTCAATTACTAGACTCTTTTCCCCTCTTTGAAAGTACCTTTCCTCATCGAAGACCGAGTAATTCGGCAGGAATTGTTTGTGATAGAAGCCCTTTATTTCCCCAGAGTGAATTATTGCAGCGGAGTTGAACAATCCATCTTCACCAGGGAAAACTGTCCCAAGGATGACCAACATTTCTCCTACTTCTCTAGAGATCTTATTCAGCAAAGAAACAGTCTCTGAAAGAAAGTCTTCTCTGAAAAGTAAGTCTTCGGGAGGGTAGCCAGTCAGACACAGTTCAGGGAATACTAGAACGTCACTCTTCATTTTTTCTGCCATCTTCACGTACTTAACTATGGAAGAGAAGTTCTCCTCCAAAGCCCCTACAGTTGGATTCATCTGAGCCAATGAGACTCTAATCTTCTCGTGCAAGGGAAACACCACTTCTTTCTTCCCTTTTATTACTAAGGCTGAGTATGAATTCCTCTATTTTCTTCAGTCTTATCTCAGCATACACTTGCGTAGTAGACGGATTGCTATGTCCTAAGAGCTTTTGGACGTATTCCAAGGGCATCCCCATTTCCACTAGATTTGTAGCAAACGTATGTCTTAGCGTGTGGCAACTGAACTTAACTCCACATTTACTGGAAACTCTCCTAGCTATTTCCTTTAGATTACCTTCTTTAAAGTTGAATACTCTGTCTTCATCTCCCACTCCTTCGAGAACTTTCTTCAAGTTTTCTATTGCTTTACTGTTCCAGAGGAAAGTAACCCTGTCTTTCCTCCCTTTGCCTCTGACGTATATTCTGACCAATCCATTCGAGAACTCGAAGTCCCTCTTCCTGAGTTTGACTACTTCTGAGACCCTTAGCCCAGAGTAAAGCATCAATTCGAAGGCAACTTTCGTCTTCATCCTCTTTATACATGACATTATCTTACTTATCTCCGAGTTCGAGAGAGGTCTCGGAAGACTTCTTGGAATCTTTACCCTCAGGCCTTTCTGCTTGAAGGGATTTCCATCCACGAAACCCTCTTCCATGAGGAAGTCGAAGAAATTGGATAGAGCAGATATAACTGTGTTTATGGTTCTAGGAGAGTACCCCCTAGACATCAGAAATCTTCTAAATTCTCTGGCTTTCTTTGGATCGACCCCTCTTGGATCTCTCCCGAAGTATCGAGTGAAGAGACTCAATGCTCTCTTATATCTCTCAACGGTTTTCTCCGAAAGCCCTCTGGCTTTGAGCTCCATAAACCAACTTTCGAGGAGATCCATGTTTCCTTTTCGACCCCAGGTCACGTTTAAACTTTCCGATAGAACCATTTCATTTTCCATAGGACCGGCCAAGGTCCCAACACTTCACTTTCTTTACTCTAACTTCTCTCCTCGACCCAGCGTTGCGAGTACTCCAGTGGTAATGGTGCTAGGTCTCAGCCATATTGACAACGGGTGCTAACAGCTACGTGTAGGCTCCGGCAGGAGTATCAGTTGAGTACTAGGGAAAGTATCTAGAGCTCATGTATGTGCAAAGGAATTTGTGGAGTCTCTAAATTAAGTAAGTCCAAGCCAGTGAAGGTGGTAGAAGAGACAGACAGAAGGTAGTACAAATAACTAGTGAGAATACCATCCCCAGTAGTAAGGATAGTGAGAAAGAAGCATCTCAGTAGGAAGAAGAAACAGGCGAGAGCTTTTCTCATCGTTCCTGCCTGAGGAGCCAGAGAAGAGCTGAGAGAAGTTCAACTGAAGCCAGACTCAAATCTGGTTTACAACACAGTCGGGAACATTGGGTTCATACAGTCACCTTCAAGTCACCTGCACTACATTTCAGTCCGGAATAACGGTTTCGTCTTGACGTCATAGTAGCATTCTATGTACTCTCTCACGGGAAGAAGAGGTCAGCGACCTTGGCATTAAGCACCCACTTTGCATCATCACCTAGTAGCAAACACGTCGTTGTTCCCAGAGGGTATGAGACGTTCTTTAGCTAGTGTAGCCTACCTGATCAATCCAAATCCATTAGCTGTAACTCCAGACCTCTACTTACTAACTGTAGTAGTCTTCTTAGTTCTGTAGCCTCAGCAGTCCTGTTATTGTATTTGGTGTCACTGAGCCAAGAAACTAGAACTAATTAGTTTTTCTCTTTCTCAACAGGGACGTAGTATTTTTTCCCGGAGTACTCTACTACTTTGAGCCCTGGATGGTCCTTAATACTCGAATTCACCTTTATCGGGTGTACCTTAACTATTTCCGGAAGATCCTCCACTCTAACCTCTTGTTCTACGTCTTCAGACAGTACTTTGTAATTCAGAGAAGAAAACGCCTCCTTGAATTTATTCAGTGTTTCACTCGTTGGGAGAGTTACCCGTTTCTCAGACGGAGGCCTCACTGGGAGAGACAGGTAGGCAACTTCCGGATCTAGCTCTCCTATAAAGTGAGATATCTCCTCTATCTCCTTTTCTTTGTATTTGAAGTTCCCTATCACCATTGTTTCGGTTAGAAGCCTCCCTGAATACTCAGAGGAGAACTCTCTCATTCCTTCCATTACCTTATTGAGTGAGAGAGCTCTGTGTGGCCTGTTAATTTTCCTCCAACTCTCCTCCCTAACGGAATCTACTTTCAAGGAAACTAGGTCGGATTCCCATAGATCACGCCTTACATCTTCTCTGAATAGGAGGGAAGAATTTGTTATTATTGCTACTTTTACTCCTAAATCCTTTATTAGGGATATCTCCTCTCCGAGATTGGAATCTAAAGTAGGCTCGCCATTTGGAACGAAGGTGACGTAGTCTATTCCCCAATCAATGGACTTTAATGCACTCTCTAACTCTCTTAGGACACTCTCTGGCTCGTGAAACTTCCTCCTCTCTATTGTCAGGTTAGTGGTTCTCCCGGCTTGGCAGTAAATGCATGAGTAGGAGCAGTATTTCCTGAAAACGTTGTTTACTCCTAGACTCCTCCCCAACCTCCTAGAAAGAATTGGACCGAATATCGTTTGAACCCCCACTTCATTGACTGAACGAAACCGTAAAAAGTTAAGGGAACCTAAAGCCTAGAATATTTGGTACCATATTCCCTAGTCACTTTGGTGGCATGGGCTGGTGATTTCTACTCAAGTTGGCTCATCAAGAAGGATCTTGGATACAAATATATACTTCTACTCTGCCTTATCCTCTTTTACCTAGTTTCTTTGGTCTCTCTATCGGGAGGTGTTTCGAGGTAAATAAGACGTATTGTTAGTGC
>Ga0190367_1000737_pt1 | contig 21667 bp, 28 predicted proteins | sample 4872181011_MG_FD_171838 | JGI IMG/M metagenome (GOLD analysis project Ga0190367, IMG submission 171838) | Hydrothermal vent microbial mat bacterial communities from Southern Trench, Guaymas Basin, Mexico - 4872-18-10-11_MG | ecosystem: Environmental > Aquatic > Marine > Hydrothermal vents >...
GAGCTTCTCCTTCTGCGCGTGGTCTTGGCCGAGTGTGGGCTCGTCTAGGATCAGGTATTTCGGGCCCCACACTAGGACAGACGCCAGGGCCACGCGCTTCTTCTCGCCACCGCTTAGGGCCAGGGGTGATACATCCCTGTATTCTTCTAGCTTGAAGGTCTTCAAGGCCCAATCCACGCGCTTCTCTATCTCCTCTTCCGGGAAGCCGAAGTTCCTGAGCGCGAAGGCTATTTCCTCCTCGACCGTCTCGCAGAAGAGCTGGTGGTCGGGGTTCTGGAATACTAGGCCGACCTTGCGGGCAAGCTCCGCCACCGTGGCCTTGCGCGTGTCCACGCCGTCTACGAGCACCTGGCCCCTCGTGGGCTTCAGCAGGCCGTTGAGAGTCTTCACGAGCGTGGTCTTGCCAGCGCCGTTGGGGCCCATGATGACCACGAACTCCCCCTCGCGTATGGTGAGCGATACACCCCTGAGGGCCTCCACGCCGTTAGGGTAGACGAACCAGACATCCCTGACCTCTATCGGCAAGCCTTCGCCACCCCCACTATCATCTCGGCTGCCTCAGCGGGCGAGAGGGGGACCTTGGGCAGCTTCAGGCTGGCCTCGGCCAATAGCTCGTAGAGCCTCACGACCTTCGGGATGCCTATGCCTAACTCCGCGGCTTTAGGGGACGTGAGCACTTCATCGGGCGGCCCGTCTAAGGCCACGCGCCCTCTGTCCATCACCACCACGCGGTCCGCGTAAGCGGAGGCCATATCGAGCCTGTGCTCCACGAGCAGGACCGTTATGCCATGCGAGCGGTTCAGCTCAGCCAATAGGGCTAATATATCGGCTGCCCCAGCCGGGTCGAGAAAGGAAGTGGGCTCGTCTAACACCAACACCTCAGGCTCCATGGCTAAGACGGCTGCTATAGCCGCTCTCTGCTGCTGACCTCCTGAGAGCTCGTGGGGAGCTCTGTGCCTGAGTTCCCACATGCCCGTCACGCGTAGCGCCCAGTCCACGCGGCGCCTGATCTCCTCCCTGGGGAGACCGAGATTCTCAGGCCCGAAGGCCACGTCTGCCTCAACCGTGAGGCAGAAGAGCTGGTTCTCCGGGTTCTGAAAGACGAGGCCCACGTGCTGGGCGAGCTCCCATATCTCGTGTTCCCTCGTGTCCAGGCCAGCTACCACCACGCGCCCGCTGAACTCGCCGGGATAGAAGTGCGGTATGAGGCCGTTCAGGCAGCGGCATAACGTGGTCTTCCCACAGCCGGAGGGGCCGGTGAGGATGACGAACTCGCCGCGCTCTACCGAGAGATCCACGTGGTCTAGAGCTGGCCTCTTGGCCCCCCTGTAAGTGAAGCTCAGGTCCTCTACCTTTATGATCGGCATCTGCCTTCGGTAGGCGAGGGCCTGCCTACTTTAATTCCTTTCCCTTCACGCCCAGCCGCTTGACCAAGAGAGCCAGGCAGGCTTCTATGGCCTCTTCCACGCTGCCTTCGCCGTTAGCGCCAGCAGATAGAGCGTGGCCGCCTCCCATGCCGTTTATCAGCTCACCCAGGGGCCTGGCGAGGTCACGGCCCAGGTGGACGCCGGTCCTGGACGCGAATTCCTCCGTAGCCCTCATGCTCACCCTGAGGCGCCCTTCCCTCTCGCCAGCTACTATGGCCAAGTGGGCGCCGAGGCTTAAGAGCGCCCTGGCAGCAGATGCCTGGAAAGCGCTCACGTGTGAGAGGGCCACGAGCCACTCGCCAAACTTGTAAACCCTGGCCCTCATGCAGGCCTTCAGCCTGGCCACGCGCTCCGAGTAATCCATCTCGGTGGAGAGGAGCGGGAAGAGTTCCCTCGGCCTGGCGCCAGCCCTTACGAGCTTGGCCACGGCGAGAAAGGTATCGGCCCCCGCGAACACGAGGTGCCTGGTGTCGTAGGCGATGCCCAGGAAGAGCGCTTTCGCGGCCCTAGGGCTAAGCTCGAGGCCTAAGTCCTCGTAGAGTCGTAGAATGAGCTCGCAGGTCGAGGATGCCTTATCATCCACGAGGTAGAGGGCCGCCAGGCGCTCGGTGCTGGGGTGCCTAGCGTGGTGGTCTATCACGACGAGCGGGACCTCGGCTGCCCTGGCCTCAACGGCCTCCTTCAGCTCCTCGAGCTGCTCCGTGTTGTTCGTGTCTACCATGAAGAGCACGTCGGCCCAGCCCGGGTCAGCATGATCAGAGAAAGAGAAGCCCAGGTATTCCAACACGCGCTTGGAGACCTTACTGACCCCCTGGGCCGCGAAGCACTTAACCGCTACGCCCGGCACGAGGGCCTCAAGCAGCTCAGCCAGGGCCAGAGCCGAGCAAGCAGCATCCGGGTCCGCGTTGTGATGGCAGAGGACTAGCGCCTTCCTCGGCCGGGCGCGCTCCAGCAGGGCCTTAAGCTCCTCGCCCCACAAGTGCCAGCTCCCTCAGCTTGGCCTCAGCGGCCTCCAGGGCCTTTTTAGCTGCCTCCTTGGCCAACTCATCCGGGTCAACCCTGGCGGAGGAAGCCACCCGGAGCTCTATGTCGACCGTTATAGTGAGCGGCACCTCACCCTCGGCCTGCACGCTGATGCCTATATCATAGGCCTTCTTAGCCGGGAGCACGGAGAGCACGTATTCCCTGGCGGCCCTCTCGGCGGCCTCGACTACCTTTACTACCTGCTCGTCGGAGAGGCGGGGCAAGCCTATCTCGACTACATCGCGACCAGATGCCTTAGCCATCAGGCACCAGCCCCGGCGGGGGAGCCGAGGTCCCTCCTGAGCTTAGACCTGAGCTCCTCAAGCTGTTCCTTAGCCCTCTTCTCCTCCCTCTCGAGCTGCTCGAGCCTCAAGCTCAAGAATGTCTTGCGGTCCTCGAGCTCCTGGACGACCTTGGCCTTCTCGGCCCTTATGAGCAAGGAGCCCACGGACTTGTAGATGGGCGTGTCATCGCCTACCTTCTCTAGCTCCTTCAGGGCGTTCTCGACCTCCATGAGCTCTAGCTGGACTTGCTGTTTCCTAGCTAATATGGCCTGGAGTTGCTGTTGGAGTTGTTGGAAGAGCAAGAGCCTCTGCTGGACCTTAGGCGGCAGGGCAGCTTCCTCGCTCATGGGCCATCACTAGGTGTGCCGGGGGAGCGCGATAAAAGGCTTGAGCTCAAGAACGCGATAGGGTTAAGCAGGCATCCGTGAGGGCCTGGATCCAGCTAACAAACGAGTTGAGAGCTGCCCTGAGGGCTGATGTATCCTTAGCCTCGATGTGCACCACCAACACCTCGCCCTCGAGCCTCACCTCAGCCCTAAACCTGCCCGTGGCAGGCTTCTCGGCCTCAGGCTTTAATGCCCTGAGGGCGGCCTCCGCCAGGCGCGGGTCGGGCAGGGGCACTCTTAGGACGAGCTCGTGCGCGCCCGCCGCCCCGGTCATGCTCACTCCAACTCCCATATCAGGTGCCTGACCCTTATCCTAGGCCCTACCTCGCGCCCGTCGGAGGCCCTGAAGAAGCTCATCACGGCATAGCACTCCACATCTGGTTTTATCTTGAGCAACACGTCCGGCTCGGGGGCGGCCTCATGTGCTTCTCCGGGCCCGAGGAAGGGCACGCTTAGGAACTCAGCCAACGCCCTCCCGAGCCTCGTCCTCTCGGGCCGGGCCACCACGGCTAAGCTCCTTACCTTGCCCAAGCGGACGCCCATCTCACGGCGCAGCTTTATTCCGTAAATATAGATGAGAGGCGGGAAAGGCTCTAGGCCTTCTTCCCCGACCTTAAATAAGCATATCTTGCCGGGATTGCCCTTCCAACGGTTGACCAATATGACCCTATCGGCCCCGAGCTCCCAGGCTTTCTCCGCTATGTCCTCGAAGCTCATCTTGCCCCTGTTCACACGGATGGCGCCGGGGAGGGTAGCCGCGAGTTCATTACAAAAAGTCCTTATGATGCGCGTGGGGCGCCTGGACATAGTTATCATTATGGCCCCCATGTCATCTCGGCCTCGGCGGCACGGCGGCCCTCCTAGCTACATCACCCGTCTTGGTGTAGGGCACATAAGCGCCCCCAGCGAACACTAAACCGCACTTGCGGCAACGCCAGATGCCAACCGCCACGCGCTTAACGGCTTTCGTCTGGCACCTAGGGCACCTGTGAGGCGCCCTCATGGCCATGACCACGCGGGCCCACCTCTTCCTGAGCGAGGCGCCATACCTAGGCCCGAAGGAGCCAGCGGGACCTACCTTACGCGTCCTGCCCATCCGCTCTCACCCCACCACCTTGGCCCTCAGCTCTGCCGCCTTCTCCCTAGCTATATCTATTGCCTCCATGACCTGCTCGGGCGTGAAGGAACCTGGGCCGCTCTTCTGCATGGCGCATATGAGGCCGTCCTTATCAACAGTTATGGTGAGCTTAGCATCCATGGCCAACTCCTCGTCCAGGCAGGGGTCTACCACCAGCTCGCCCTCTATATTGGCCACCGTCACGGCCACGGGGTAGTTCTGGAGCTGAAGGGGCGACATCACGCTCCTATCCAAGACTACGCGCTCGTCCTCTGTTATCTGGTAGCCGAAGAGCTTGGTATCCGAGAGGGCAGCTAGGGCCGCGAGGGCGGAGGCATCCACGAGGTTGCCATCGTGGTTCAGGACGTAGATATCCACGAAGATGATGTAGACCCTCCTGCCCGGGATTATACAGAGCTTATCGAGCGGTATGGCCCTTGAAGACCTTATGCCCCTGTCCACCACGCGGGCCAGCTCTATGGCCCTCTCATCGGGTGGCCCGGGCTCGAAGGTGGGGCTGGCGAGCGGGACGAGCTCGGCGTTCACGGTCAAGATGCCCTCGTTGGGCGTGTCGGGGTAAGGCGTGTTCAGGCCCACCTTAACGCCCACGACCACCTCTGTCTGGCCTAAGCAGACCATAGCGGAGCCCTCAGCTGTCTTTATGATGCCCTTCTCCACTTTCACCTCGCGGTAGTCCAGCTTACCGCGCCCGTCTATGCGCTTGCCTTGAGAGATGAGCTGTATTATGCGCTTCTTCTTCATCTTAGATATCACGGGTTCCTTCGCCATCCACCTCAAGCTTGGCCACCTCCCTCTCCTGCTTCGGCGGCCTCAACTTCGCGCCTTATCCTCACGAAGCGTTCTCTAAGGGCCTCCTTCTGCATATTGTATATCTTCCGGCAGCCCTCCATGGCTAACCTGATGCACTCCTTTAGCTCCTCCGGCGTGAGCATGCCATCCATTTGGAGGAGCGTTATCCGGCCCAGGCCGGGCATCATGGCGAAAGGCACGTCGGCCTCGCCGTACTTGTCCTCTGAGTCGCAGAGGTCGAGGACCAAGATGCCGTCTACCTTGCCAGCAGCGCAGGCGGCCACTAGATCGCGCATGGGTATGCCCGCGTCGGCCAGGGCGAGGGAGGCAGCCGTTATGCTGGCGCAGCGCGTGCCGCCATCTGCCTGCAGCACCTCCACGAAGACGTCTATAGCCGTCCTGGGATAATGCTCTAAGAAGAGGGCCGGCTCTAGCGCTTCCCTCACGACCTTAGATATCTCTATCTCGCGCCTGCTGGGGGCTGGCGATTTGCGCTGCTCGACGCTGAAGGGAGCCATGTGATAACGGCACCTCAGCACGGCCCTATCAGGCAAGCCCAGGTGCCTTGGGTGTATCTCCTTCGGGCCGTAAACAGCTGCTAAGACCTTGGTACCGCCTTGCTCTACATAAGCAGAGCCATCCGCGTTCGCGAGCACGTCTACCTCTATGTGGATGGGCCTCAGGTCCGTTGGACCACGCCCGTCCACGCGCCTTCCCTCATCATCTATGAGCTTAGGCCTCTCATGCTGCAAGGCCTTTCCTCCTCCTTATCATCCTGGCCACCCGGTCCGTGAGGCCCTCCACGTGTGACTCGCGCTCTATCTTCTCTATGGCCTCTACTAATAGCTCCTCGTCCTCGGGGCGCTTGCACCTGACCAATACCACACCGTTCATGCCTATCACTATCTGGCACCCCGTCTCGCGTTTGAGCATGCTTATCATGGAGCCCTTCTTGCCTATCAGCCTGGGCACCTTAGAGGGCGTGATACGGACCAGGCGGCCGGAAGTGATCTTGCCCAAGCCGGGCTCGCCCAAGGTAAGCATGGGGTTACGCGTCCTGTCGTAGGCCTTGACCTTCGCTATTATGGTATCCCCCACGGTCAGGAAACGCATGAGCTCGTCCCTGTCGGGCCTGAAGGGGCGGTTAAAGGCATCCACGGCCCTGAGGACGGCCAGGCGGGGCGCCCTTATGTCCACAGCCCAGCTCCCCACACCCACATCCACGATATCGCCTATCACTAAGTCGCCCGGCTTGGGCACGTAAAACGAGTTCAAGGCTATCACGCTTATTTTATTATCCTCTACCTCTAGGAGGCCTACCCTCGTGGCGTAAAGCCTACTGCCATCCTTATACACGTTACTGCCGGCCTCGTAATCGCCCTCGGCCAGGAGGTCGCCTGGCACTACCAAATCGCGCCTGTTGAAGAAGAGGGTCAAGTCCGTCCCTCCACCAAGCTTATTATGGCCGTCCCCCTGGTCAGCTCGCCCATTTTCTCGAGGAAGGGGCCATAGAGGCCAGCGGGCATTTCCACTTCCACCTTCCAAGAGCCATCGGAAGCCCATTCCTCGCGCAGTATCTTGCCGTAATTCTTCACCACGCCGTAGCAGCGGCCCACGTGCTCGGGCGGTACGATGGCCTTCACCACGAAGACCTCCATGCTTATCGGCAGCACGGCCTTCAGGCGCTCTATGGCCTCCCGTGCTTGTTCCTCGGCGTCCCTGAACGGGTCTATGGGGAAGCCCACTTGCTCTAGGGCCTGCTCTATCCGCGTGGGCGGGTGGGGCAATTTCGTCCTCGGGTCCACGCAATTCCGGGAGATGAAGGTTATTATCTGGCGCTTCTTCTCCTCTATGAGCTTCTTCCTCTGCTCAGCCGTCAGGAGGAGCTCGCCTTGCTTTAAGATGATCTCTATGGCCTTCCTCACATCATCGGTGCCGAAGGCCTTGAGGAGCGCTTCCCTAGAGGCCCTAAGGCCTTTCTTCCAATCCGTGTAGACCATATCCATGGCAACTACTTCATCTAAGGGCACTTCCTTCCCCGTCTTGAATTCGAAGGCCTTATCCGGGTTCACCACGACCTCGAATTTCTCGCCGGCCCTAGAGAGCCTGACGACGGTGTATTTCCTCATGCTCCCACGACCGCCCCAGCGCGCCTCTCCCTCAGGACCCGCTCACCTTCTCCACATACTTCTGGACTTCCTCATCGCTCAGGAGCCGGTATTTTTTCGTGTCAATGGGTATCACGGCTATCCTTATTCTGGCTGTGTCCCCCCTGGCCTCAGCCGACCTGAGCAGGCATTTCACGGCCAGGGTAATAGCTTCCTCGAGCGTCATGTCCTCTCTGTACTCCTTGGTCAGGATGGACTCGGCTACCTCGCGACCACGGCCCACAGCCACGGCCTTGTAAGAATAGTAGGAGCCGCCGGGGTAGGTGATGAAGACCTTAGGCCCGGTCTTGTCCACGCCACCTATTATGAGTGAGACACCGAAGGGCCTCACGCCAGCGTGCTGGGTGTAGAGCTGCTTTATATCGCAGATGCGCTTGGTGATGACCTCTATGTCTATGGGCTCGTCGTAGAGGAGCCTGTTACTCTGCGCGTAGATACGGGCCTGGTCTATGAGGATACGGGCATCTGGGCCGAGGCCCACGAGCGCCACGCCTATATGCTCATCCACTTGGTAGAGCTTCCACTCAAACGTGGGGTCCTGGAGCTTGGATCTCAGCTCTTCCTCCGCGCCCAGGACCACGCCTCCCTTACACCTTATGCCTATGATAGTACGGCCTTTATTCACGGCCTCCTGCGCGTACTCGACCTGGAATAGCCTGCCCTCCGGCGAGAAGACAGTTATGGCCCTATCGTAAGCCCCTGGCATGGCAAAGGCCATTTTTCTGGCACCTCTCGCTCCAGGGGTTTAAAGGAAGCTAGGCAAATTAAAAACCTTTACGTACGCATGTACCTACAAGCCCCCGACCCAGCGCCCGCGAGGTGCGTCCCTTGGCGGGGAGTTCATAGACGCCCTACTCGCTAAAGTGACGAGAGAATGGTGGCTCTGACAAAAATGAGGTAACGGGCGCCAGGGTCCCTAACCTAGCAGTTTCCTAGCCAGCTCCTTGAAGGGCTCTAGATCTATGGCCCTGCGCAGGAAGACCATCTCGTACTCAGGCGGCCCGGCGCCATGCCAGGTGGCGGGGGCGTGGAGGAGCCAGAACTGTATGAACTTGGCCAACTTCAGCCTGTCCTCGGCCGGTACCTTGGCCTTTAGGTAGCCCTTCAGCTTCTCGCCCACCTCCGCGTTATCCAAGTCCCTGAGCGAGGGGGCCGTGACAACCATGCCGCCAGCGATATCGCAGGCGAACTTCACGGCCTCGTAGAAGTACTCGGCCGAGAGGAGCTTGGCCATGTTCGCGTACACCACGTCGGGCGTGTAGAAACCGGAGCCCTCTGGATCCTCGTAGCCCCTGGAAGCCGCCATTATGGCGCAGGCGTAGAGCACGTTCCTCATGACGACGGCCCTGGTGAGGTAATCCCTGATGTGCCGGGCGCGCGAGGTGCCTAGGTAATCGGCCATGAGGGCCATGGCACCTATGAGCACGTCCATGAAGCCAGCCTTACAGGAACCCCCGCACACCATCCTGTGTATGTTGGCGAACCTGCTCACCAACGGGGCCACGAACTTGACCTCGCCGCAGAGGAAGACCCTATCCCAGGGCACGAACACGTCATCAAATATTATCGCGCAAGTCTCCCTGAACCCGTAAGGCCAGTTAGGCACTTCCTCCGGCTTGGCCGAGAGCCTGAAGGCGCTATAGAAGTTATACTGACACACGTACTTCACGCCTTCCTCGCCAGCCGGGACGGCACAGGCCAGGGCGAACTGCTCCTCGCCCTCCCTCAGCCCTATGTTCGGCATGACAAGGTGGTAATGGTTGGCCCAGGCCCCGCTCTGGTGGAGCTTACAGCCCCTTATCACGATACCGTCTGAGCGCTTCTCCACGACGCGGATGAACATATCGGGCTGGTCAGGGGGCCTGAGCGTCCTATCGCCCCTCGGGTCCGTGACGGCCCCCGAGCACCTGAAATCGCGGGCTTCCAACTCCTTAACGAAGGCCTTAAGGCGCGAGTGGTAATCCATGCCTAGCTCCTTATCCATCTCCCAAGTGGTGGCGGCCAGGGCGGTGAGGATATCGCAACCCGGGCAGGCATAATAGCAGGAGCCGAACTCCCTGGCGTATATGAGGCCCATCTCCACGCGCTTGACTAAATCTTCCGTGCTCCCATGGGTGCTTATGCTCCTGCTTATCTCGGCTCCCGTGAAAGCGGATTTAGCCGTGAGCACGCCCCTGTAAGCCGGATTCTTCTCCATCTCGTAGGAGCGAGCCATCACCCTCACGACGCCAGCGGTCACGGGGTGCTCGGCTAGGTCCTCAACGAGCTTGCCGTTGAAGTAGACGCGTCTCGCGGGCTCCTTGAGGGTCTCTAGGTATTCCTCGGGCGTGAGCTTGACCATGCCATCACCCGGGGCCTCGTGCATGTGCGCCTGTTAAGGCTTTGGGGATTGCGGGGAAAGGGTTAAGGGGGCAGCCCTAGACCTCGCGCTGAGGTCGTAGGGATTGGGACCCTGGGAGAAGCGCATAATAGGCGTGCTGTTGGCCACCACCGGCCTCACGTTCTTAGCCCTCGGCATCCATGTGGGTCAAGTAGAACTCGTGCTGAAGGCGATCGCCAAGGGGCTTAAAGCAGCCCTAGCCGGCCTTGGCTGAGGGAGGTGTGGGCGGTTGATTACAGCGCCCCGTGAGGAAGAGCTGGTCGAGCTGGTCGAGGTAGCCGAGGAAGAGATCACGCGGGTTATCATGGAGACCGCCATCAAGGACTGGTTAGACGTGGCCGAGGCAGACGTGGTGATAGCAGGAGCTGGCCCCTCTGGTCTGACGACAGCCATCTACACGGCCAGGGCGGGCCTTAGGACCGTGATCTTCGAGAAGAAGCTCTCCTTCGGCGGCGGCATGGGAGGCGGCGGCATGCTCTTCCACAAGGCAGTCGTGGAGGCACCCGCCCACGAGGTATTGGCCGACGCGGGCTGCAGGTTAGAGGAAATCCGGCCCGGCCTCTACGTGGTCGATACGGCCGAGATGATCGCCAAGCTGGCCTCGGCGGCGGTAGATGCTGGTGCTAAGATCATTTTAGGCGTCTCTATAGTAGACTTGGTGTTCAGGGGCGAGCCCCCGCGTGTAGAAGGGGCCGTGCTTCAGTGGAGCGCGGTCAAGCTAGCTGGCCTGCACGTGGACCCAATGGGCGTGCGCTGCCGGGCGTTGGTGGATTGCACAGGCCACGATGCAGAGGTCTTAGCGCTGGCGGCCTCCAGGATGCCGGGCTTAGGGCTCGAACTCAAGGGCCATAAATCTATGTGGGCTCCTGAGGCTGAGAGGCTAGTGGTAAAACACACGGGCCGCGTCTGCCCAGGCCTCTACGTGGCTGGCATGGCTGTGGCCACCCTCTACGGGCTCCCGAGGATGGGGCCTATCTTCGGCGGCATGTTGCTCTCGGGGAAGAAAGTAGCGCGGGCCGTGATAGAGGACCTCACCGGCCTGGGCGGCCCCTGACGCGCTCGGCCAGCTTCCTTATGAAGGCCCTTACTTTCTCTTCTTCCCCGCTCACCAAGAGGAAGCCATCGGGCTGGAGGCGAGCTGACACACCTTCCTCAGCCGCCAAGGTCTCGAGCATTTCCCTAGGCATATCCTCTGAAACGCGTACCCTTACCCAGTGCTCCCCCCTGGGCAGGCCGGGCCTGAACCGCATTTCAGCCGGCGCCAGGGTTTCTTCCCCTGGCGCAGCGGCCTCCTCTATCTTGTCCCTCCAACGCTTGGCCTCCTCAGGGCCTAGCTTGACCTCGGCCTCAGCCAGTAAGTAAGCTTCAACGCTCACGAGCATTTGCTCTATTTTGGCTGTGATCTCCTCGCGGCCCGTGGGCGCTACCTTGAGAGTCTCTATGAGAGACCTGGCTAACCTGAGGTCCCTGACCACTTCAGCCGGCAGATCTGCCCCCTTGGACCTGAGCTCCACCAGGAGGTCGGAGAGCACTTTCCAACGCGCCTCTAACGAAGGCAAGGCGGGCACCTGCCTCTAACGCCCCCGCCCGGGATTTAAGCGTGGGCTGGCGCGACGTTTAGGACCCCTTATATTTAGCTTGGCCGCCGGTGGAGCGGCCTTGAGGGCTTACTTCGCCCCCTGCGGCATGGGGCTGGGGCACATAGCTAGGTGTGAGGCCGTGCTGGCTAAGCTACGTGAGCATGGGCCAGTAGATGCTTACTTCGCCACTTACGGAGAGGCCCTAGCCTACGCCAGGGGGGCTAGCCTGAAAACCCTGGAGATCCCGAGGTTCAAGGTAGCGATGAAGGGCACAGGCGAGGTAGATGTCGAGAGAACGCTCTGCCACCTCACGCCCAGGTTCCCATGGCTAGCTGCGCGCCAACTCGCCCACGACATGAAATACATGGCCGCCCTGAGGCCGGACGTGGTGATATCGGACACCAGGGCCATGGCCGTCTTGGCCGCGAAAATGCTCGGCATCCCATGTGCGTGTATCCTAAACCAGGTCAGGGTCTACGTGCCCAGGAAGAGGCGCATGCTCAGGGCCTCTAGGCTGGCTGAGGTAGGGCTGGTGGCCACCTTGGGCGAGGTATGGCGCTTGGCCGATGAGCTATTAGTGCCCGATTTCCCCGAGCCCTTCACCATATCCCTCATGAACTTAGCTGTGCCTAAGCGGCTGAGGGATAAGGTCAAGCTCGTCGGTCCCATGTTGGACAAGAGGCCCGAGGAACTCCCAAGCCAAGAGGAACTCAAGGCCGAGCTGGGCTTTGACCCCGGCTCCCCGTTGGTGTTCATGCCCGTCACGGGCACGCTTGAGGAGCGGCCCTTCTTCGTTAAGGCCATGACGGAGATACTCAAGCGGATAGCCGGCAATCCACAGGTCGTGATAAGCCTCGGCATGCCGGATAAGGGCGAGAAAGCGATCGTGAACAGCCGCGACTTCAGGATCTTCTACTGGGTGAACGACTTCTACGCTTACCTGAAGGCCTGTGATATCGTCATCTTAAGGGGCGGGCACGGCGGCATCATGAAGTGTATGGCTTACGGTAAACCTATGTTAATAGTACCGCCGCCCAGCCACACGGAGAAGATGCTGAACGCCCTCAGGGCTAAGGAGCTGGGCGTGGCCAGGGTGCTCCTCCAACGGGAGTTGAGCGAAGAACGCGTGGAGAAGGCCATAGAAGACCTGTTAGAGGGCGATTACCTGGATAGGCTTAGGGCAGCCCAGGAAATAGCTTCCGGGTTAGATGCGGCCGGGGAGATTGCCTCTGCCGTGCTCAGGCTAGCTGGGGACAGCCGTGATTAGCTGCCCTCAGGTCTTATGCGTATTACCCTAAAGCCCCTTGCCACGGGGTTCGGCATATCGAGGAGATTCACCCACTTTAGCACGCGCCCCTCGTCCCTCGCCAGGCCCACTATATCGTGCTCGGACGGGATAAGGGACCTAGCCACCACCAGGCCGCCAGAACTCTCCACCACGCAGCGGGTGGGGAGGCCCAGGAGGAACTCCCGCTTCTCCCTGATGGCCTTCTCGGCCGAATAGAGCAGGGCGTGGGCGGCACAGCAGAGCTCTGCTATGCGTACCGGCACGCTGTCCTTCCCTATGGCCAGGACGGGCGCGCCGGCCTCAGCGGCTATCCTAGAGGCCAGGAAGGTGAGCTTGGGCAGCACCTTGGCTAACCTAACCCTCACGCGCTCGGGGATGTGAGCTAGCTCCGACATGCCTAGCTCATCTAACCTGGCTCCCCGGAGGCTCATATCGAGGTGCACTACGTCTGCCCCGTGCTCCCGGACCATTTCCTCGGCCAGCTCTAGCTCCCTCACGAGGAGCGCGTAGCTATCCTCTATGGGCCTGAAGTGGGCCTCGGCCAAGAGGGCCGTGGGAGCCCTATATGGCGGCTCCACTAGGACCGCTACTGTGCAGACCACGCAGGTCGGCTCGAACCGGTCGTCTAAGATGGACCCACCCGAGTCAGCAGCCACAATCCTCAAGCCGCGCACCGCAAGCCTTACGGGCAAGCGGGGCTGCATATAAGTTGGCTAGATCGTAGGTCGGGGAACCGGGAGAAGCGGCTCGGCCTAACTCTGATACTTCACCTTATCCGACGGGTAAGTTCTCGTCATCGCCTAGGTCAATTAACGCTAAGCCCCCTTATAATCGCTGGGCCGCCCGGGCCTTCAACTCCCGCCAGGGCACCGGGACCTCATCTATACGCCACTTGGGCCTGACGTAGCTCTGCTCGATGGGCGTCTCCAGGCCAGCCCGGTAAGCCAAGAAGCCAGTCCAAGCTATCATAGCCCCGTTGTCTAGTGCGAACTCCTTGGGCACCACGGCGAACTCGGCGCCGTGTTCTCCCGCCACGGCCTCTAACATGGCCGCCAGGCGCTTGTTGGCCGCCACGCCACCCGTGAGGAGCAGCTCGTCCTTTTCTGTGTGGGCCAGCGCGCGCTCCGTGACCTCGGCCAACATGGAGAAGGCCACCTCTTGGAGGCTGAAACAGAGATCCTCTAGCCTGTAACGGCCCGACTTGAGGAGCCTTATGGCCGCCGTGAGGAGGCCGCTGAAGGAGAGGTCCATGCCCTTCACCACGTAGGGGAGCGGGACGAGTTCCCTGCCCCGGGAGGCCAGTTCCTCCACCAGGGCGCCCAAGGGCTTGCCGGGCGCAGGCCTTAAGCCCGCCTCCCTGGCGAAGACATCCAAGCAGTTCCCAATAGGTATGTCGAGCGTCTCGCCGAAGACGCGGTAGCGGCCAGCCTCGTAGGCCGTGACGAGCGTGCTGCCGCCGGAGACGTAGAGCGTCAAGGGGTCCTCCATGCGGCAGGCCAGGCGGCCTATCTCCACGTGCGCTACACAGTGGTTCACACCCACAAGGGGCACGCCCAGGTAAGAGGCCAGGGCCCTAGCCACGGTAGCTCCCGTCCTGAGGCAGGGGCCCATGCCGGGGCCCTGGGAGAAGGCCACCAGGCCTATCTCGTCAGCTGAGATACCCGCTTCCGCCAACGCCCTGGCTACCACGGAGCCAGCGACCTCGGCGTGGTGCCTGGCGGCCTCCCTGGGGTGGATGCCGCCCTCGGGCGCCAAGTAAGCATCTATCACGTTAGCCAACACGCGGCCGTTGGAGCTAACTATCCCCACAGAGAAATCATCGGCCGTGGATTCTATACCCAAGCAGATGAGCTCTCCCCGGTCAGTGCCCCTCACTTCTTGCCCCTCTTCCCGCCCGCGCCAGCCTGCTGCGCCGATTTGTATATAGTCAGCCCGCACTTCCCGCACTGCCAACGATCGCCGTGATCGGCCATGAACACGCCGGGGCCGCAGCGCTCGCAGAAGGGGAGGCGCCTGACTAGCTTGCCCTCCTTCAGCTCATAATAGGTCCAGACACCTTTCTCCTTGGGCGGCACACTACATCACCTCCTCAATTGCCTTCCTTGCCCTCTCCTTCCTCGGGTAAAGCCTGGTTCCTCTTCAATATATGCTCCGGCTCCACGAAGCGCGCCATCTCAGCCGTATCATAGATGTGCGCCTCGCCCCGGGCCACCATGGTGCCGGTCATGGTCTCCAGCTTACGCACTATCACGCGGTCCAGCTCTACCCCGAAGTGCTCGGCTAGGGCCTTGCGGACCTCCAGGCGCGTGGGCGTGGAACCCTTGTCCGAGTGGTCTACCTCAAAGTAGACCTCCTTGCGCTCCAACAGCGGGTTGTAGCGGTAGGTCACGAGCTTCAGCTCCATGGCCACCTCACACGCCGGGCGGGGCACGGGCTTTTAACCTTAACCACCCCCGCGCGGTTCATAACTCCCTCTTAACCGGCTCCTCCACCAGGGCGGCTATTATCAGGGCCGCCGCGAGGGACAGGACGCCCGAGCTGAAGAAGGGCAGCTTAGGGTCCACGGCCTCGTATACGTAGCCGACCAGGGACGAAATAGGTATGGCGGCTAAGTTCAGGAGGAGCATTCTAGCACCGATGACACGGCCCCTCAGCTCCCTGGGCGTCAGGTCGGCCAACAGGGCCTGGAGAGCGGCCATCCCCATGAAGGACAGCAGGTCCACGAGAAGCAGGACGGCGAGGACTTGGGCGAAGCCCCTAGCGAACACAAAGAGCACAGTGAGCGGCGCTCCCACCAAGAACCTGGCGATTAACAACGCCTTCCTGCTAAGTCTATCTACTAGCTCGCCCATGACGAGGCCGGCCAACAGGCCGACCGCCAGGCGTATCGAGCTTAGGAGGCCCCATCCTTCTTCCGTAACGCCCGAGAAATCCACCACGTAGAGGGGCACGAAGCCGCTCCCGAAAGGCCCTCCCCAGATGATCTGGCTCAGGGGAAGCGCGACCACCGACGCGAGTATGAGGGCCTTTATGGGCCGGGGGGCTTGCCCGAGGACGTTCGCCATATCCCTCACGGAGTCCGCGTATAGCCTGATCAGCCCGGGCCTCTCCCCTGTTTCCCCGGGCCTTAGGGTCTCCTTGAGGAACAGGAGCCTTATAGTGGCGGCCGCCATGAAGCTAGCGAAAACGGCCAGGTAGGCCAGCCTGAGGCCGTCCACGAAGCCATAGCTCTTTATCAGCAGTACCGCTATCACCGGTGAGCCTACGGCGAAGGCATCTGGCACGACGCGCATCATGGCGTAGCCCATCCCCCTTTTCTCGGGGGGCAGCGAGTCAGCGGTCATGGCCTGGAGGGCGGGGCTGTAGAGCCTGGCCAGGCCAGCTAACAACATGCCCACGAGTACTAAATGCCAAGTAGGGGCAACAGCGTAGAAAAGGTAGGAGAAGCCGAGGACATAGGTCATGACCACTATGAGGCTCCTGCGCCCCCATCTATCAGCTAGGTAAGAGCCCGGGATAAGACTGAGGCAGAGGACCGCCGTCTGGAGGGAGCTCATGAAGCCTAGCGTGGCGGGGGTGGCCCCCAGCGCGCATATGTAGAGGGATTCGTAAGGCCCGACTATTCTGAAGGCAAGCCTGAAGATGATCCAGGTCACCAACAGGACCAGGAAGTTGCCCCTCAGGATGGACAGGCTCTCCTTGAGCGCCCCCAGTTTGCCCATGGCTTCCTCAGCCCGCCTCGCCTGCGGGCCTCATAGATGCCACTAGCTCCTTAAAGGCCTTCTTAGTGTCCTCGTTGACCTCCACGAGGACCACTCCCTCGCCAGGCTGGCCGTAGAGGACAGCGGAGCCTTCGGGAGCGCATATAACGGCCACTAGCGTCAGGAGGTCTTCTTCGCCATCGACCAATACGAGCGCCTCGCCCTCCCTGACGGCCTCGCCTATCACCCCCCAAGCGTTCTCGCTGATGGTGCCCGGTGGGTTGACGAGCCTCAGCCTGCGGGGCAAGATCTGTTGGACCTGCAAGGCAAGGTGTTGGGGGAGGGGCTCCCTCATGGACCTCCCATCCACTATGGCCGCCCAAGGCCTCAAGCCAGACCTGATGGCATTTAGGCTGACCACATCGCCTACCGTTATGACCTTCCGGCCCTTAAGGGCACGCGAGAGGCGCTTAAAGACCTCCTCGGGCTCCCCCCTGAAGAGCTTCCCTAACGGGCGCTTTAACCTGGCCCTCAGCTCGGGCGTGAGGACGAGCGTGGGGGCCAATTCACCTTACCCTCAGGGCATACATGCCCGGCTTCTTTATGCTCAATATCTTGGCTACCTCAGAGCCCTTCGGGTCAATTATTATGACCACGCCCGTGAAATCCTTGCTGAGCCTATCGCTGCCGCAGTTGGGGCAACGGCTCCTTGTGGTGATCATCTTGCAATCCCGGCAGGCCCTCTCTACCAATCACGCCCCCTCCTCGCCCTCCTTCTGGGCCAGCTCCCTTATCCACTCCAACTTGCCTAGGTAATCCTGCCGGGCCGTCACGGCCACCTTGGGCAAGCCCGTCTCGCGCTTGAAGGAGACCGCTGTCACCTTCACGCGCACGTGATCGCCCTCGCCCAGCTTCTTACCCGTCTGCTTGCCTATGAAGAAGCCGCCCCGCCTATCGAAGACCACGTAATCGTCCATTATCTGGGATTTGTGGAGGAGCGCGTCTATAGGGCCTATGCGCACGAAGGCGCCGAAATCCATGGTGCTCACCACGTCGCCCTCTACTATCTCGTCCCTCTCGGGCTTAAAGACCAAGAGGGTGAAGCGCACCTTATTGTAGCTAGCCCCATCGCCAGGCAGTATCTTGCCTACGGGATCCACTTCCGCGTCCACAACCGCTATCACGCACCCCAGCTCCTCGTCGTGAAGGTCCACGTACATGCGCTTAAGCTCCTCTAACGCTACCTCATCTATAGGTTCATTAAACCGGTCAGGCGGTATCCGGATCACGTCCTCTACCTTCACCAATTTGAACGTATCTATCACCCGCTCCACCTAGGCCGTGGGCGCTTCTATTTAAGTTAAGCGATCAACCTCCCCTTCTACCTCTAACTTGCCTAGGCCCCTCAGGTATATCACGGGCAGGCCGAGGGCGCGGAGGCGGCGCCTGAGGCGGGCGTCGTTCGTGGCCACAGGACAGCGCCACTCGGAGGCTAACCTGACTATGAGGTCATCCACGGTCTCGCCCGGCAGGCGCTCCGCCTCTACCACCACGCAGCGCTTGGCTAACTCAGTCGCTAAGCGCTCAGGCCCCCTGTAGCGCCCGGCAGCCCTCATGACCTCCTCGTAGACGGGCGAGGGTAGCACAAGCTCCACGCGCCGGCAGAGGAGATCGGCTATGGCCTCGAAGATGTCTATGCCGTACTGGACGGGCAGGAAGAGGAAGTTGGCGTCTAGGATAACTCTGAGGGGGCGTTTCCTCTGCATGTCATGCTCCTACCAGCACCGCAAGGTATAAGGCTGCCCCCGACCGCTCCCATAGTGGCGCGATGAGGTAGAGGGGAGGCGGGGAAAGCCGAGTCCCGCGGTGAGGAAGGGTCTTCTCGCTGAGCGCCATGCCGCCAAGAGCTTATCAGAGGGCAGGTTCCCAGTCCTCTTGGGCCTGTGAGGAAATCGAGATACGCTGACCTATGATGACCGCCGCGACGCCCGAGGCCCTAGACATCCCAGTGCCTGCGCGCTACATAACCGCCAGGAGAGCGTGATCCTATGGTGGGCCGGCCCGGATTTGAACCGGGGACCTCCGCCTCGTAAGGGCGGCGTCCTACCAGGCTAGACCACCGGCCCCTCATCACCCTCACGGGCGGGGCATGCTATAAGGCTTGTGAGGCCAGCCGGGCCTTTTTAGGGATGGCCGCGGCCCCCATGCGCGATGGGGAGATGGGCACGCGCAGGCGCAAGCGGAAGTGCCGTTTCTGTGGCCGCGAGGCTGAGGTGTTCGTGCGGCAGGCCAATCTCCCCCTCTGCGAAGAGCATTTCTTAGCCTGGTTCGAGAGGCGCGTGGAGAGGACCATAAAGCGCTATAAGCTCATCCTGCCGGGGGAGCGCGTCTTAGTGGCCGTCTCGGGCGGCAAGGATAGCTCGGCCCTCCTCTGCGTCCTCAAGGTCCTCTCGGATAGGATGGGCTTTGAGGTAGCCGCTCTCACACTCGATCTCGGCATAACGGCCAACTTCTACTCAGCCGCCAGCGTCAAGGCGGCCAGTGAGGTCGCGAAGGGCCTGGGGGTCGAGCACTACGTGGTATCTATTAAGGAGCGTTACGGCTTCACGTTAGACGAGGCCGTGGGAGTCGATAGGAGGCCGCCCTGCTCCCTCTGCGGCTTAATAAAACGTTACGCCCTGACAGACGTAGCCCGCGAGCTGGGCTTCGACGCGCTGGCCACCGGCCACACGTTAGACGATATGGCCCGCTTCCTCCTGGCCTGCTACATGAGCGCGGCTCTTTCAGAACTCGTCAGGCTCACGCCCATCTCGCCCTCCGAGCTACCTGGCGTGCCCAAGCGCGTGAAGCCCTTCTACGAGAGCTTCGAGGAGCACATCAAGCTCTACGCGGACCTGAAGGGCCTGCCTTACCTAGCCGACGGTTGCCCTTACGCTGCCACGGCTCCCTCTGACCGCCTGAGGACCTTCCTAGACCAGGTGGAGCACGAGAGCCCCGGGACCAAGCACGCCATGGTGAGGGGCTACGTGAAGCACATCAGGCCCGCTCTGGCCGCTTACCTAGCCGATAAGCTCCCGCCCGCCAGGCCCTGTTCCCTCTGCGGTATGCCCTCATCGGGCCAGGTATGCGCTTTCTGCAGACTGAGGGAGAAGGTGCTGAAGCGCCCGAGGCAAACGTTAATTAAGTCCCGGGGGTCTCAAGCGGCGGGCTCCCGTGAAGAAGGAGGTTTCGGGCGAGGGCATGGATGACCGAGGTTGCCCTTGAGCCGAGGAGCCCCACCCGCTTCTGACAAGCCTAATAATACTGCCGTGAGCCCCACTTCTCACGGTGGAACTCATGGATGAATTAGACTTAGAGCGCCTCAAGACCGAGCTTGAGAAATGGGAGACCATAGCCGTAGCAGAAGCCATCAAGAGGATGCCTGAGAGGAAGCCCACGTTTAAAACGGCATCCGGCATACCCGTGAAGCGCATTTACACGCCCCTCGACGTGAAGGACCTGGATTACTTACGCGACTTGGGCTTCCCGGGTCAATACCCCTTCACGCGCGGCGTCTACCCGACCATGTACAGGGGCCGTATCTGGACCATGCGCCAGTACGCGGGCTACGGGACAGCCGAGGAGACAAACAAGCGCTTCAAGTACCTGCTGGCCCAGGGCCAGACGGGCCTGAGCGTGGCCTTCGATTTCCCCACCCAGCTCGGCCTGGACCCAGACCACCCCTTGGCGGCTGGCGAGGTAGGGAAGGTGGGCGTCTCCGTCTTCAGCCTCGATGAGATGATGCGCCTCTTCGACGGCATCCCGCTCGGTGAAGTCACGACCTCAATGACCATTAACGCGACCGCCACAGCTATCCTGGCTATGTACGTGGCCACCGCCGAGGCCCAGGGCTTCGAGGAGCGCTCCCTGGGCGGGACGGTACAGAACGACATACTGAAGGAATACGTGGCCAGGGGCATGTACGTCTTCCCGCCCGAGCCTTCCATGAGGTTAACGGTAGACCTGATTGAGTACTGTGCTAAGAATATGCCCCGCTGGAACCCCATCAGCATCAGCGGCTACCATATACGCGAGGCGGGCGCCAACGCGATCCAGGAGCTCGCTTTCACGTTCGCTAACGCCATCGCTTATGTAGAGGCCTGTGTTGATAGGGGCCTAGAGGTAGATGAGTTCGCGCCACGCCTCTCCTTCTTCTTCGCCGTCCACAACGATTTCTTCGAGGAGATAGCGAAGTTCAGGGCAGCTAGGCGTATCTGGGCCAAGATAATGCGCGAGCGCTTCGGCGCCAAGAAACCGCGTTCCTGTATGCTGCGCTTCCACACGCAGACGGCTGGCTCGACGCTGACGGCTCAGCAGCCGCTCGTGAACGTGATAAGGGTCGCTATCCAGGCCTTAGCAGCTGTGTTGGGCGGGACCCAATCGCTCCACACGAACTCCTACGACGAGGCCCTCTGTCTGCCCAGCGAGGAAGCCGCTCTCCTGGCCCTCCGCACCCAGCAGGTGATCGCTTACGAGACGAACGTGGCCAACACGGTGGACCCGCTGGCGGGCTCTTACTTCGTGGAGTGGCTGACGGGCGAGATCGAGGAGCGCGTCTGGCGCTACCTAGAGCGCATAGATAGCATGGGGGGCGCCGTAAAGGCCATAGAGAGCGGTTTCGTCCAAAGGGAGATCGCGCGCTCCGCCTACGAGCAGCAGAAAGCCGTAGAGGAAGGCGAGCTAGTGGTCGTGGGCGTGAACAAGTTCAGGCTCGAGGGCGAGGAGACCAAGGTGGAGCTACTGAAGGTGAGGCCGGAGGTAGAGGAAGAGCAGAAAAAGCGCCTTAAAGCCCTGAGGGCCAACAGGGACAAGGTCAGGGTGGAGGAAGCCCTGGATGCGCTCAAGAGGGCGGCGGAAGGAGAGGAGAACCTCATGCCCTACATGCTGGAGGCCGTGAAGGCTAGGGCTACCCTGGGCGAGATATTCGGCGTCTTAAGGGAGGTATTCGGGGAGTACAAACCGCCCATGGTGTTCTGAGACCCAAGAGCCGGGCAATCCTCAATCGAGGACCACGAGGGGCTGCCCTGTCGAGACCGTGGCCCCCTCTTGGACTAGGACCTCCCTCACCCTGCCGTCCCTGGGGGCCTTGATCTCGTTCTCCATCTTCATGGCCTCTATCACAAGCAACGTATCGCCTTCCTTGACCTCATCGCCTGGTCTGACCTTCAGGGCCACCACCTTGCCGGGCATGGGCGACATCACGGCCCCCTTGACGTGCCCGACCGCTGGCGCGGCCCTGACTTGGCGTGCCCCCGGCGTGGCTGATGGCGGCCCGGCATCTGCTGGCGTCACGGCGGTTAGCCCCCTGGCCGTCGGCCTAGCGGGCTTGAGCTCCACCTTGAAGCTCCTGCCAGCCACGCGCACCTCGACCAGCGATCCTGAGCGAGATACGAGCACGGGATACTCGCGGCCGCCTAGCTTGAGCTTGAACTCGCCCTTTCCTGGCTCGCCCGAGATACGCGCT
>Ga0190367_1000738_pt1 | contig 21641 bp, 24 predicted proteins | sample 4872181011_MG_FD_171838 | JGI IMG/M metagenome (GOLD analysis project Ga0190367, IMG submission 171838) | Hydrothermal vent microbial mat bacterial communities from Southern Trench, Guaymas Basin, Mexico - 4872-18-10-11_MG | ecosystem: Environmental > Aquatic > Marine > Hydrothermal vents >...
TTGGGATACACACCACATAAAGGTGCAACATCTGTAGCAGTAACCATTAATAAACCATCATTGCGCAACGCCACGATGCTTGCTTCTATAAACGGTGCTGGCGTGCCAAAGGGGTCTACGTCAACAGCATCTATTTTCGAAAAATTTTCGTGAAGTAATACATTAGCATCCTTATTTTCCACAATTATCTCCTTTTTTTCAACCGCTAGCTTTGCTTTATCATCATTAACTTCAGGTTTCTTTCCAAAATTTAGCTCAAGATTCTTCAAAATTATATCAAATGCTTGCTTTCTGATATCATTCAAAATAATTTTCCTGCACTCCTCAACCTCCTTTGCAAACCTAATACCTCGTATTCCGCAACCTGCAAATGCATCACATGCGGTAAAGCTTTTCTTAAACAATTTTGCGTAAGCCTTTAAGCTAGCAACTGTAACATCCCTATTAAACCTCATTCTTGGATTATAAAAAACTGGAAGTTCAGAAGAAACCTTAATTTTATATTCGGAAGGAACCAAACATTTAACCTTTCCTTCTCTTATCTCCTCGTAATTCATAAAATTATTTTAAAGAATCTTTACTTCCGAGCCTAAAAGCTCGCCAGGTATTCCTTCGCCAAATCTTGCCCTTACACATCCTTTATTACCATGCGGAGCTACAATTACTCCTCTAAATACTTTATTTTTCCCTTTGATCTCAATTTTCCTGCCAATAAGCTTGCTAGCCTCAGCTCTACTTCTTATTCCTTCAACTTCAATAATTAAGCAATTGGTTCTCTGCGTTTTTCTACCTCTTCTATAATTAATGATAACCCCCCTCATACCACCACTCTTATCCTTCATATAACTTTAGATTAGAATAATTTATTGCTTTTAAGATATTCTTAAATATTTCTAGAATGTCTTTCCGATTTTTAACTAAAAATTTAATTATTTTGCTTAACCTCAATAATTTTAGAATGGATATACATAGGCTTCTAGATCTTTGCGAAGATTTGCTAAATATATATGGGTATGAAGTAAAAAGAAACGTTGGTATAAAAGGCCCCCCTATTGTAACGGTAAAGATTGAGAAAGAGCATGTTGCTAGAGAAGAGAGGAAGAGAGAGGAAATAGTATACAGAGCTGATATCTTAGCCGAGAAGAAGGAAATAGAAAGACCCTTTGGCAGAATTGTAGCCGTTTACAAACGTGGCTATGAACCTGTAAGCAAGAGCGATATTTTGCAGCTTGAACATATAAGGAAACTTGCAGATGCTTATCTAGGCATTATGCTAACCGTTACTGGATATGAGAAGGAAGCTTTGGAAACTGCAAAGGAATTAGGCACAATTAGAATAATTACTCCTCAAGATATGGAAAAGTTGATTGGCAAAGCTATGGTAAGAGATCCGAGATGGTTGCACGCTCCCGCTTATCCCGTACTTTTCAGTTATGAGGATGCACTACAAAAGCTGGAATATTTCATCGAAAAAATGCTTCTAAAAAGTTGGGAATGTATCTGGATATTCAATCAGCAACTTGCTTATGAACCTTATTGGAAGTTCTCATTCTATGTCAAGAAACCAGATGGTGAAGTAATTAAGGATTGGTTTGCAATAAACGCTTTGGATGGTAAAATAGATGTATGGTGGGAGGTTGCACCAGAAAAAGACCCAAATTATGGAAAATTGTTATATGTAGAAGCTGAGGCGATAAAAAGCGTTGAAACATCGAGAATGGTACCAAGAAGAACTATTACAAAACCAAAGTTGCCAGAGGGTGTAAATTTCGTTATTTATAGACCTGCCTTAGAGAAACATGAGGCAAAAATAGCCGCAACATATTGGATTGCGTATATTTATGATGTAGATCCTAAGGATGTTGTAATAACTGGAAGGGAGCTCGTCTATTATCCCTGGTGGGAATTCTACATATTTTATAGACCAATAGTTAAAAACGCATGGGAAGATACTGAGCACTACGGGGTAAAAATTTCTGGCGTGTATGGGGATGTTTTCAATCAATTCTCACTATATGAGAGTTTTAAAAGAGATCCTGCCTATTACATATTTGAAAAAACATTGATTAGAGTCCTTGGTGTAGAACGCTATATAAGATTAATGAGGAGAATAACTTATTTTATGGCAAGAGCTTATTGGGAACTCGAAATTCCATGGAAGCAATGGTACTTTGATGTGTTATTAATTTTCGCAATTTTGGGGTATGTTTATCTAATATATTTGTACATAACCACGCATTCATTACTAGTTTTATCAATTTTATCAATACTTCTACCATTTTACGGCATAGCTCACGGATTTTGGTGGATACTAAAAGACTATGTCAAAAGATATCATGTAAAACCTGGTCTAAAGGCACCTCATTATGCACATCCAACAATTTCTCCAAGAGTGAAGAGAAAAATAGAATCCGCCCAGGCAAGAATACAGAAAATGGATGCTATGCTAAAGAAACTTGAAGAAATGGAGAAGAAAGGATGGCTTTCTGAAAAACAGAAGAGAGTTTTCGAAAAACTTAAAGAAAAATATACCAGAATGCTGCTGAAGGAGGCAAAATGATAGATAAGGAAAAGCTAAGAAAGTTTATTGAAAATCATATAAGATATCTCGCTGAGATTAGTGACGAGAAGGAAGAAATAGTTTCTGGCAAAAGAACTTTTTTCAAAGAAAAAATCGAGCGGGAGAGGATAAAAAGTAAGAGAGTACTAGATATTTTTGAAAAGTTTAGCGAGTTAAGAGAGAATATAAAGAGAGAGCCATTAATCCTTGAAGATATAAGGATAAATATACGATTTCCAGATGTTTTAACTGCTTACATAGAGTTGTTTTTAAAGGAAATTGGACATGAGGAATGCCTAGCAACTTGGATTATAGAAAATGCTAGGAAAAATATAAAAAAGGTTAAAAGAGAGAAAGGAAAAGAGATTTTAGCCGAGATGGAGAGCTTATGCAACGCTATCCTACCGCTCATAAATATACAAACTCATCATTTAGTATTGCTAAAGCAATACTCAGGGATGCTACTTAACCCTTAATGCGTACCTACCCTTAGCTTTTATCTCTAACTTCTTAGCTATTTCAGAGTTTTCAGGATCAAGAACTATAACGTAGCCTTGCCAATTAGCGCTCATTGTACTTTTTTTACAATTGGGGCAGATATCCTCATCGCTTAAAACCTTACATTCTCTACAAGCCTTCTCCATTATTTACCCTCCTTTTTCTTTTCCTGCTCAATCCACTCCAGTTTACCCAAATAAGGTTGACGCATGGTTAATCCAATTTTTGGAGAATCCCTTTTTAAGCTAACAGTAACAACCCTAGCTCTTACAATATCCTTCTTCTTCAATGATTTCTTAGTATCCCTCCCAATAAGTCTTTCAGCTTTCTTATCAAAGCTAAAGTAGTCGTCAGTAATTTGGCTTATATGTATTAGTCCTTCCATGGGGCCAAGATTAACAAATGCTCCAAATTCAGTTATTCCAGTAATATCCCCCTCAATAACCTCTTGAACCTCTGGTTTAAATATTAGAGCCTCGAAAATAACTTTATGATAGCTTGCACCGTCGCCAGGTAATATTTTTCCGTCTTTTATCTCCTTAACATCTCTAACAAGCAAAATTAGTCCCAGATCCTTATCAATCAATCCCTCATACTGTTCCTTAAGTATTTTCAATGCACTTTCCTTCAATGGTTTGTTAAAGAGCGTTGGAGGTATCCTTACAACATCCTCAATGGTTACAAGCTTGTACATTATTCCTCGAACTTTCTTTTATAGTATTCTATTGAACTTTCAATAACCCTTTTTGCATGATCAGCATCCTTCCAACCTAATATCTTTACCTCCTTGCCCTCAAGTTCTTTATAATGCTCAAAGAAATGGGAGATCTCCTTAAACGTATGCTCTGGAATATCCCCCATATCTTTAATATTCTCAAATCTCGGATCCTTTGTAGGTACTGCAAGTACTTTATCATCGTAATCACCAGAGTCGATCATTTTAAGCAAAGCTACAGGTCTAACCTCAATTACGCATCCAGGAAATGTCGGTTGCTCCATAATGACCATAATATCTAGAGGGTCTCCATCGTCGCAAAAGGTTTTTGGTATTATACCATAATCCGTCGGATAGTGGAATGGGGTATAAAGTACTCTGTCAAGAACAAAATATCCTTTTTTCTTATCAAACTCGTATTTATTTCTACTACCCTTCGGTATCTCAATTATGGCATAAACAATTTCAGGAGGTTCTGGACCAGGTTCAAGCTCTCGCCAAAGCTTGCCGATCATATACTCACCCCCTCACTCATTTGGAAATATTTATTTTGTCTAAGAAATAAAACTTTTATACCCTTACTAATTAATAGTTTTCGCAATGCCCTATCATTTGTTGCAATGATGAACTCCCTTCCGCTCAGATTACTGAAAAATTTATCCACATCTTTTTCGTCAGTTTCCAGAATCCTAAAGCCTTTTTCTCTGATAAATCTCAATGCCGCTTTTGCTTCCTTTTTTTTCTTACTAACCAATTTCAATTCTTCTACTACGCAGGAGGGTATTAAAATTTCATAGTTTGCTTGCAAAGCGTCATTTATGGTATCCAAATTTATTTTGTTTTGAAAAATAGCTATCAAAATGCTTGTATCCAGCAAAATTTTGAATTTTCTCGCCATTTTTTTAGAGTTCCAATAGATTCCAGTAAATTTAAGTACATACTATGTTATTTGCATTTATATGAAAATAACGATTAGCGGATCTGCAGGTGCTGGCAAAACAACCGTCGCTAATATTCTTGCTAAGGATCTTAAGCTAAAGAAAATTTCAGCCGGAAGCATATTCAGAAAAATCGCCAAGGAGAAGGGGATAAGCTTACATGAGCTCAGCAAGCTGGCTGAAAAAGATGATAGGTTTGATAGAATGGTTGATGAATATCAGAAAAAAGAGGCTGAAAAAGGTAATGTCGTAGTTGAGGGTAGATTAAGTGGATGGATCGTTAATAATGCGGATCTCAAAGTCTTTTTGATAGCTCCTTTAGAAATTAGAGCAATGAGGATAGCTAATAGGGACAATAAAAGTTTTTATGAGGCATTAAATGATATAAAATTCAGGGAGATGTCTGAAAGTAAGAGGTATAGAGAGATTTATGGAATAGATATAAATAACCTTGAAATATATGACTTAGTATTAAACACAAGCAAGTGGAAAGCTAAAGAGATCGCTGAGATAATAAAATTCGCATTGAAGTTAAGAAAAAATGATGGAGGTAGGTAGAATCTGTGTAAAAACAGCTGGTAGAGAAGCAAACAGAGCTTGTGTAGTTGTCGATATAATTGATGAGAACTTTGTTCTAGTTACTGGGCCTAGGGAAGTTACAGGCGTTAAGAGGAGAAGATGCAATATTAAGCATCTCGAACCCACAAAGTACAAGATTGATATAGAGAGGGGAGCTAGCGATAGGGAGGTTTTTGAAGCCCTAAAGGCAAATAAGGATGTTGTTGATAAGATTCTGAGAAAGTTTGGACTTGAGAAGGATATAAGTAAGATAAAAATCAAGAAGGAAAGTTCAGAAAGTAAGAGGAAAAGCACAAGAAGCAAAAAGTCAAAAAAGTGAGAATTAATTGATATTATTGTGAGTGGATGGGTATTCCTTGACCTCAGGGAACCTAGCGGAACGTTTGGATATGCTCCCAATAAAAGACCACTTGATTTATTAATTCGCTACGGTGTTATAAATCTGGACAAACCTAGAGGACCTACAAGCAATTACGTCGTGCATGTTATTAAGAAGGTTTTGAATTTGAAAAAAGCTGCACATGGAGGAACACTAGATCCCAAAGTCTCAGGCGTATTGCCTATACTGCTTGAAGATTCCGTAAAAGTTTTGAATTTGATGAATAGATTTGATAAAGAGTATGTTTGCTTAATGCATTTGCATAAAAATGTTAGCGCCAACAAGCTTAAAAATATTTGTAAAGAGTTTGAAGGAGTTATATATCAGAAGCCTCCCGTTAAATCAGCGGTTTCCAGAAAGATAAGAAAGAGAAAAATTTATGAAATAGAGGTACTAGAGAAGGAGGGAAGGGATGTTCTCCTGAGAGTAAGATGCGAAGCTGGAACCTATATAAGAAAGCTTGTTCATGACATTGGCAGAGCGTTGGGAATTAACGCCAACATGCTTGAACTAAGGCGAACGAGGTTTGGGGTCTTTAGGGAGGAGGATTCGGTAACGCTTCAGGACGTTTTAAAAGCCGTGTATTTATGGAAAGAGTGCGAAAATGAGGAGGTATTGAGAAAAATAATTCTTCCTGTAGAAAAAATTCTTAGCGTTGTGCCTAAAGTCGTAATTAAGGATACGGCAGTTGAGGCAATCTGCCACGGTGCTAACCTTTCTGCAAAAGGTATTGCGCAACTTGAAACTGATGTGAAAGCTAACGAGCAGGTTGCAATATTAACGTTAAAGGGCGAGTTGGTGGCGCTTGGTAAAGCTTTAGTTAATGCTGAAGAATTCAAAAAAAGTAAGGGTATTGTAGTTGATATAGAAAAAGTCATTATGAAACCTGGCTTATATCCGAAATGCTGGTAACATTACTTTTCAGAGTCAAAGACGAAATTTCTTAATTAGTGAATACCAAAGATACCAAAAGCAGGGAGTTTGCTCCGAACTGAACTTTAAAAACAAAAAATTTAATAATAATAATTTAGCATGCTGAAAAGGGTGGAAATAAGGGGATTTAAATCATTTAAAAAGAAAACGATTTTAACATTCTCTAAAGGTATAACAGCAATTGTAGGGCCCAATGGGAGTGGTAAAAGTAACATAATTGATTCTATTTGCTTTGGGTTGGGAGCTAGCTCTATGAGAGCATTAAGAGCCAGCAAACTAACAGATTTGATTTTCAACAGCGAGAACTATAATGAGGCTTGTGTAACATTGTATTTGGATAATTCATCAAAAATTTTCCCCTTTAATGATGAGGAGATCGAAATAACAAGAATAGTCACAAAAAAAGGTGATTGCATATATAAGCTCAACGGAAAAAGAGTTTCGAGAAATAAAATACTAGAGGTTTTGTCTTTAGCAAAACTGAGCCCAGATGGTCATAATATTATCAAGCAAGGGCAAATAACGAGCATTTTGGAGAAGAGACCAAAGGAAAGAAGAGAAATTATCGATGAAATTGCAGGAATAAAGGAGTTTGACGAAAAAAAGCAAAAGGCTCAGAAAGAACTGGAGGAGGTTGAGTTAAAGATTCATGAAACCGAAATTATTCTAAATGAGAGAAAAAGGAATCTCGAGGAGATTAAAAAGGAAAAAGAGGTTGCTGAAGAATATTTAAGATTAAAAGAGAGATTAAAATTTCTAAAAGCGAGTATTGCTTTTACAAAGAAAAATTTGCTAGAAAAGGAAATAGATAACATAAACACCGAAATAATCTCGCTAAATAAGGAAAAGGAGGGGATAGAGAAAAGAAAGAAGGAGCTTGAGAAAGAAGTTGAAAAGTTAGAAGTAGAATTTGAAGAAATTAGCAAAGAAATTGAAAAGAAGGGAGGGGATAGCTATCTAAATATTGCAAAAACTATAGAGAGACTTAAAGGTGAAATTAGCAAATTAATTGATAGATCCAACTATATAAATAGTGAGATTGAGAATATTCAAAGAGAAATTTCCGATCTGGAAGCTAAAAAGATAACATCTGAAAACCTTCTAAAAGAAAAGGAGAAGGAGTATGAGGAGAAAGAAAAAGAGTATAAAAGAATTAGGGAAGTCATTGAGAAGGAAAAAGAAAAATTTGAGGAATATTTCAAATTTAAGGAGCAAGAAAAAGAGATTGCTAAGTTGGAAAGTAGAAAAAATGCTCTTGAGTTTGCAATAAGTAGCAAAAATGAGAAATTATGCGATATAAGAAAGGAGTTGCAAGAAATAAAGCAAAAAATTTCAGAACTGAGTAGAAAAGTTACAAGTGTAAAAGATGAGCTAAGCAGAAAGAATGAGGAACTTTTGAGAATTTCAAGAGAGTACGGAGATTTGGTGCGAAAAAGAGAAAACGTTTGCAAAGAGTTAAGAAGCGTTGAAGATGAGCTAAGCAGATTGGAAATTTTGGAAAGCGCATATAGGCTTGAGAAAGGAAGAATGAGAGTTGTTTCAGAAATTTTGTCCTTAAAACAAAAAATTAATGGTATTTATGGTCCAGTATTTCAACTATTTACGGTTGAAAAAAAATACGACAAAGCAATAAAGGTAGCTGCTGGAGATAGGCTATTTTATATAGTTGTTGAAAATGAGGATGTTGCTAAGAAATGCATTGAGCATTTAAAGCAAAAAAAAGCTGGTTATGCGACGTTTATACCATTAAACCGCGTTAAAGCAAATGCCTTAAGTGTTAAAAAACCTGGGGTTGTAGATTGTGCTGTGAATTTAATAAGCTTTGATACCAAGTTCACCAATGTTATGAACTTGATTTTTGGATCAACACTGGTAATGGAGTCTTTTGACGCTGCTAAAAAATATATAAAGGAATTTAGAATGGTTACGCTAGATGGCGAGTTATTTGAGAAATCTGGGGTAATAAGTGGTGGTTACATAAAGTTGCCAAGTTTCGAGGGTATAAGGATAATAGAAAAAATAAATGAGTTAAAAACTAAGCGTGACAGTTTGCAAAATCAATATACAGATCTTTTGAGTAAAGTTGAAGAGGCAAAGGCTAATAGAAATATTTTGGAAAGCGAAATCTCAAGATTGAAAGAGGAAATAAATACTATGCAAAATGAATTAGAAAACCTGAAAAATAAAGAGAATAATCTCGAAAATCAGAGATGCTTGCTTGAGAGAGAGATAAAAGAATATGAGGAGGAAATAGCAGGTATAAAGGAGAGATTGAGCGAGATAAAGCCAAAAGAAGAAATAAACATAGAGAAGCTTGGTAGTGAGATTAAAGACTTGGAAGAGAAAGAGAAAAAGCTTGGTATTGACGTTGAGCTTCTCAAAGAAGAAGTTAAGAGGATAAGGCAGCAAATAAGAGATTTTGAGGAGCAAATATCGAAGAAAAGAGATAAGCTAGGAAATTTGGAAGAGGAAGGAGGAATGATTAAAAGAAAACTTTCAGAACTTGATGCCGAGCTAAATAATAAACTAAAGGAGGAAGAATCGCTAAAAAAGGATTTAAGCAAGCTTATTTCCAGAAAAAGGGAAATTGAGCAAATGTCGAGAGAAAGAAAGGAAGAATTAGCAAAGGAAATATCAAGGGAGAGCGATATTTCCAATAGGATAAGAGAGTTTGAGATTGAGAAAAGAAACAAAGCTCAAAGATTGCGCGAGGTTGAAGAGGAGCTCTCAAAATATGGGGATGTGCACGCAGAAAACATTGATATATCATCAGCAAAGGCTGAAGTCGATGAAATTGAAAATAAGTTAAGAAGTTTTGGTAATGTAAATCTAAAGTCCCTAGAGATTTACGGAAAATATGAAAAGGAGTGCAAGGAACTTGAAAACAAAATAAACAAACTCAGGGAGGAGAAAGACTCTATTATAAAATTTATTGAGGATGTAGAGAAACGAAAAAGAGATACATTCTTTAAAGTTTTAAACAACATTTCTGAAAAATTCGATGAGATATTCAAAAAAATCTTTCTGGGTGGAGAAGCTAAGCTTGAATTAGAAGACCCTAACAACCCATTCGAGTCTGGATTGATAATAAAGGCAAGACCAGGTGGCAAAAGACTCGTCAATATAGATTCACTATCAGGTGGGGAGAAAAGTTTAACAGCAATAGCATTTCTTTTTGCAATTCAACAATACAAACCTGCACCATTCTATATATTGGATGAACCAGATTTTCAGCTTGATGAGAACAATGCGTTAAAATTTGCTAGAATGCTTAAAGAGCTTGCTAAAAATACACAATTCATTTTAATCTCCCATAACGAAACTGTAGTCTCATTTGCAGATTATTTATACGGCGTTTCAATGCAAAACGGAGAATCTCAGGTAATTAGTTTAAAATTAGAGTAAATTGAAAAAATTTATACAATCAGTTGTAAACTTATGAGAATAAAACTAAATTTATATAAAATATTGTAAAGATGAGGGTCCTCATCATTTATGATAACACATCTTTCAGAAAAGATTTGCAAGCTGATTGGGGATTTTCAGCGCTTGTGGAAGTTAAGAAAAGAAAAATCCTTTTTGACACAGGAGCAAACGGAAGGATTTTACTTTCGAATATGGAAAAGCTTAAAATTGATCCTCAGGATATTGAAGACGTTTTTATCTCGCATCTACATTGGGATCATATAGGTGGTTTATCATCTTTTCTTCACATAAACAATAAAGTAAAGCTTTGGGTTCCTTCATATTTTTCCGAAGCAAAGAATGCAGAGAAAGTCATTGAGGTGAAAGAGCCGAAAAAACTTTATGAAGGGATCTACTCTACTGGCGAGCTTGAAGGAATAGAGCAATCACTTTGCATTAAAACAGGGAAAGGCATTGTAGTCATAGCTGGATGCTCTCATCCAAAAATGGAGAGTATTCTCAGCATAGCTTCAAAATTTGGCAAGGTTTATGGTATTATAGGAGGTTTGCATGCAACTAGGCCTGAATCTTTAAAAGGTTTAGATTTGATTTGTCCGACGCATTGTACCCAATATAAAGCGGAGATAAAGTCCCTTTACCCAAGCAAATATATTGAGGGAGGGGCAGGAAAAGTTATTGAGATATAATCAAATAACTTGAAAATCAGAAAATATCCTTTAATATCAATTTCCGAGATAAAAACTTATTCCAAAAACACACCTTCTATTTTAAATTTGTTGAAGGTTCTAACAATGAAAAACTTTGAGGTTTGCAAAAAAAAAGACTGGGAAGTTTAAGATTTCAGAAAAAGTTAAGAATCTAATCCGAACTTGATTTGATGAATTTTAGTTGAATTCGATTCTTATCCTATATCTTTGCATTTCTCGCTTTTGCATACTCTCACCAAGTAGTCAACAGCATATTTATTTCCAACAATCACACCATTTGGTAATTTACAGAATTTATACTCTCCATCTTCATAAACACCCTCCCCTCCCCAATGTTTGCAAAACTCTTGCTCTTTTTCCTTTCCGAGAAAATAGCCATTCACATCTTGGGAGGTAGACGGATACCCCTCTATCGCTACCAAAGTATTGTTTTTAAGCACCGCAAAAAGCAAAGGCACACCTCCGTCCCATGTAAAGTTAAATTCTTCCTTAAGATATAAAGCATAAGATGTGTTCATGGTTTCCACCACTCTTATTCCATGCTCTTTCGCCATTTCGTGCAAATACTCTCTCATATGGTGGCAATGTGGGCAAACAGGAGAATATATGAGATAAATTGTGTTCTCCCCCTCGGAAGTTACAGCAGTTGTAGGGGCAGAAAACCATGTTGCAATAAATACGCCCAGAAGTAAAATTCCAGCAAGGAGATGAAGCTCTTTTATGTGTTTTTCCTTCCATTTCACCACACTTTCAGGGGATGTTCCAAAAACAACAAGGAGCGTTATTAAAATCATAGGAGAAATAAAAATTAGGTTATAATATGCCAATAAGAGAAGATTCCTAATGCTGTGTATGGCAAGCATACCTAAGGCAACAACGTATGGTCCAGAAGAGCAGGGCAAAAGAAGTACAGAGCAAAGAACAGCCATGGGTAATGCCATCAAAGGATTTTCCACACCTCTCAAAACTTTCTGAGTTATTGGTCTAAATTTCATCGGCATTTCCAAGGAAGCGAACCCAGGTTTGTACGAAAAATAAGCATAAAACTCCATTGCAATCATCACAACAAGAAGAACTCTTAATACACTCCACAATATCTCGCCTATTCCGAGAAGATAAATAGCTTCGAGAATTCCCATTCCGTAGAGGAAGTACATTACATAAATTGTAAACGTAAAAAGCAATCCTCCCATCAAGGCGTGTTTTCTTCCCTTTGTAATTACGAGCGCAGATAGCAGCAATGCCTGCACTGTAAGTGTGCAGGGATTAACAGCATCCACAAGTGCCAGTCCAGTAATCTGCAAGAAAGTTTCAGACATAAAATTTAGTCAAATAAGATTCCTATATATATTTTTCGCTTTAAATATTGAAAATATGACTTTGGAAGGAGAATCGGGGCTTTTTAAGTTAATCTTTACCATTTGGAATGGTTGCAAAAAGCTTTTTAGCTTAGCTATGGGCAAGCTCTATGGGTTCAAGAATAAGAATCCTGCTCCTAACCATAATTCTACTTCATGTTACTTCAATCTGTTGTTTAAAAGAAAGTTTAAGAATAAAGAGAGAAATTACCCCATACGTTCTAGAAAAGTCTGCCAAGCCTAAATTTTGAAAGATTTTCAGCACCTTGCAGAGGTTAAGAAAGTCCCTTTACGAGCAAGATATGGAACAAGAAAAGATTTGCTTGAAGGCAAAGGGTTAGTTGAGAGGAGGAAAGAATAGTGAATATTATTGTTTTCGCTAAAAATAAAAAGTTAAATAAAAAATAGTAGCAAGATTAATTGATATGAATTTAAAAATTTTAGTTTTAATCTGGATTCTAATTTTAGCAGGAGTAGGGGTTTGGTTTTCAATCCAAACCGAAAAAGCAAAACCAGAACAGTCAAAAACAGAGATTTTGTCAAATATTTCTATCGAGCCAAAGGAAGAAAAGCCCGAAATAACTTTGATCTCCGTTTATGACAATTATCAAGTGGATCCGAGACTTAAAACCGCCTGGGGCTTTGCTACTATAATAGAAACCCCTAAGGAGCTAATACTTTTTGATACTGGCGGAGATTCGGAGATTTTACTTTCAAATATGGAAAAACTGGGCATTAATCCTTTATCGGTCAAGAAAATAGTCATTTCTCACATTCACAGTGACCATGTAGGCGGTTTGGAAGGTTTCTTGGAGAGAAACAGTAATGTTACAGTTTTCATCCCAAGTTCCTTTCCACAATCTATTAAAAGTATGATAATCCAGAAGGGAGCAAGATTGGCAGAGGTTTCAGCACCAAGGGAAATCTCCGACTTTATTTATACAACTGGAGAGCTTTACGGACCTCCTGCAGAGCAATCCTTAATCATTGATTCAAGAAAAGGGTTGGTAATTATTACAGGATGCGCCCATCCCGGAATTGTAAACATTGTGAAAAGAGCTAAAGAATTAATGAAAAGGGATAAGGTATACTTGGTTTTAGGAGGATTTCACCACCCTCCAGTTTCTTGCGTTAAAGAATTTAAAGAATTGCAGGTAGAGAAAGTTGCACCATCTCACTGCACAGGCGATTTGGTAAGAGAGGCTTTCAGAGAGGAATACAAGGAAAACTTTATTGAATACGGAGTAGGAAAAATAATCAGGATTTAATAGAAAGTATAAATAAATTTGCTTGGTTGTTGGATGATAATAAAAATACAAAGTGCTCGTAAATGTTAATGGAAAGCTCAATTGAGGAAATGAGGTAGATTGAAATGGGTTGGGAATTTGTTGCTTCTGGGTTATTTGCAGCAATAATAAGATTTTTGCTGCTAATTTTTGTAGCTTGCTTGCTTATATCTTTCACAATAATCTTTTTCCTTACAAGAAAAATCGAAGGAAAGAAGAAATGGATTCTCAGACTTGTTTTTTGTTTTGCCCTTCCCGTTAGCCTTTCTGTTACTTTTGCTGATAGGTTTTGTAGGAAAAGTGATAAGTGGTTGGTAGAGTTGAAAGCTATTCATAAACCCTTCACGCTGAAAAGTAAGATGTTTTTATAAATATTGCAATAAAATGTATTTAAATAATTACCGCAATTCCTTTCGCTTACCCGTAGAGCCCTGACAGATAGATGAAATTGAAACATCCACCATGTGGAGCGCTATGCAAGATTTGTAGAAATTTCAAAAGCGGAAGATGCAACGGTTGTATTGAAACAAAAGGTATACCTTGGTTTCTAAAAAGATTTACGAAATTTGAGGTTTGCCCAATTTATGACTGTGCTAATGACAAGAAAGTCTCAAAATGCATAGATTGTAAAGAATTTCCATGTAAGAAATTCTTAGATTGGTATAATCCAAGAATTGGATTTTTCAGAAGTTCGTTAGCAAGAGTAGGTTCATTATACTTACGTAGGAAAGTAGGAACTAAAAAATGGAGGGAAATTTTAGTTGAATATGAAGGTGGTGAAAAATAAAGTTGGAAAATTGAGCATAGTTTTTTGCCTTATTCCTGATTAATTTAAATATTAATAGTTCTTGGTTTATAAGCATAATAAGTAAAAGATTTTTAGAAAATTTAAAATCTTTTAACAGCTTCATCGCCCTTTCAAAACTTACTTACAGTTTAAGGCATTAATTGAAAAATAATGGAAATGCAAAATACGTTTAAAAGGAGTTGTATTTGGTAAACTATATCAAATAAATCCACAACTTATGAGTAAAGAAGCTGTAAGTAAATCGTATCCCAAGGTAAAATATTTATAAAATTGTTTGCAAACGCTAATTAATTAATTTCCCTTATCATCTACTCTAAACTAAATTTTAAGTTTCTAAATCTATCCTTACTTACGCTAATATCTGTGCCTAAAGTTTCCACGCATAGCTTTGCTAAGTAGGTTGCAAATTCAGCTGCCTTCTCGATATCTTCCTTTCTTAAAAATATATAAAGGAAGCCTGCAGCATAAGCATCTCCAGCCCCTGTTACATCTATAACATTTGTCTGCATTGCAGGTATATATAACTCCTCATCCTCCCTAACAACAACACTTCCTTGATCTCCAAGAGTTAAAACAAAAAAACTAAAGAAGTTTTGCAGTACTTCCTTTATTTTTTCAACATTTGTTTCCTTTGTGATTTTGCTAGCCTCCTCCCTATTCAAAAAAAGCAAATCTATTTTCTTAGCATATTTGAAAATTTCTTTGCATATAGATGCACCAGGATTTAAACTTAAAAATTCAAACCTATCAGCAACTTTTGCGAGCATTTCATCACATATTCTAGTTAAATGAAGAATATCATAGCTATCTGGAATTTCCTGAGAATTGAAAAATCTATTTGCGCCCTTAATTCTTCTTATTTCACTTTCACCATTATCTTTAACAAGAATTATTGCTTTGCCACTTTTCTCATTAAATTTCCTGATCTCATCAACTATTCCCCTCTTCCTGATCTCATTTAACAGGAAATTTCCTGCGTAGTCCTTTCCAATACACGCAAACAGTGCTATATCAGAAAAGTTAGAATAGAACTTTGCAAAATTTAAGGCTGAACCTCCTGCGCATACGCAAACCCTCCTTTCAGACAACTTCAATAGAATGTCTAGATTTGCATTACCTGCTGCTAAAATTCTTTTCTTCATTGGTTTTTATTATTTCAAATCTTTTTGTAAGCTTAATTGCCCCCTTTGGACATATATCCTGACAATATCCACAAAAGATGCATCTTCCAATATTTATTGTAATCCTCCTTTTCACTCTATCAACCTTTATAGCATCAGTTGGGCAAACTCTTTCGCAAAGCCCGCATGCTATACACTTATCTCTATCGTAACTATGGAGTCCTCTAAAACATTCAGGCACATCCACCGCTTCTCTAGGATAATTTCTAGTGAAAGGCTTCTTTGCAAGATTCGCTAAACACTCCTTAATTATGCGAATCATGGCATGCTAGCTCTTATGACATCTATCATTGCTAGGGGTATGGCTATAAAGATAAAAAATTTGAGTGCTTGATCTATTCTTAGTCTAGCAGTTATTGTTCTAATAATTGTTACTACAAAACTCAGAAAAAATATTTCAGAAATATAAATTAGCATGCTGTCAGGTCTTCCTAAAAAAAAGGTTACGAATACTGATATCAGAACAGGAATCTTAAGATTAGAGAAAATTCTAGCGAAACCTAGCAGAATTCCAGAAAGTTCAGTTGCATAGCCAGCAACAATTTCCGTTTCTGCTTCAGGAATATCAAACGGTGTCCTTGAGCTCTTGCCGAGTATAGAGAGTAAAAAAGCTAGACCAGAAAAAGGCAATGCTAGGATAAATACCCCCGGCTGTATATAAAGCGAGCTTTGTTTTACTGCAACTGCTATTAATGAAAGTATTATCGGAATTTCGCAGGAAACTACTAGAAGTATTTCTCTAATTGCTCCAATAGACATAAAGGGAGATATTACCGAGAACCCCATAATTATGGTAAACGCTGCAGAAAGAAGCAGAAAATACACTAAAATAATAATGTTTACGGATTCTTGTGTCAGAACAATTGTAAAAATTAGTAATAATGCTGCTATAGCAAAAATTGGGCTAAGAAGAAGTAGGTTCTTATTTGACCACCTAGGTATTATAATCTCTTTTTTTATCAATTTAGCAAAATCAAAGAAAGGTTGAAAAATGCTAGGGCCCCTTCTATTTTGCATTCTTGCATGGATCTTTCTGTCTATTCCTTCATAAAGCATTGCCAACGCAAATGCTATTAAGCCCAATATTATCTGTCCAAACATGATATGCATGGATCTATACTTGAAATTATTACTGGCACATCCGCAATATTAGCATCTTGAAGCATAACTTCCAAGCTTGCAATGTTTGCATATGTTGGGGTTCTTATTCTCATTCTATAAGGCTTAAGTCCTCCCTTTGAAAACAAATAGTAGAAAAGTTCACCTCTTGGAGCCTCAACACAAGCCATAAATTCTCCCTCATTTAACTTCCACGGAAACCTGGTTTTTATATTTCCATCAGGCATATTTTTTATTGCTTGCTTTATTATTTCTATTGATTCCAGAATTTCATATAATCTTGCTAAAAGTCTAGCCTTTACGTCACCCTCATCAAAAACTACAATGTCAAAATCAATGCTCCCATAAAATGCGTATGGTATATCCTTTCTAACATCTATTTCCAAGCTAGAAGCCCTAGCAACAGGACCTACACAGCAATATTTTCTTGCTTCAGATTTTGAAAGCAATCCTATACCCTCTGTTCTTAATTTTATTAACTTATCTCCTTCACATTCCCTTATATACTCCCTTACTTTATTTTCAATTTTATCTAAACAGTTAAGCGTTATTTTAGAAATTTTCTCATCAATATCTCTTCTAACACCCCCAATGGTGCTCATAGAATAATTTATTCTATTTCCACTAATGGTCTCAAGAGCGTCCAGCACATACTCTCTAATTTTCCAGAAGAACATGAAAAGAGTCTTAAAACCTATTATATGCATTAACTCTCCAGCAAACAATAAGTGGCTATGTATTCTCTCTAGTTCAGCAACAATAGTTCTTATGCATTTTGCTCTATTACTAATTTCCAAATTCAAGCAATTTTCAAAAATCTGAGAGCAACAAATTGTATGCGCACCACTACAAATACCGCAAATTCTTTCTGCTAGAGGAATGGTTTTATAAAAGTTCATATTTTCAAATAATTTCTCAATACCTCTATGAGCATAACCAAGTCTTATCTCTACCCCCTTAACCCTTTCCCCCTCAGTATCAACTTTCACGCTAAATGGTTCAAGTAATGCTGGATGTTGGGGGCCTATAGGAAATACTGTCATTAAATAATTTCAAGATGAACATGCAAATAATTTTTATGAAAATAATAAGGGACTGCATTCACGGAAATATCATTCTAAGCGATTTCGAAGTAAGAATAATTGATACTCCCGAGTTCCAAAGATTGAGAAGAATAAAGCAGTTAGGTTTCGCATATTTGGTGTATCCCTCAGCTATGCATACTAGATTTGAGCACTCACTAGGGGTCTTGCAAACAGCCACAAAAATTGGCATGCAGGTTGATTTGCATAAGGAGGATTTAGAATTAATAAGAGTTTCTGCATTGCTTCATGATATTGCGCATGGACCTTTCTCCCACGTTTCTGATGATATATTTGAAAAACATCTAGGATTTGGTCATGAAAGGTTGCTTAAACTTGTTTTAGAGGATTCCGAGCTTGGAGATGTTCTGAGCGAAGCTTTTAGCAAAAATGAGGTGTTTGAAGTTTTGCATGGTCAAAAGCCTCCATTAAGTTACATAATTGCTGGGGATGTGGATGCTGATAGAATGGACTTTCTCGTCAGAGACTCCCATTACACAGGAGTGGCATACGGAATAATAGACCTTGAGAGATTGATTTGCACACTGAGAATAGTTAACGAGAAGCTTGTAAGTGAGGACATTAGCGCAGTAGAAGCTATGCTTGTGGCAAGATTCATGATGTATCCCAGCGTTTATGGACACCACGTTTCAAGAATTGCCACGTGTATGTTTAGAAAGGCTATAGACAGAATAATAAACGAAGGTATAATTAAGCCAGAGGATCTGCTAAAGCTAGATGATAATACCATATTCACTTACTTAACTAAAGACAGATTCTCAAATGAAATAGCCAAAAGACTACTCGAGAGAAAATTGTTCAAAAGAGCTTTTTATCATGGAAAAGATTTGTTTCATGAGCAATGCTTAAAGAAATTTTGTGAAAAAAGAAACGATTATAGATTTCTAAGTAAAATTGAAAAGGAAATAGCAGAGGAGGCTAATGTTCCAGAAGATTATGTGATACTAGATATACCTGGCCCTTTTTATCTCGAGGAAAGCAAATTCCCGATTTTATACAACAACAGGCTTAAAAAGATTTGTGAAGTTTCAAAACTTGTAAAAATTTTAATAGACGCTCAGTGGGACCACTGGAAGATTGGTGTTTACACTATTAAAGAATATGTTGAAGATGTCAGAAAAGTAAGCGAAAATATTTTGTTTAACTTACTTACTTAAATAGCTACTTTTTCTCAGTTTCTTTCTTCATAATAGTATAACCGCATTTGCCGCATGAATATCTACCTTTGTGATTCGCCATAAAAATGCCAGCACCACACCTCGGGCAAAACATGCTTTTCCTTTTAATTTTGCTTCCTTCAATTATATATAGCTTATGTCTCCTTAACATTTTTAATACAAAGCTTTCTTTGGATTTTCTCAAGTTTTTTTAAAACTTCCAGAGAACTATAAATCTTCACATAAACAATTGATTCTTTCTTACCAAACTCCTGTTTTATTTTATCAACAACAACCATTTCAGGATTAACATCAAAATTTGCAACAACTAAGTTTTTAACATCCTCCCTTTTTGGCGTTGATTCTGAAAATACCCTGAGATAAATTTCCCTTCTATCTAGTAACTTATTTTCCCTATCACTTATTATTTCAAACCTCATAATAATCATATGAAAATGTTTAGTTTTATATAAAATGTTTAGGTGGGAGGAAGAGCACAAAAAACTTATTGAGGAGTTACTCGATGAAGGTCTTCTGAGAGATAAAAGAATTAGGAGAGCATTTGAGGAACTGCCAAGACATATGTTTGTTCCAGAAAGTGTTAAGCGCTATGCATTTGAAAACAGGCCATTGCCGATAGGATGCGGACAAACAATTTCCCAACCTTCAATCGTCGCAAAAATGACAGAATTGCTAGATCCTAAGCCTGGAGATAAGGTGCTTGAAATAGGCACTGGTTCGGGATGGCAGGCTGCTATACTTGCAAGAGTTGTTTACCCTGGCAAGGTTTACACTGTTGAGAGAATAAGTGAGCTTGCCGAATTTGCAAAAAAGAATCTTGAGACAGCAAATATAAAAAATGTTGAGGTTATTGTTGGAGACGGAACTTTGGGTTATAAGAAGGAGGCTCCCTATGATAAAATAATTGTTACTGCTGCTGCACCAGAAATTCCCGCACCACTAATAGAACAACTAAAAATTAATGGCAGAATGGTTATTCCTGTAGGTTCAGCATATATGCAGGAGTTACTATTAATTATTAAGAAGGATAGTAACGATTTTGATGTATATAGGCACGGTGCTTGTGTATTTGTCAAACTAATTGGGACATATGGTTGGAAGAGATAGAATCAGAAAATTAAAGAAACTAGCAAAAAAATATGAAAATTCAGCTTTAGCAATATTTTTTGGAGATCCAAATTTAAAATATTTTCTCGATAGAGATATATCAACAGCCTTGCTTTTGGCTATTAGCGACAATGTTACTCTTTACTTATCTGAAATGGATAAATACCTCGCTGAGGATCTGCAAAGAAACAATGGCTTGGAAGTTAAGATATACGATAGGTTAGGGAAAATTTTTGAGGAAGCTAAAGGAGAAGGTATCAAGGAAATTGGGCTGAATTATAGTAGAGTGGCTATGGATATTGGCTCTAAACTTTCAAAAAAGTTTAAAATCTTTGATATTTCAAAGGATTTGGAGGAGATGAGAAGTATTAAGGATAAGGAGGAGATTAGGAGAATAAAAAAAGCTTGCAGAATTGCAAATAACATAATAGAGAGTTTGGTTATTGAGGATGATGAGCAAAGCATAGCAGCAAGTTTGATTTATGAGGCAAGACTTAGCGGTTATAAAGAGGCTTTCGACCCGATTGTTGCTTCTGGTGCAAATTCTGCTTTACCTCATGCAAAACCTTTAAATAAAAAAGTAGAATCTCCTCTAATAATAGATTTTGGAGTTATTTATGAAAATTATTGCTCAGATCTCACAAGAACTTTCATTTTAGAAGAGCGAGGTGAAATAGTAGATGCTTTTAATGCTGTAAGTGAAGCAAAAAAAGAAGCTTGCAAAGTTATAGGAGATGGTGTAAGGGTTATCGAGGTTGATAAAGCTGTTAGAGACGTTTTAAGAGAATACGGCTATGAAAAATTTTTCCTTCACTCAACGGGGCATGGTATAGGCATAGAAGTGCATGAAGCTCCTCACATTTCGAGAAATAGCAAAGAAGTGCTTAAAAATGGAAATGTTTTCACAATCGAACCAGGGATTTACATTACTAGGAAATTTGGTATTAGAATTGAAGATGTTTACCTGCTTGAAAGGAATAGGGTAAAAATTTTAAGTAGAAAATAGTCGAAAAATTCTAAAAACTGAATATTTTTTGAATCTTCATCGAGGATTAAAGTTGTTATTCATAACTTTTAGTTCCTCCTTCGCAAATCGATCAAAGATTTATAAATTTTAAAATTTTTCATTATGAATCTTGGGGATAATTAGTTTGAGCAGTATCTATTTGACTAAACCTTTTCTTTCTAGTCTTAATTAAAAACACAACAACTAATAGTGCTACAACTCCGAGTATACAGAAAATTAAAGTTAAATTTTAACTCCTGCGACTCAATATAAGCATGTTCTCTATCCATAAGATCAAGCATATTTAAATACTTTGTTGTCTTCTCTTATTTTCACAACTTCTGCTTTAGTTATTTTTCCAGGCATCTCTAAAGTATATTCAAATTTCATACCCATTTAGCATTGCTTATGTTGTTTTGTTATAAAATTCCTTACAAAGATCTATTAAATTTTTCTCAAAACCGCTTACATTAAATAATTTTGAAATTTCTTGAATTCTGAAAAATCATAAACAGCTTTTATTTTGGATAAACCACTCCCTCCACTTTCTGTTCTATGCTTACACTTATACATCTGCTTAGAAAAATGATAATAATCAAAAAGAAAAGCAACTGAAAATCTAGGTTTCATAACATTAATTTTAATGTGCCAGAATTATTTAAAATAATGGACATTTGGAACATCCTTTCATACTACGGAGATCCCAGAATCTTAGTTTTTGTTATCCTTATAATTTTCATTTATGCTTATGTAAAAAACA
>Ga0190367_1000739_pt1 | contig 21590 bp, 21 predicted proteins | sample 4872181011_MG_FD_171838 | JGI IMG/M metagenome (GOLD analysis project Ga0190367, IMG submission 171838) | Hydrothermal vent microbial mat bacterial communities from Southern Trench, Guaymas Basin, Mexico - 4872-18-10-11_MG | ecosystem: Environmental > Aquatic > Marine > Hydrothermal vents >...
CTCATATCGTCAAAATCTATGACTACTAGATTACCGCTCACTCGCCCACATATTATAGCTATGTTGAGGTCATCCTGCCCACAGAACCACTCCCTGAGCTCCTCTTCCGTTGGGGACCTGCTCTCGTAGCATCGCCAGGCCTTTAATGCTGGCCTCTTGCTCCGGGCCTTGAGTGGTATGACGGCGAAGCCAAGCTCGAGCCGGTAGAAGCGAGCCCACTCATAAATTGGGGCATTGACATCTGGGAAGTCCTGCATGGCTCCCTCGGCCTTCGCCATCTCCCTAAGAGCCCCCTCGGGGACTTTCATCTCCTACGGAGCCCCTCTCTGGCGGGAGAACAACGAACTCCTTGGCTGTGCAGAAGACGCAGTGCTCAGACTTGAACCGGGCGGCTGCGGGGCCAAGGATAGACGCCACGAATAGCTGCATTGGCAGGACCCCTAAGCTCACATGAATCTTGAAGGCCCTTCTTCCCCCGAGCTCAACGATGTATAACTCGGCTGGCTTGCTACAGTAACGGCCATCTATCGGATCTATCGTCGTCCTCGCTACGGCAGCGGCAAAGAGCCTAGCCCTTGGGTTAACGAGGCAGAAGGGCAGGTATACCGTGCGTTTCTTCTCCCCTTGACCAGTCGTGAGCTCGATGAAAGGGTGTAGGCCAACGCATATCTCCCTAGCTGACCAACTGACGGTGCCATCCTCATTCTCCACGATATACTCCTTTGGAATGGCAAAGAAGGGTTCGCCGTTCGGCAGTATTCCGATGCTGAATGGCCTTGGGAGCTTCTCCTTGAGCGACGCCATGTATTCCTCTGCCTCTTCCTTACACATGAGGTCTAATTTTGACCGATTTTTACCCATACTCTCACCTCCCTTGCCTGTCTTCTAGAGGAGCGAGGCCATGCCCTCATCCTCCCGCAAGAAGCGGGAGGCGGGCGTTGACCCGCTCCCGCCTTCTCTCCCGAGTTCATCGCTTTAAACATGTTCTCTACTCAGAGAATATATATGCTATCAACTTTACAGGTCTTAAGGCAGTAGGAGGCAGGGATAGCTCATGCCTCGAGGGAAGCCCGAAAGGCCCTACGGCGAGTGGTGCATTCATCCGCTTGAACATCCGCTTGCCCTTAATCGTCCCCTGACCATGTGCCAGTTAGACATATTACGCCTCTTGGCCGAGGAGGGGCCAAGGAACATTTATCAGATATCTGGCCAGTTGGGCTATCGGTATGCTCATGTCCATAAGTCTGTCAAGGTCCTGAAGGCCCTTGGCCTCGTGAGAGAGCAGGAAGCATATTATAAACGGAGAAAGATGTTGAACGTAGCCCTAACGCATTTTGGCTACATAATTTACTTAGCTGCTTGGAAGGAGGAGACAGGTGTAAAAATAAGCATTGAGAGAGCGATTTACACACAAAGGAACCTATTCCCGGATTTATTTTATGTCTATTGGCTGATTAGCGATAAGGTATTTGAAGAGGAGGAGCTCCCGGATGTTTTCTATGTGTATGAAGTACGTCGGAATGAGAAGCTTAGATGGGCATTAGCGGAGTGGGAGCATAAAGGACGCCAAGGGCCGCCTCCGTCTTTTAGCCTTAACGAAACTAGACAAATGGGTAAGAAGCCCGGTTACAAGCCCGAGGAGCTCTTTAAAGCCATGGTAGCGGCTGCCAAGAGGGACATGGTACGATTAAGGGTTAAATTGAGAGCTTCCTCTGACAAGCTCCCTCTACTCATGCGACTTGGCATGCCAGGAGATGTAGCTCAGGAGCTAGCTGAGAGAGGAGAGGTCGAGTTTGATACCTTTCTCCCAGCTGAAGTATTGAGCCCCACATACGAACAACATGAGATGTTCTTAACAGATGTAGACGAGGACGGCTTCGTGTATTGTCCCGCAGCACCATATTACTATGGGATTGGGCTTGGGGAGCTGTTCAATAGCGCCGAGAGCCTTTACGATATATTCCCTAAGCTGTTAAGGAAGCGGGATTTAGAGAATAACTCGCTAGAGGTCTTCCGTATTGCTAATATCCTGCTGAGACCTGACAAGATATTTGCGGGCATGGTCTTTAAGGAGCTAGAACTAAGAGGTCTGCCGGAGAAACACGCATTAGAAATAAAAAGTAAAGACATCAAGTTAATCATAGAGCCAATAGAAAGCTCGGAAGATAACACGCGATAAGGAGCGGTCAGGAGCCATCTCTAACACATAGACGCCGATATCTTAGTCTAAGTGAAGGTCGTTAACTTTGACCAGGGCTTAGTGTGAGAAACCTTATATACGTCTATACGTCTGTACGATTGGGCGTCAAGTTGGTCAAGAAGGTTAAGGTCACGTTATCGTTAAGAGAGGATTTGGTTAAGAGAGCGAAGAGCAGGCTAGCCCTGGAGAGCAGAAGCCTAAGCGATTTAGTAGAAGAATTCCTAGCCGCATACGATACATTAGAGCTCTTAGATCAGCTCTGCGAGTTATTAGGCCTGGAGAAGAGGTTCTACACGAGTTCCGAGGTTAAGGCAGGTAGGCCCCTGGGTCTTAAGGCCGAGGACGTCGTGAGGGAGCTTAGGGATGAGCGTGCAGAGCGTATATCTGGATACTAATGCCATAGTCAAGAGGTACGTCGTGGAAGAGCACACAGATCGTGTCGATGAGCTTTATAATAAGGCACATGCCGGAGAACTGATAATAGGCTTCTCCACATGGAATATAGGCGAGTTAGCCGGGGTCTTAGATAAATATGAGAGAAAGGGGGTGCTAACTAACGCCAGGGCTCTATTTGAGAAGTTCATAGGAGAAACGAGGCTCCTGGTGAAGCTTGGTCAGCTAAAACTCATCCCACTAAGCCTTAAGATCATAATTTCGGCCATAAGTTATGTGTTTAAACACGGTATTTACATAGCCGATGCCATACAATTGACATCGGCTAAGGATTTTGATGCGTTTCTCACCTATGATAAAAGATTAGCTCATGTAGCACGCATTGAAGGATTAAAAGTCATAGCTTAATGGACTTACCTCACGGTATCAAGACTAAGGCTCGGAGGGTATACCACGACGAAAGGCGATTAAGGCCTAAGAGCAAGAGATTGATATGTGAGGAACAAGCATGCATACGTCTCTTCTAAGCAATATAGTGGTTCGGATGACGGCTCTAGACTTCCTTAAAAGTTTCCTCTCACCCGCTATGACCCTGAAATACTCTCGTAAGTAGTCTTTATTTCCGTGCCCTTAGGAAATTCTCCTGCCATGGAGATGAAGCAACTCCGGCAGAGTTGGAGGAGTATTATTCGCTCTCCGAGGGTAATAGAGGCCCTCTGTCACGTCATTAAGAGGGCTCGTGAACTTAATAGCGAGGAATACTTCCCTGTCAGATTAAGAGAGATAGGGATCTCGGGTAGCTCATTGAGAACGGATAACGTGAGAGATGTAGATGTCGTTGCAGTATATGTTTATAGAGCTAATATCTTGCCTGAGTGGAGGCTGTTTAAGCGACTACTGAGCCTGGGATCGCGTGACTTGTGGTATTTACTTGATGAATTAGAGGGTAGGAGATCCGTAGAAACCCTAATCAGATACAAGCGGGAGGAGTTAATTAGGCTCGGTCTTAAGCCCAAATGGATAGAGAGCTGGCTGAGGTGGGTGCGTGTTAGTGATATCAAATGGGGGATAGATAGGGGGCTACCCATAGTTTATTTTGACGAGAATATCCTGATTAGCCGCTATTTGAAGCAGGGGTGGAGGCGCCCGCGTTTAGAAATACATACAGCGTACTATGATGAGAAGAAGGATGAGTTGATTTATCAGTACGGCGAGGTACCCTTCGTAACTATCTGGCGAGCCGATGTTGGTATTGTTAAGCCATCGTTGGCGACCATTCGTAGGTTCTTAGAGGATGAAACCCAGAAGTTAAGGGAACAGGCTGAGGCCATAATCGAGGGTCGACAAGACAACTTAACGGAATCCTACCGGGAAGCTCTATGGGCTTACGAAAACGTTGAGGCTCACGACCCAGACATAAGGAGGATAGTTGAGGTGATCAAGGAACTCATGAAGATTCTGATAGACGAGCTTAGGATCTTATTAGAGGAGACTCCCGAAGCTGACTCTTTGCCAAGCTATAACACACGCCTGTGCACAAAAATGAAAGAGATACATTTAGCAGGTAGTATCCTATTGTATATAATGAGGAATGAGCCTAGGATATTGATGACGATTAAGGCTAGCGAGGCGGAACGCGACCCATTTAACACAATGCTAAAATTAGTTTGTCGGTCATCAATACGCCGTGAAGGCTTTCATAAGAAGGATATCAAGTTACTCTTCGAGAGAGCAAGAGAGCTTATGAAGAAAATGCCACTAAATTACCGTTATCTAAATCTAGGCCAATCATGATTTAAGTAGAAGAGAGATCGCCTGCTCTCCTCAAACCGCTACTTGGGCCGAGCTCGAGGAGAGGCTCCAAGATTCACTCCTCTGCGGGTCAAAGCCTCAAGAAGATGATGAAGCAAGCGAAATAACGAGGGATTGGATGTGAGGAGGAGCAAGGCCATAAGGCTTGATCCAAAGACAGAGGCTATGCTCGTGGCATTGCTGGCCAAGGACCCGGAGAAGGCCAAACAGATCATCTATGAGTGCTGGTATAGGAGGCGGATGTCAGATGAAGGCCCGCATAGATGCTAGGCTTAATGACCGATGTGAGGACGGCCGTGAGATAATCGTCTATCCTAGGAGGTTCATCAAGCCTAAAGCCATGGTATATGATGCTGAGACGGGTGAGGTGGTCTATAAAGCTGAGCCGGATACTATAGTGTGCGATGTGTGCAATAATGACCTGACTTCTGAGCCCTACATCCCTACACTCGTCATACATGATGCTGATGGCCATTACATCTGGGGCGTCATATGCCCTGAGTGTGCCCTAAAATATCATGCAAGTACAAGGCTTACGCTAGTACCAGACTTCTCCAAGCTTGGTAAGGAGCTCAGAGCCGAGCTAATTAGGCGTGGCTGGCACCCCTGCCAGTTCGGAGACATAATAGCCGTCAGAGCACGCACATCCCACATTCACGAGCTCTACGAAGTCATACACGACCTGATGAGGAGGGAGCAGTTATGATGGAGGTAGAGCCTGTTAGGGGCAAGTGGGCTGTCTTCGTCGATACTATTGATGGCGTGAGGGCTATGATGACCTTCGACGACCTGGAAGAGGCCTTCTTTGACATGCTTGATAGGCTGACAGAACTGGCTCATGTAGCTGAGGAGAACGGCTACACGCTCTCAGAGATACTCAAGCTCATTAGGCATCCTAAGCCCGAGGATTACGAAGACCTGCCGGAGAGCTTTGAGCCAATCATAGTCTGCAAGCTGGACTACGATGTCCGAGAATACGATCTCATCGCGCTAGGGAAGGTGATAAGATGAGCGGTTTCTGGCGTGAAGTAAGAACTCGCATCTGGCAGAAGGCTAGAGAACTATACTTAGTCGATATGTTAAGGACGGACCCACTTAATCCACCACCTTTGATAATGCCCGAGGATAAGGAACTCAAGGAAGCTGGATACTTTGACAGGGCTAAGGTTCTAGTTCTCCATGAGCTCAGGGCTTCTACGGATCCCGCAGACCAAGAGCTCATGGAAAGAGGCCGCAGGGCCAGAAGGCCCAAGTCTAAGGCTCGTAAGAGGAAGAAGTCATGAATTCTCCCATACAATTCCCTCGTTTTTGCCCCTAAGCCTGCATGGCCCGGTAATGGGGCACGGCGGGGGGAGATGAGAACTATATTTAGAGAACAAGATACGGCGGCCCGTTTGCTCCCGGGCTTATCAATAATCTCAGGAACGGCCACAGCTCTACTTGAACAACTCATATTCATAGGTAGTGAGCTTCCTGGCCCCTCCTCTCTCTATCACGTAAGTGTCCTCTACCTTGATGGTCCCTATGCCTGGGATCGTGATGGGCGAGTGGACGGAGGCTAACACCATGCCGGTCTTCACTACGTATTGCCTGTGGGCTGCAATTATGGTCGTTATGGGGTCTTCTTCCACCAACAGTCCTACCCCGTGGGCGAAACCGAGGACGAAGTTCTTTTCGTAGCCCTTACTTACGAGATGACCTCTTATGGCCTCCTGGACATCGGCCAGTTTAACCCCTGGCCTGAGGCTTTCCTCGGCCAAGGAATGGACTTCTAGGAAGACCTTAAGGGCTTCTTTAGCCCTAAGTTTAGGTTCGCCTACGAACACTGTTCTAGTCATATCGGCATAGTAACCGCCTTGATCGGCTGCCACTACTATGGTAACCGGGTAGCCCTCCCGGATGCGGATATCCGGCAGGGGCTCAGCGTGTATCCTCACCGAGGGGCCAGCGTTCACGTAGACGAGAGGATGCCTGGCCCCATTCCTCATGAGGATGTAATAGGCCTCGGCTGCCACCTCAAGTTCCGTGGCACCAGGCCTGAGGGCCTCAATGGCTGCTTCCATGCCCTTAACACATACATTAGATGCCTTTTTAATGAGGGCTATCTCGTGGGCATCTTTAATCATGCGGAGCCTCATTATGAGGCCGTGGACATCTCTTACCTCCACCTGTCTATTTAGCCTCTTGAAAAGCTCGAAGAAGAGCACGTAGGCATCACGTTCTATGCTGTAATCAAAGCCCACGACCTTATAACCGCCCTCACGGATGGCCCCGCTCACAGCCCTCATGAGTTCCTCGGCCCTCCGCCATGTCCTTACGTCTTCTATGCCCGTCCTTTCTATCAATTCTGGCGCCTCATCCTCGAAGGCGAAAGCTATAGGCTCGCCTTCGGACGGTATGAGGAGGGCAGGCCTAAGCCACTTTATGCCAGTAAAGTAAGCGAAGGACGAGAGAGTCCTTATCATAGAGGCTTCTATCCCCTCGTCACGCATTAGCTCTTGGAAACGTGCCACCCTAGTTCTATATGGCTCCTTTAGCCCTAAACCTGATCACCTCTTAACCTTGCTGAACCGGGCGTAAAAGAGTTAACGCCGTGATCTACTCAAGCACGCCCCTTAGCTCCTCCTCGTGCCTCTTCATCAGGAGTTGCTCACGACGCTTACATCGCTCAACATCATGGCGGTAGCCCGATAGCTCTGACCTCAGCTCTTTTTTGACGGCTTCTTGTATACTGAAAAAGTACGGCATATGAGCTTTAATCGTTGATATCAACGGTTATGAGATAACCGTCATGGGCATAATCCCGCTCGAGTAGGCCAAGAGTTTCGCTCTTGTTTTTTGAAGCTTAAATTTAAGGCCAAGCTCTTCAATTACTGTCGAAGGCAAATAGAATTGAGGTGGGCCGCACTCACGGACACATTAGATGGCGAGTACAGGCTAGAAGTCTTTAATGATCATATCAAGTGCCGGAGAGGTTAAGGTGCACTATATTTACGAACACTCGGATATTAGTGAAGACATATAGTCAATAAAGCTGCAAGCATTTGCTAAAGTATAGCCTTCCATAATAAACGTCCCATAGCCGTGGCCCGTAGGTATTCCCCACCCTCATCCTCCTCTATCCAGCCTATTCTTATGGCCTCTTCAACAATATTCAACCCAAATTGCTTAACGAGCTGTACTCTAGGCAATCTAGTGAATTCAATTATACGCTCCATTAAGCCTCTAAATTTCTCCCAAGACCTCAATGATAATGGTATGGCAGGTATTCGTATCACTTCCTTGAAGTGTTCATGAACGTAAAATACTGGTGCACCAAGACCAGGCATATTAGCCGCTAATAGTGCTATAGCAGATTCGGGTTTAAAACCTCCTGTTGCGTGAACGAATATTACATCGCCCTTTTTCTTATGCGTCCTTATACAATTAACTATCATCTCGAATAGGTTAGCAAGACCATCCCTAAAGGAGCTAGAATTGCCGAGTCCACGTACCTCACGGGGTTCCATGCAGGCGATCCTGCTATCATACTTATCATGTGAGATCTTATTTAGGGAGCGGTATAAGGCCTCGGCACACAATCTTCCTATCTCAGTATCCGTGTGAAATAGATAGACCCACTGCTGCCGTCCACGCCTGTAACCTTCATCTAATAGGTCAAGACAGGTATGAAGCTCAGCACTAGCTTTCTTGGGATCCTTTAATATAAAATCAATTAACTCCTGGAGTAGCCGTTCTCTATCCACTTCACCACTTAAAAGTGCCTTCTCAAGCTCTGGTAATCTCTTTATATTAAGCTTAAGCGATTTTAACACCCGATCTTCCTTCAGGAGGTTAGTAATCGATGAAGCACCCACCGTGATTATGTGAACCCATACCTTCACGTTCTGACCTCCTTGAATATCAATAATATAGATTGCTTAAAAAGCTATCCTCCATAAGCCTATTAAACGGTTATTCCCCGAAAGCTATTTAAGGTCAAAACGAAATAGATGATAGGGAAGCAAAATGAGCTATCCGTCCATTATAGTAGCCCCCTGGGGAAACCCATTTACTTGGGCTGAAGTTACCTACAACCTGAGAGGCCAGGGAGCGGGCGGAAGTACACAATCAGTTAAGGCTCGCACCAGCCTAGCATGCTTAGTCAGAGCTTTAAACCCAAAGGCAGTTAACCTGATAATACCAGAGACTCTGTTATGCCCAGGAAATAAGCAGAGAAAAGAATTTGAAGAATACGCTAAGAAACCATTAGAAGATATCTTAGAGGTCATCGACAATGACGATTATGGTAATGCTCTTAAGATCCTCAAATCAGCCATTGAACGATTTTACGAAGAGCATGTCCTGGCAAAGGCAAGGGGTCCAACTCCTTACATTACCTTAGCTCCGACCATAGGCGAATATAGATGCGGGAATAGAAGTTATATGTGGGAAATCATTAGCAAAGTGGATCCCATTTCCGCTTACGCTGCCTACGCACTTACCTCAATAGTGAGCACTGTTGTTAAGTTGAACCCCAAGGATGAAATAATACTTGCCCTCGATACTACACATGGCCTAAATTACATGCCTTTAGCAGCTTATCGAGCTACCATGGCAGCTGCCCGCATATTATCAGCAGGTCTCAATATCAATGTTAGATTTAGGCAGTATAACAGCGCCCCATACACCCGTGGCGTGGAAAAACTCGATATTTTTACTGTTAAAGAGGAAACAATCACGCCTAATAAAGCTATTCAGCGTTTAGTCTACAGCTATTTGGCGAGAGAGCCAGGCAAAGCCAGACCTTTCTTAAGAGCAGCAAGATTAAGTAGTGAGTTAAATAGGCAATTAAATATGCTTCAAGAAAGGCTTAAGGATCTTAAAGAGCTTCACGAAAAAGTATATTCCTTAGCTTCGGCCATACATTTCAGCATGCCTCTGGCTTTCCTTCAACTAGGTCTTATGAATAGAGGAACAGATATCAAAAAACTCATTAATGAGCTGGATAGAATTCTAGGGGAAATATTAAACTATGTTGAGGTAGCTACAGACGAAAAGGGACGAGTAAGAATCAGACATATAGCCGTGCCACGTTACGATGATATCAAGAGCTTCTTAGCCGCTACTTCCATATCGAGTTATGCTACGCATGCTCTAGATGTAGAAAAGCCTCCTATTAATTCACGGGAGGGTCTCGTGGAAGCATCTTTAATTCTCTTGGAAAATGTAACTAACAAATGGCTTAAGGGCCCTCTGCTCAAGGTAGTTGAACATGAAATTAGTACATTTAGGAAGGCATATCAGGGAGAGGAGGTAGGCGGTAAAATAATAAGAGAACTAATCGAAAAGGCAATAGCCAGAGAGGGGGAGTGGGTATCCCTCGAGGACAAGTGCGAAGAGCAGGTTAGGATATATGTAGCTCACGCAGGACTAGTTAGCAATTCTATAGAAATAAAGGTACAAAAAGACCAACTCCATGTGAGATACCGTAGGCAGTGCCTGGAGCAATTAAGGAATTGTCTTAAAGGGGCTTTAAAAGGGACGCAAAAACTTATACTTGGAAGGTAATTCTAGGCTTATGTAGCGGTGGTGTTCTATTAAGTTTTCTTGAGCTTAGGTGCGAGAAGTCGTAGAAAGCTGTATCAAAGCGCGAGTACCGAAAGTTTTAAAACTAAAGAAACCTTAATAGGTTAAGGGGGAGTCAGGCATGTTACCCGTTCCCCTGTATTCCGTTACTGATATCGTGATATTAAGATCGCTGACCAACCTGCATGTTGGCCTCGGCAGGGCGGCAGAGATCGCTGATCTGCCAGTGCAAAAAGACGAGTACGGGTTCCCCATGGTCTATGGCTCCTCCGTAAAGGGGTCTATGAAGAGCCTATTCTGGAGGATGGCCGATGAGAGTAAAGAATTGTCTGAGATGATATCTAGGGCTATATTTGGTCCTGAGCCTGGGGAGTATGGAGCGGGTGAAACATTTGAGGCGGCCGTGGCTGTGAGCGATTTTTATCTGCTCACCATGCCCGTTAGAAGCCTTAAGGGAGTGTATACTTTCATCACATCGCCCATACTCCTTAGGAGACTCTTACTAGCCTTAGATTTCGTGGAGAAAACCTCAAACGAGCACCTTAATCAGGACCTGAGGAACTCCTTAGAGGAGTTATCTAAGAAGGACATCAAGATAGACGAGGCACTCGGGATCACTCAGGACTTAAATAAAGTCAAGATAGAGGAGGTGAATAATAGGATAATCTTATGCGAGGAGTTCATGCTCGAACCTAGCGAACCTGAGGCTCTCAAAAACCATATCAAGATTTTGAAACAGGCGATTGGTTTAAAGGGTAGTGATCCTCTGCTCGTGGTGAACGATGACGTAGCCAGGGAGTTAGTCGATCGCTCTCTTATCAGGTACACGCGGGTAAGGTTATCTAGGGGAACAAAGACCGTCGAGAGGGGAGCTCTTTGGACAGAGGAATACGTGCCCCAGAGAACTCTCTTCTTCGGCATGTTCTTATATAAGAGACCTCCTCTCTCCGGAAGATTTATCAAGGAATGCTTGGGAAAGGATCTAGAAAGCTATGAAAAAGATTACCTAAAGTGCTTAAATAAACTTAACCTAATTAATGAGAAGGAACAGGACGAGCTCTCTAAGCTCTTCAATGATAAGCTTAGGGAATTTGATAAGCGACTTGCAGAAAAAGTCAGGGAAAAGGTATGGGCCACTCTCGCTGGCGGGCAGCAGGATTTGAGTGGGTATCTGATACTAGGCGGTAAGGAAAGCATTGGAAAGGGGATCGTGAGGCTGGAGGTGTTAGGCTGTGGAGGGAAGCAATAAGGCAAGGATTGATCCCATAAAAGAGGCCATTAATATCTTCACCAAAATAGTAGAGATAGTTGAGCGTATAGATGCCGCAAAAGATCGTGAGAAAGTAGGCTCTAAGATAAGAACGAGGGCACGGGAGATCCCCTCTTTCCTCTCAGAAATAGGCTTGATCCCAACGCTTAGCTTCTGTTACTCCAAAACGGAGCAGGAAATCCTTAAACTGGTACATGAGGCCTGGACCAAGAACCAAGGACAGAACCTCACTAACGAGCTCAGGAAGAAGAACGAGGATAAAGTCGCTTATTCCCTTTACCTCATCGCGATGTTGGAGTACCTTCAACGGGTATTTGGAGAGGAGTTAGTAAAGGATGTATGTAATCCTCACGTCGTCCTAAAGAGGCTATGTGAGAAATCCCTCTTCGGGAAGAAGATACTTGAGAGATTTCTCGTAGAATTCAAGAAGCTCTGTGAGGCTTACTGGAAGGCGGAGGAGAGATGATGATCCAGGTGCCGCTTAATAAGCTAGAGGAGTTTCGCACGGAAGACCTGCTCCTAGAGCTCAAACTACGTGCTATCACGCCTATACTGATAGGAGGTTACGACACAGAAACGTATCATAAGGAACTGGGTCTCAGAGAGCCCCTCAGGGTGCCCTCAATCAAGGGCGTGGTGAGATGGTGGGCGAGGGCTCTAATAGGCGGGGCTATTTATAGAAAATATAGGGTCTTCCCAACCATAGAAGTAGCCGATGAATATGTGAGCCACTTGTTGGGCTCCACTAGGAGTGTCTCTAAGATAGCGATAGAGAAGCGCACTGATTATGGGCAGATTATAACCTTCAAGAGAACGGATAGAAAAATTACCGCTCAGATAAATCAAAGACCTATCAAAAATAAAGAGGGCCGTATTATAGACTTTGGTGAGTGCGCAAGATTGAAACTTCTATTCATTGGAAGGCGGAAATACCTATCAGGCTACGCGCCCGGGACGGAATTCCTTCTCAGAGTGTATAGAAATGCTGTGGATGATATGAGCGATGTAGAAAAGCAGTTAGCGGTATTCTCCCTGATTTTAGGGGTTTTCTTCGATGGTATAGGAAAGATCATATCTAGAGGTTTCGGCAAGGTGGAAATCACAGAGGTTAAATGCGATGATGAGCTTAAAGAACTGGAAGAGCGGCTTAGAAGAGTATTCAATGATATCAGAAGAAATAGTGAACGAGCAAACGACGCTATTGAGCGGCTCCTTAAGGAAGCTCAGGGAAAAGCCGACGAGTATATAAAGGATAAATGGCTAAGCCCTGTCAGTAAGTTATCTCAAAAGCCAGAGATGGAGGTCTTAGATGAGGGCTATTTTAACTATGAGCTTATCAACAAATTCTATAATGATTGGCAGCAGGCAGTAATCAGGATATCTAGAGCTTTTCTTAAGGCCTCTTGGAAGCAACATCTGTCAATGAGACCTAGAAGCCCTGGCGGGCAGCTACACACATGGATCTTAGGTCTACCCCGTTCTCAGAGAAGAACTGGTTACTTCTTATTGAAGAAGAATAAGGAAGAGGCTGGTAGGAGAAGATCACCAATAAGGGTTACATTGGTAAGGAGTGATAATAAACTGAGGCCCCTCCTGTTCGGCTTCAAGACATGTGAATGGGACGACGTAATTCACGGTAGAAGAGGCAGGCCACAGCTTTATCATTTTTCTAACCATCGGCCGCCTCAGCCCGTTTACGCACTAGCTATTCTTAAACCAACTGGGCATATTCAGCAACCACCGTGGGATATTAATGAGGTCTTTGACGCAGCGTTTAATTTTGTTCGCGGTCTGCTTTGAGGTGGGAACATGAGTTTCCTTAATAGCCTGTGCGATTTTGTGTGGAACCTTAGCCGCATGGAAGATAAAGACCTAATTGATAAGTTAATTGAAGTTAGGCCCAATTTGTTTAGTTGGCTTCTTATAAGTTCCTATAAGTTAACTTTAACCCCAAGAGAGAAGAGAAAAGTTTTAGAGACTGTTTGCAAAGCTACAAAAACGTTGGATAAGAGATTAAACGAGATGAACACATGGCTCGAGGAACTCAAAGTTGCTTTAGTAAGACTCGGTTATTCCGTCGTGGAGGTTGAAATAAAAGTGGCCACGAGAGCTATTATCGGGGCTAGCGAGAAATTCGGACAACTACCCTTTGAGGTAGGGCTCTGCTTTGACCCATTACTTAACCTGCCCTTTATACCTGCGTCATCAATAAAAGGGGCCATTAGGGACGCTTATATCCGGCTAGTTGCCAAGGACTTACAGAAGAAAGGCAAGAGAGAAGATGAAGCGTACAAAGAAGCGGAGAATGAGGCGGACTATCTCTTCGGATCTGCCGGTAGCGAGGGGGCACATGTAAGCTTAGTCGGCTTTACCGACGCTTACCCCGTCGGGGCCGGTGATGGCGGGTACCTGTTGCATCCGGATGTACTGACCCCTCATTACCCTCGTGTTAGAACCGAGCTAGATGTTCAACCGACCCCAATAGTCCACATGGTAATAGCGCCTGGAACAACCTTTAAGTTCCTTGCCTTTTACCTAAAACGGGGGAGCGGATACTCCATGAGATGGGAAAAGCTAGCTGAAACTGGCCTAGTCAGGGTGCTTAATAGATCTGAGAGTCTAGACCCCCGAAGCTCCCTGATGCTTATTAGGACCATGATATACGCCTTCCTGCGAGGAGTTGGAGCTAGGACGGCCGTGGGTTACTCCCGATTTCACCTGGTGTCGCTAAACGAGGTGTGAGAGATGAGTCTTGTCAGGTTTTTCAAGCTTAAGACCGCTGCCCTCTTCCACGACCCGCCTCATAAGCCGTGGGTTCTCTTTAGACCTATAAAACATAAGGGACATGAAGAGGAGGCCAAGAAGCTCTTAGAGCAGGTAGTTAGGGCAACGATTCTTAAGGGCTCTGAACAGTTTATCGGTCGTGAGCCTGTATCCCAGGTGGATAGAATGGCCTCCTCAGTGGAGAGGTACATCCTGAGTCTCCTTTTATCTAACTGGAAACCTGGGGCTCTTCCAGTACGTGAAATCAAATTAAAGAACATACTCTCCCCTCATCTTGAGGTAAAGCTTGACCAGTGTCTAGACGATAACCGACTTGAGGAGTTTAAGAGAGAGCTTTCTAATATACTTAAGCAGGTTGATGAACTATCGAAGAACCTAGCCGAGGATGAACGAGCACGTCTGCTCTACACAGTACTGCATATTATCCTGGAGCCCCTCTGGGTTTCATCGGGCCTACCATTAGGGCCCGGCGATACAAGAGTGCCAACTCACACGGTGTTCGATCACAATTATGCCTGTGCAACGTTCATGAACTGGTTCGTCGGGGGAGATGGGCCCTCCGGTTATCTCGTGTCAATCGATGTAGCGGGAGTCCATAGGTTTATAGAATCCAGTAGAAAGCTCGTGGATCTCTGGGCATCCAGCTACTTAGTCTCGCTGCTGAGTTGGTACTCGATCAGGGAATTTTTAGTGAAGCTAGGCCCAGATGTATTGATACTCCCATCCCCAAGATTCAATCCCTTCCTTTACCACACCATGTTGGTCGAGTTGAAACGACTAAATCAGAAGACTGAAGACCTAATCAATAAGTTATCAGAAATCATTAAGGAAGGGACCGGTGGACTCTATGATCCTTTAAAGCCAGGTTTTCCCATGCATGCATATGTTCCAGGGAGGCTTTTATTAGTACTGCCTTCAGGGCAATACATAAAGGATATTGTTAAGGATGAACTTAAATCGTGCAGGGATATGAAACACGCGATCGCTTGCTATATCCAGAATAGATTTAGGGAGGGATGGAGAAAGCTCTATGAGGTATTAGAGGAGGCGTTCAGTGAAGAAGGCGTTGAGCGGCTCATTAAAAAGCTTTTAGAGAAAAGCGGCGTTATAGGAGGCCAGGAGAGTCGCGCTTACAAGTGGGGCTTCGCCAAGGAACCTCCTATCTCCGTTAGGGTGATAGTAATTGATGTACGTGAGGCTTATGAAACCATGAGTGAAGATAAACGCAGGTTCCTCTACGATTCGTTAATGGTACTACTCTCCAAGAAAGAAGCACTCCTAAAGCTCACCAGAATAGAGCCCGAGGCATACCTATCCTTCGCCGAGCTCAGAGGTAGGTATCGCAAGGGGAATGGACTCGGCTTTCCAAAGCAGAGTAGTCGAAGTTTCGAGTACTGCACGGTATGTGGTAGGCTTCCCGCGTTCATCGTGATGCCGAGCGGTGAAGATGAGTATGAGAAGGAGATCAAGAAGCTGGCGGAAGAAGACAAGGAATTACAGAAAATCGTTAATGATTTGAAGCCGTGGCTCTCTGAGGGCGAGAGACTTTGTCCCTGGTGTGTCCTCAAGAGGTTCTTCGGTTTCAAGTTGGATAAGTTCCTCTCTAAACTAGATTTTGAGCCTCTCAAAAGAATAGAGGGCCTATCCTTCCCGTCGACCTCTGACATAGCTTCCATAGAGTTCAAGGAAGCGCTAATAAAGAGCGAAAAACTAGATGGCATCTTAAAGGATATAGAGGGAAGAATAAACGAATATGGGATAGTTCCGAGGAAGGAACCCATGAGAAGGGTATCTATATGGCCTAAATTAAATGAATTAATACGTAAAGTAGATGAGAAAGTCTGCTATGAAGAACGGGCGATCATACTTAAATGGCTCATAATCGAGTGCTCAGAACTTACTTATTTCGGTACTAAGGAGGTAAGAACGAGGTGGTCAGAATTGATAAGAAAGCACCGCTTAACACCTCCAAGAATTTACGTCACGCTAATCGAAGCGGATGGAGATAGCCTAGGCAAGGTTCTTCGGGGGGAACTCTCTGAGGCTCCGATGGACATAGATCCGGTCGAGTGGCTCAGAGAGGCCTGTGAGGGAAGGCTAGCCGATGTGATAAAGGTGATGTTAAATGGGGATATCGAGCGTGCTAAGGAGATAATAGTCCGTGAAGAGAAACTCCTTGATGAGAAAGACTTTGAAAAATTCTGCGAGGGTATGAGAAAACTTATTCAAGAGTACATAAGGAGAGAGGAGAAACCTCGCATTGTCATAACTCCTGCTTATCATGTGAGCGTAAGCGCAGGCCTGATGAGAGCGGCGCTGCTTGACTCAAACATAATTAACGACCTTGGTGGAGTGATCATCTACACAGGGGGGGACGATATGCTTGCTATGTTGCCTACCTCCAAAGCACTTATGGCTGTTTATGATACAAGAAGGGCTTTTTCCGGCTCCAAGATTAAACGACAGGTAAAGGATGCGCTCCTGTGCGATGGATTTCTAAGGATAAAGGAGGCCTATTACCCAATGTTATCTCCGATCGGTAGGAGCTACTCGGTCTATATCTTTCACTATCATTATCCGATGAGCGTGGTGTTAAGAGCAGCCCACGAGATGGTTGAACATGCTAAGGGGAAGGCTCTATGGAAGCATTACTGTAGAAGTCTTAAGAAGGATATGTTGATTGTCGCATATAATCCGAGGGGGAAGGAGGTGTCTGCTCACATCCCTCTCACCCCTGATAGGCCTATTTGCCGGAATCTCGATCAGATCGGGAAGCTAGTTGAATATTGTGATAAATTAGTAAAGGAGCTAGAGGAGGACGAGGGCTCTCTCTCAATCTCTTTCCTATACGATTATGCGGGAGTAGCAGAATTGTTAGATAAGATCCTCAAGAAAGGCGATGAAAGGGTGCTTCTGAAGTTTATCGAGGAACTAATAAATAGGAACGTCAGAAGTAAGAGAGAAATGGTCTTTCGCAGAAAGGAGTACATGAAAATGCTTTTGTTAAGAGCTGTTGAACAACTTATAACTCTCAGATGTCTTGAGGACGCAGGATATACGTTCTTCCTGACACATTTGGTTACAATCTCAAGATTGATCAGATCGGGCATGAGAGGTGGTCCTGCTTGAAGACGATCACGTTATGTCTGACCGCTCCTTATGGAGTTCTTTTCAGAGCGTGGGGAGAGTACGATCCAACTGCGAGGGGGGCATATAGCTTCGCTAGGAGCTTTCAACTGCCGACTCCGTCAACTGTAGCTGGCCTCATCTGCAATCTACTGACCTCCAGAAAGCCTCTACCTCCACCTCCGCCTAAGAATTGGATCGGTGAATACATGCATGTTCTTAAGGAGTGCGGTATTAAGTATTTGCGAGGGCCTTTCCTGATGAGCAAGAAAGATATTTACGTACCATTAGGTGGAAGGGATATGCTTGGTTATAGGCTCGTGAGGATAAATGATGCGATCGATTTTGTAAGAGAACTTTGCCGATGTATTGAGAAGTTAAAGAATGAGAAGAACCTTAAGAAGATAGAGGAGGAGCTCGAGAGAATGGAAAAGACACTTGGAAGAGTTGAGAAAATCAAACACCTAATTCCCATCGTGAAGCCTCGAACTGGAGTAGGGCTTAACGTTAGGGTAAGCGGAATTAAAAGCGCTAAGGAGGGGCTTATCTATACATGCTCACGTATAGTTGGGTTTAAGGATGGATTGTCGGAAGAGCCCTTAGAAGAGTGGAAAATGGCTATTGAAATATGCGTGGAGAAGCCCGAGGTTATTCCAGAGTCCTTTGTTTCAAGGCTCGGAGGTGATGCCACGGTAGTAATAGGCGAAGTATTAGATCGTTGCCCACTCGAGGAACATATACGACGTCAAGCTCAGTCGGGTGAAGACCTCCTACTATTGTTGATCAGCCCACTGATTGTCGAGCCTGGTGGTACCCAAGAGGGCAAGAGCTTAGTAAGGCTGATCTGGGGCTCGATGTCTGTCTTAGGTATGGGCTTCAGCGGTCTATGGCACAGGAGAAGGCCCATAGAACATGTGATAACACCGGGCTCCGTCTTAGCACTTGAGGGCGGCATTGCCCCTGGGCTGTTGGAGTTATATTGTACCCCTGAGGATTTCTTAAGCAGATTGATAGTAAGCCCTATTCCCCGGTGGTATTCCATTAAGAAGCCGCAGTTCGCAATAGGTTATGGTACTTTCTTGCCTTTCACAGCCTCCTAAATATAAAGCCAGAGTATACTCCGACCTATAATAGGTGCTAGGCCTAAGGAGGACCGGAGGTAGTCGCCTATCCCTAAGAGCGTCATAAAGACATCACCAACTAACCCTTAAATAGCAGATATTCCTTCTTCAGCTCGGAGAGGAACGATATGGCTCGAAGGAGCGAGGAGGAGTCGGGTCTGCCGAGCTTCTTCCAGGATAATCCATGGCTTGATATCTTGGCTCAGAGGGGAGTAGGGCCCTCGCCTAATTTCACGGCTTCAGAGATGTCCTCGGCTCCTACGGTTAATAGGGCTAAGCCCACTACGAGCCAACCGACCACGTCTGCAGTGAGCTTTTCCAGGGAGCTCGTGGTGAGGCTTGAGATGTCGCCAGAGCTTGTTGAGACTATTGAGGAGCTTAAGGAGGCGATAATCATGGCTTTATCCGTGAGCCAGCGTCAGGCTATGATAGTCCCGATATACATACCCATCAGCGTGTCCCAGGTGGTTTCACCTGTGGTGTCACGAGCTCCTGGCCACGCCACTACAGCTGAAGCTCCAGCACGGGCCTCTGACGAGGTGATCTGCCCTAGGTGTGGGCGGCCGGGGAAACTGGTTCGCAATAGAAGGGACCGACGGACTTACATCCTAGTTCTGCACAACCGTCAGACGTGTTACCTTGGCCCTGAGGATGCTGTGAAAGCGAAGTGGCCCTCTTTGGCCGAGAGGAGCGTGCTAGAAATTGCTAGACGCCAGCGGGCTGAAGAACTTTCGCCTGGGGGTCAGCGGCCTGATAACCTGTGTCTAGCAGGTTATCAGACGTCAGAGCGGTTTCCTCTGGTTGAAAGGATGGAGCCCCGGGGGGGATTTGAACCCCCGACCAACGGCTTACGAGGCCGCCGCTCTGACCGGGCTGAGCTACCGGGGCGCCGGCGTCTCCGGGACCTCTGGCATGGCGGGCGAATTTAAGCTATACGCCTCCCCCTATCGCTCGGCCTGAGCGAGTAGACCTCCTCGACCTTTATGGACACGACCCGCATGCGCTCTGGCACGCCACGCCCGTCCGGGTGGTGGGCCCTTATGTATCGGGCCACCACCTCCTCGTAGATGGGGTCTCCTGGCCCGTGAATACGGGCTGTTCCCTTCACCTGGAAGCCCGACACGGTCCTGTTATCCCATACGGCCACCGCTACCCGGGGATTAGCCCTTATGTTATCGAGCGTCCTGGCGGAGTAGATATCCACGTAGGCGAGCGTCTCATCGTCCAGGTATGTGAAGCCCTTTGGGCTCACGTTCGGCACGCCGTCCCGCCCTACAGTCGCTAAGGCGGCCACGTGCTTCTCCTTAATCATCTTGAGGAGCTCAGGGGGCATCTTGGCCAAGCCATCCGCCTCCTACGCCTCCTCGGCGGGCCATTTTAAACGTATTTCCTTAATCGCGGATAGCGCTCTCTCGACAAGGCCCTCTACGTCAAGCGCCTCTTCTGCCTCTAACACGGCCCCGATGTCTGCCGCCGTAGTGGGCTTCCTCGGGGCCGCCTCGCAGCCCGCATCTGGCCTGGCAGATATATCGTAGGTCCCTATCCTCCTCGCGAGCTCGAACACCTCCGTCTTATCGAAGCACATGAGGGGCCTCACGACCAAGAGCCCTCCCGCCGCCTCGTCTATGACCCTCAGGTTGCGGAGCGTCTGGCTTGCCTGCTCTCCTACGGAATCCCCCGTGAGGATGCCGTCTGCGCCGCTCAGCTCGGCCAGGCGAGCGGCCGCACGAAGCATGAAGCGCTTGCAGAGCACGCAGGTCAGGGGCTCCGGGCACTTCTCCCTTATCTCGGCGAGCACCTCCCCGTGGGGGACCAGGTACATGCGCCTCATGAGCCCGATGGACCAGTCCGCCAGCACGCGGGCGAGCTCCACGGCCTTCTCGACGGCCGCATCGTCTGAGAACGGCCTCAGGTCGAAGTGGACGGGTATCACTACGCAGCCCCTGCGCATGGCCAGCCAACAGGCGACGGGGGAGTCCATGCCGCTGCTCAGGAGGCCGATAAGGCGCCCCTGCGACCCGAGGGGGAAGCCCCCGGGCCCTGGATATGTCTCGGCGAACAGGAAGGCCTTGTCCTCCCTCACCTCAACGCATATCTCCTTGTCCGGCTCATCCAAATTGACCCTGAGCCCCCTGTGGCCGAGCTCGGAGAGGATGCGTTCTCCGAGGAGCCTGCAAACGTCCATGCTCGTGTAGGGGTGCTCCCCGACCCTCCTGCACCGCACGGCGAAGCTCTCCCCCGGCGAGAGAAAGGCTCTTGCGAGCTCAAGGCCCGTCTGGGCTATGGATTCGAGGTCCGAGCTCGTGGAGAGGGCCGGGGATGCCGATGAGACGCCGAACACGCGGGCTATCGCCCTGGCCGCCTCTCCTGCCTCCGGGCTCCTCACGTACAGCCTGCCGAAGGAGTACTCGAGCGAGGTGAACGCTATGCCACGGGCCTTGAGCGCTCTCCTCACGTGCCTGACCACGAGGCGCTCGTACCTCAGCCTCACCGGCGAGCTCTTTACGCCTATCTCCCCCCCGAAGCGCACAATCACGGCGTCGTAGGGGACCGAGCTGGTCGAGGCCGCTCCCGAGATACTCCTCACCCCGCCATATAATGGGGTGGGTGCTTCCTTATCTACAAAAAGGAGGCGAAGGGGGGTTCAGGCGAGACCTGCCCTCTTCAGCACGTAGCTCCACCCGGCGTCCACGGCCGCCTGTATCTCCCTTATGAGGTCCTCCCTCTTCTTCGGCCTGAAGAGGTGGGCAAAACGGCCCTGCAGCTTCAGGTACTCCTCCACCGGCAGCTTCAGCTCCGGCTTCTTCGCTATCGCCAGGCTCGTGCCCGTCAGCCTGTACCTCACCTCGCCCTCCTCGCACGTGGCCTCCCAGAGCGGGAAGAAGCATGTCTTCACCGCCAGCTCGGCCACTTTTATGCCCATGTTGGTCGGGAACCTCCACCCCCTCGGGCAAGGGCATATCACGTGGATGAAGGCTGGTCCCTCCGCCTCAAGGCCCCTCCTGACCTTGTTGATGAGGTCCATGGGCTCGGACGGGGAGGCCGTGGCCGTGTAGGGTATTCTGTGCTCCGCCACTATATGGGCTATGGGCTTCTTCCACTCCAGCTTGCCGGGGATGACCTCGCCGGCCGGGCTCGTCGTCGTCCAGGCGAACCTCGGCGTCCCGCCGCTGCGCTGGATGCCCGTGTTCATGTAGGCCTCATTATCGTAGAGCACGTAGAGGAAATCGTGCCCTCTCTCGATGGCGCCGGAGAGGGCCTGGAAGCCTATATCGTACGTGCCGCCGTCGCCGGCGAAGACTATCACGTCCGGTAT